>Ga0123519_10010804_pt1 | contig 13544 bp, 14 predicted proteins | sample YelNatPaOPRAMG02_FD_87396 | JGI IMG/M metagenome (GOLD analysis project Ga0123519, IMG submission 87396) | Hot spring microbial communities from Yellowstone National Park - Yellowstone National Park OP-RAMG-02 (version 2) | ecosystem: Environmental > Aquatic > Thermal springs > Hot (42-90C) ...
AGAAACTGCTCTCGGCGACTGGGTCGGGAATACTTCTCGAAACTCGGCTGGCAGGCAAATGTTATCTGGCGCATCGCGTCCTCGTTACTCCTACATCATTAGACGCCAATGACGCGGATTCGGGACTTAATCAGAGGCTCCTTAAGCGTGATGGATGTGCTGCTGATGGCGGTGACTGATCCGGAGACCTCGACCTGGCGATCGGCAGAGCTTTCACCATCGATGGCAGCGGCCGCCGAAGTGATGGCAGGTGTGAAGCTGAGAGTGGTGCCGGTCAAATTGAATGACTGCGCGAGATTGAAATTGAGGCGCAACTGAACATTCTGATTTGCGGTGAAGGTCAATGCCGGGTTGAGGGCGATGGTGGCCTGCGTTTGAGCAAGGGCCGCCGAGGATGTTGTGACCGCGTTGCTGGAGTTGAGGTAGGTGGCCTGCGCGGCACTGATGGTCACGGTGACAGAGTTATAAGTTCCGGCGGGTACGCTGATATTTTCCAGCGGTTCCTGAATTGCGCCGAGACTGGAGAGCTCGACGGTTTCAGGAGTATTGAGAGCGATGACCGGGCTGCCGCCTCCAGATGGAGTGAGTGCAATGGATGAAATGGTGACTTGCGCGGCGAGAATGCTGCTGGGTGGGGCGTCGCCCACTGTGATCAGCATGGAAGAACCGGATGAGGAGCCTGGGGCAGCACCGGGTGATGGACTTGTGCTTGCCGCCATTGTTCCATTGCTGCAGCCGGTGAACAGCACGGTGCTCAAGGTGGTGACCGCGAGTGCGCAGAAGAGAAATAGAGATAGCTTACGGCTCATGATTGCCTCCGCAGGGGGGAATCCCGATCACAATCTACTGCAACCAGAAGGCAGAATGAATGACGGCGTGGTGAAGTTTGCGTCATAGATGACAATCACGGTTACGAATGTTTTGTGAGTGTCCGGATTGTCATTTCATGTTCGCCAGTGGAGGTGTTATCGGAGCTGCAAAGGCGCTGGAGCCTGGGAAGATCTGATGCGTGCGAGCAGGAAGCGGCGGCGCAGCCGCGTATTCGCAGGTTCGGAGTAGCCTCGCATACGTTGAGAGCTCCGGCAGGGACGATTCCCACGTAAGCTGGGGGCATGGCTGTTGGTGAAGTCAGGGGTTCTGTTGGGCCGCGTTCGGCGGCGATGACGCGTGCGCTCGGCTATGGTGCGTGTGCGCTGGCCGGGTGCCTGTGGGGCACGGGTTTTTACTTCGGGAAGATTGCGCTGACGGAATTGCCGGTGGGGCACATGGTGCTCTACCGGTTTTTGTTTGCGTGTGTGGGGCTGCTGCCGGTGGTGCGGTGGCCGCGCTTCAGCCGACGGGCGTGGGCGTGGCTGCTGGCGGCGTCGTTTGTGGGGATTCCGGTGCAGTTTCTGGTGCAGTTTTATGGGCTCTCGATGACGACGGTGAGCCATGCCTCGTTGATGGTGGGCACGATGCCGGTGATTTTAGCGGTGGGTGCGTGGCTGTTCGCGGGCGAGAAGCTGGATTGGAAGGGCTGGCTGGCGCTGGCGGGTTCGACGAGCGGCGTGGCGCTGATTGTGCTGGGCGGGCGGCATGGCGCGGCGGGCGGCCAGGGGCCGAGCCTGGCAGGCGATCTGCTGGTGGTGCTGGCGATGGTGTTTGCGCTGGGCTGGATCCTGGTGAATCAGAAGCTGATGCGGGAGGGGCACTCGCCGCTGTCCGTGACGGTGTGGGGATTGCTGACCGGCACGGCGATGCTGGCGGTGTGGGTGGTGTGGCGGCAGGGCGTGCCGCCGGTGCATGGGCTGAGCGGGCAGGTGTGGTTTGCGCTGGCGGCGAGCGGGCTGGCCTGTACGGCGGCCACGACGCTGTTGTGGAACTGGGGTATTCATCATGTGCCGGCTTCGCGGGCGGGTGTGTTTTTGAACATTGAGCCGGCGCTGGGATCGATTCTGGGCGTGGAGTTGCTGGGTGATCGTCTGGGGCCGGGCGCGTGGCTGGGCGGCGCACTGATTATTACGGCGGCGGTGGTGCTGACCATGACCGGGCATGTGGAACCGGACTCGGTGCTGGAATAACGGGACCTCTTGACTCTCTGTACAATGGTCGCGAGTAACCGAGTCAGGGGGGCTTGCCCCCCAGGGCATCAGGAGGCAATGAATATGAAGATTTTGAAGACCGGCGCGTTGGTCGCGCTTTCTCTCGCAATGATGGGCCCGGTGCTGGCGCTGCCGGTGCTTGCGCAAAACATTACGGAGTCGCAGGCCGATGATATGGCCAAGGGCAATATGTGGGCGGAACTGACCAAGGCTGTTCACGTGAAGAAGGAAAAAGTGGGCGACACGATTGTTTTTAAGACTTCAGACAAGGTCGCGCTCACGAATGGCACGGAATTGCCGCGCGGTACCAAGCTGGTGGGCAAGGTTACGGCAGTGGAGGGTCCGTCGGATGGACATGGCGCGCAGTTGACGCTGCAGATTGCGCAGGCAGAGCTGCGTGGCGGCAAGACGGTTCCGGTGAATGTGCTGGTGACCGGTGCTGAGATGCCGCAGAATATGGCGCTGGCCTCACTGAGTGCAGGAATGCAGCAGCAGGGCATGAATGCCGCGCAAAACGCTGCAGGGCGTATGGGAAGTAGCGGGCCCCAGATGGCGAATGAGCAAACGATGGGTACGAGTGGGGTTGCTCCGGTTGGCTCAGGCACGATGACGGTGGTGGGCGGCGTGATGCAGATGAAAAATATGCCGGTGACGAATTTGAATGGCGCGAGCTTTTCGAGCACCACCGGTGATGGCGGCAGCGTGACCTTCACGGGGAAGGGCAAGGGCTGGAGCATCGATAACGGCTTCAAGGTGAGGCTGGAAGTGATGCCGGCGCAGTAGGCCTTCAGCACAGCGCAGAATCGAGCGGCCCCGGCAGGTGGATTTCCGGGGCCTTTGCTTTTGATGTATGTGCGTGGCTGTCAATGGTGCAAGTCCGCGTAGCGTCGAGCACGCGAAGAATCGGAATGTCTTGCTGCAGAGGGTGAAGCAGTTGACAGTGAATATTGGGATGATCGATCCAGAGCTTACTTGAGAGGCTCGGCTTTTATGCGTCGCTCAGTCGCATGATTCTGCTGATTTGCTCTGCCTGAGCGGCCTCGGCGAATTCGAAGCCGTTCACCTCTTAGTCCGCTTTAAGTTGCGAATGATATGGCCGGCAAGCATTCAGGATTGACGAAGGCAGATTTTCCTGCGGGTGGCACTAATCTGTGGCTAAAATGAACAGCAAATCTCTTTGGCGTAGGAAAAAGGTCTATGAAAAAGTTGCTTTGTGCCGCTGTTCTTCTTGTATGTGCGTCCGCCTTTGGCCAACAATCTCTCAATAATGCATCGATCGAGAAATTGTCGAAGTCCGGGCTTGGAAATGACGTTATTGTTGCCATGATTCAGAGCCAGCCGGGATCTTACGATGTAAGTTCATCAGAGATATTGAAGCTGAAGCAGGCGGGGATCGCAGACAAAGTGCTGGCGGCCATGGTCGAGAAGGATGGCGCGAACGAGCAAAGCTCCAATTCCAATTACGCCAATCTCGATATTGGTGTTTATACGCAGGTAAAGGGTGCTTGGACTGTGGTGCCAACCGAGGTCGTCAATTGGAAAACAGGTGGTTTTCTCAAGTCACTTGCCACAGATGGGATTATCAAGGGCGACGTAAATGGAAGGCTCAAGGGAGCACATAGCTCGACGAAGTTGACCAGTGCCACGGCCATTCTGATCAAAGCTCCAGATGGAGATGAGGCTACGGATTTTCAACTGGTTCACCTGCATCAGAAGAGCCATGCTCGTGAATTTCGGCTTGTTACAGGGGGAGTGATTCATGCCTCTGGCGGTGCTTCTCGCGACGCGGTGGCTTTCAAACAGAAGCGAGTCGCGCGCCGCACTTATCTTGTGCAGTTGCCTGCGGATTTGAAGCCGGGTGAGTATGCATTTCTTGCGCCGGGGTTCTCCGCTTCCACTACAGCGGGTTCTGCGGGAAAAGCCTACTCTTTCACCTTTGTGGAGTAGTGCGAAGCCGACAAGACTTTGGTCTGCCGCCTCTACCAATCCAGTGCGTACTGGGCGGTGGAGTCAGCGGCTGAGCGGGGTTCGCTGGCCAGCTCCATCACGAGCCGTTCGAGCACGAGGCGCTTGTCGGGGGGCTGGGAGCGGAGCTCCATGTCAGCACGGGCGATGAGGCGCAGCGCACGGGTGAGGTCGCGACGGGATTTGTAACGGCGTGCCTGGCGGATGAGGTCATCGGCGGCGAAGGGCGGCATGCGGAAGCCCTGCCACAGCGCCTGCCAGATGGCGCGCGAGTCGCGCACGTTTTTCTCAAGGATGACGAGCATCTGCCGGAAGGTGCGGGCCAGCATGTAGAGATGGCCGATGGCGGAGTCTTCGCCGCCGTCAGAGGCATTGAGCAGGCCGTGCAGGAGGGCGATGGCGCGCACCTTGTCCTTGGCGGAGATGGCGTCGGTGAGTTCATAGAGCGAGCGCTGCTTGGCGGCCAGCACCATGGTCTCGACATCGCCGAGGGTGATGCGCTTTTTTTCTCCAACGTAGAGCATGAGCTTTTCAAACTCGTTGGAGACCATCATCATGTCGGCCCCGAGGGCGTCGACCAGCTCGCGGGCGGCGTCGCTGTCGATTTGTATCTCGTACTGTTTCGATTCTGCCGTGAGCCAGCGCAGGGCGTCGGCCTCATCGACGCGAGCCAACTCGACCATGCCGCACCACTCGCCGAGGGTTTCGCGAAGACGCTCGTAGCGGTTTTTGTCGTCCATGTCCATGCGGCGCGGGTCGGCGGGGATGCGCAGATGGTCGGCGACGAAGAGCACGAGCGCCTGCGGGTTGGGCGAGCGGAAATACTCCTCAATGGCGGCGAACTCCTCTTTTTTGGAGCCGCGCGTGTAGAGGGTTTTGAGGTTGCGGAGAAAGAGCACCTGAAAGGGCGCCATGAGCGAGGGCGTGCGTGCGCGGTCGAGTGCCTCGAAGATATTCACTTCAGAGAGGTCGAGGTCAGAGAGGCAGAAGTCGCGCATCTCCGGCGGAACGAGGGCCGCGAGAATGGCTTTGCGGCAGCGCTCGTAAAGAAAGATTTCGTCGCCGGCAAAGACGTAGCCGGGCCGCAGGCGCTGCTCTTGCAGTTCAGACAGAAAGCGCTCGGTGGATGCAAAGCCTGCGCCCATTAGAGGCGGCCTCGCTCAGATGCGCGGGATGCCCTGGTTTTGGTGGAAGCGCTCTGCGAATTGGAAGCGGGGAAAAGCATCAGAAGGAGTCCAGAATATCGGAGACGGCAGCGGAGGCAAAGTCCCTTGCGAGGCGCTTTTCGGCAGGGGAATCCTCTTGTATGAAGCTGGCGAGGTTCTGGGTTTCTTCGTATTGCTGGCGGAAAACGTAGGAGGAATTCTGGTAGATGACCTTGCCGCGACGGTTGACGACGCGCAGGCTGGCCTTGATGGTGATGACGAAGCTGGAGGAGCGGCCGGTGGTGTTGTCGTAGGTGAGCGGCACGACGGAGTAGCTGTTGATCTCGCCGTAGAGCGTGGCGCTGGCCTCGGGGTCGCGGTGGTCCACAATGTGCCATGCCGAGCGGCTGGTGAACTGGCGGATGACGGCCTGGGTGAAGTCAAAGCCGACGTGATAAGCGTTGGTGTGGTTGACGAAGGTGGGGATGGCGAGCGTCTGCGCGGACTGGCGGCCGAGGCTGGGCGGCAGGTGCGAGGGAGTGTCCATCGCGTGGTAGTTGCAGCCGCTCACCCATAGTAAGCAGGGGAGCAGGCAGGCCGAGAATAGAACAAGCGCCAGACGGGACATGCTACTGGTAGTTTCGCATGGGTGCGCGGTGTGGGCGGGTCAAGCGATGCTGCTCCGAGGCAGCGGCGGGCAGAGAAAAGCCCACGTTTGCGGGCGTGGGCTTTTGTATTTCCGGCTGCGCTATTCGGGTTGTGGGGGCAGGGCGGGATTCGGCAGCTTGATTTTGGTTTTGGGCGCGGGCGGGTTGCCGGTGGCCGGAGCGGAGTTGGAGGCTCCGGGTGCGGGTGGCTCGCCGGGCAGCCGGTAGGGCTTGGCGAGGCCGTCCTGCGCGGCCTGGATGGTGTCTTTGGAATTGTCCTGAAATTCGAGCGCCAGTTTGTATTGCGCGAGAGCGGCGTTGCGATCTCCGTTTACGTCATCGATGCGGCCGAGATAGATGTGCGACCAGGCGACGAGACGCGGATTTTTAGAGACGGCGATGGTCTTGTGAAAGTCCTGCACAGCATCCGGCACGTTGCCGTCGAGGAGGCTGGCGCGGGCGAGCACGTACCAGGCACGGTCAGGAGAGGACGTGTGACTGGCGAGCGCCTGGTTGGCGATGGCGGTGGCGGCGTGGGGATGATTCTGCGCCAGGAGTGATTCGGCATGGTCGAGAGCGTCGGGCGTGGCGAGCGTATTCTCAACGACCTCGGATGTGGGCGGCGCGTCGAAGTGCAGGTGAAGGCTTTTGATGAGGCCGATCTCTGAGGGCACATCCATGCCGTAGACCATGGGGCCGATGCTTTGCGAGAGCGAAGTGGGGGTGTGCTCAAAGGCGATGAGCTGGCGGTAGAAGTATTGGGTGAGGATGTAGCCCTGCAGCATGGACTTGTCGACAAAGTTTTGCCGTACGCGGGCCACCTGCTTGAGGTAGTCGGTGCGCTTGCGGTAGTCGGCCGTGATGTCGCGGCGGGGCGCGTTGGCGGGAATCTTGTAGACGGGCACGCCGGTGTTCATGGTGCGGGCCTCGATGGCGCGGATGAGGCATTCGATGACGAAGGGGATGATGCCGCTTTTGTCCTGAAAGCTGATGGGTGCGTTCTGCACCATATTCAAAAAGGGCTGCAGGCGGTCAATGGCGTTGGCGCGGGTGTAAAGCAGCGGGTCGATCTCATAGTGCAGATATGCCTGGTGGACATTGTGCATGTGAATCGTGCCCTGTTTTGAGGGCGAAACCACAACAATGTAGTCGCGGCCATAGATGCGAGCGTTGGTGTCGCCGGGGTTGAGCATGGGAGCCACGACGACGAGAAAGCGGCGATCCGTATAGGTGCTGATGGGCTCCTTCAAGTAAATGTCAGTATTGAGTGTCATCTGGGTGATGGGACCATGCAGCACGGAGACCAGTTTGTCATAGGCCGCGCGGTTGTTGACCCAGGTAGCGTGCAGATCGGCATCCTGCACGAAAGTGCGCAGCAGGGGCAGCACATCAAGCACGCCGTTGGCGTCTGGCGGCAGACTTTGCTGCGGCACGGTGAGCTTGAGGTTGGGGGGAGGCGCGAGATAAAGCCCAAGCGAGACGTACTGCGCGACATTTTTTGCCGAGTTGCCAAAATCGTGGCGTTCAAAGAAGACGCAGAGCTTGTCACGGTCGGCGGTGGCGGCGGTGGAGGAGGCCAGTGTCTGATCCACTTCCTGCCGGACCTTGCTGCGGACGGGCTCGGAGTTGGCTAACCCGTCGTCGTATCCGCAGGCGTTGAGCGCCACGCCAAAGTCGAAGAGCACTTCGCTGGTGGCGAGGCTGATGGATGCACCGGCGGGGTCAATCAGCGCAGGAGGCTGCTCTTGCGCGGAAGAGGGGAGATCGCTGGCGGACTGAGCAAAAACAGCACCGGAACACAGAAGCGCGGCGGTGAAGACACTGACGAAGGGGCGTAGACGGATGAAAGACGGCATGGGCTGGAATATGGACCTGACTTGTATGCAAGTCTATGCATCGAGCCGAGGGAGATGCAATCACCCATTGCCGGCGGCACGGTCCGCGACGGAGTGCCTAGCCGCGAACGGCAACGCCGGAGAAGGAGATGAGCGCGACCCCGCGGACCGGCTGGCCGTACATCATGGCCGGCTGAAAGATGCTGAAGAGCAACATATTTTCAATGGCGGCGCGGGTGGAAGGGTCACGCGGGCCGGCGACGATGCGGTAGTCGTAGACCTGGCCTTGGCCGTCCACATAGGCCTCGACCACCACGGCGTGGCTGGGGTTGAAAAAAGCGCCGCTGCCCTCGGCATTGGAGTAGAGCAGCCGGGGCGCGGTGGCGGCTTCGGAAGAATCATTGCTGGCAACTGCCGCGGGCGGCGCTGCCAGCGTGCCGACCATGAGCGCGACCGTGCCGATGAGCAATACGGAGCTGACGAAGCCTGCCGAGGCCTGCAGAACCAGTGGACGCAACGAGTTTTCCCACCGGACGCGCAAGTCGGCCAGCCAGTTGCGGGGCGTGCGGGCCCGCTCGCGCGATACGGCTATGCGCAGGCGGAGCGCGAGATCTGCGGGCGCCTTGGCGGGGCCGAGGCGGTAAAGTGCGTCCTGCATGGCGCGCCAGCTCTCGAACTCCGCGGCGCAAGCCGTGCAGGAGGAGAGGTGAGCGGCGATGGACTGCATTTCCACCCCGCTGAGTGCTCCATCAAGATAGCCGGAAAAGGAATTGCGGGTGTCACGGCAGGAGTTCATGGCGCCTCCTCTGCAGAAGACGGGGAAAAGCGGATGGTTGGCTGCACTGGCTTACGGCGTGCAGCTTCTACATAGGGCTGAAGCCGCTGACGCAGCTGCGCGCGGCCGCGCATGAGGCGGGATTTGACGGTGCCGAGATTGGTCGAGAGGATTTCAGCGATTTCTTCGTAGGCAAAGCCCTCGATGTCGCGCAGTACGACCACGGTGCGATAAGGATCGGGGATGAGACGCAGCTCGGCCTCAACGCGATCGGCGACCTCGCGATGGGCCGCATTGTCGAAAGGCGACTCGTGCTCGTCGATGAGCGTGTCTTTGAGGCAGAGGGCATTGCCTTCTTCTGCTGCGAAAAGTTCGGTCTCAATGGTGATCTCTTGCCGGCGATGACGCGACCACCAGCGGCGCTGATTGGATGCCTCGTGCAGGGCGATGCGGTAGATCCAGGTGCGCAGGCTGGCATCGCCGTGAAACTTGCCGACGCCGCGAAAGATCTTGATGAAGATTTCCTGGGTGAGGTCGGCGGCGTCGCAGGGATTGGGGATGGTTCGCGCTACGAGGCTGTAGATCGGCTGGTGATATTTGGAGATGAGCCAGGCGTAGGCTTCATCTGAACCCTCGCGCAGTTGCGCGACGATGGCGGCTTCTTCGGGACGGGATCCGATTGCGCTTGCTAAATTTCCCACTGCAATTCCTGCGGCCACTTCTGACCCCCTTCAGGTTACAGGAAAACGCTCGCCTTCGCGGAAGTGTCCTGGTTACTGACTTCCGCTGGTTGTGTAGACACCGAGGGCGCGGAGAAGGTTCCTTGTAGCTCATGCGTGGAGGGGGCAGCGGGAATTGACGAAAATGCCCGGCTCACCGACAATAAGGAGAGCAACACGAGTGGGCCTGTGGCGCAGCTGGGAGCGCGCTTCCATGGCATGGAAGAGGTCATCGGTTCGATCCCGATCAGGTCCACCAACTTATCCCTCCCGCAAGCAATCACTTACAAGAAGAAGATTTCCACAGGCCAAGGGCGATTTGGTGTCAATTTTGCATTTGTTTTTCGAAGCAGCCCACGCCGTGCCTGGTTTCAGGCGCTGAATTGACGTCTTCCGCAGCATGAACCTCGACGGGGCGCCAGCTGCCCGGGAGCGCTACCTGCCCGAGTCAGATCTGGCTGAAGTGAAGATCGGGGTCGAAGTCAGGAGGCCCTGCCGGTCCTTATTGCCCCTGCTGGCTGGTGGAGTGACACTATTCGCGGGATAGCCGCTTCACTTGGAAGCCTGTGTCCCTCGCGGGGTTAGGGTTTCCTCAGTGAGGCTATCGGTTGTACTGCGAAGAGGGCCTCTGTCTGCAGCCCATGCGACCAGCAGGCAAGCGCAAGGCATCGCGGCCGCGTGCTGAGAAGTTCGAGGCTAAGGCTCCGGATCAAGTTTGGAGCATGGACTTCGTGTCCGACCAACTGCAGAACGGTATGAGGTTCCGCTCGCTGACGATCGTCAATGCCCGCCCTTCAGGCCTTGCCTTGAGGATTTTCATGGCTGGGCATCAGCTCAGACCAGCCGCTAATGTCCTATGTGAACATTGGATAGTGAGTGAAACAGGCCGAAGAGATTCAACAGCCACAGAATCACCGCGATCACGACAACCCCGTTCAGAATTGACTTGATGCTTGACTGCATGGGGATAAAGCGGTTGACGAGCCAGAGAAGAACTCCTACCACCACAAGCGTGATCACAATTTGTAAAAGCGGCATATCAAGTACTCTTTTTGAAGAGCCCGCGGCGACCGATCCATCCAGGGATGTCCGGCCGCCGCGGGGTATTGTCTTTTAGTGCCGGTCGTGACCGGTATCAGCCGAGTTGCCGGAACGACCGAGCGCGCGAATCTCTCTCATAAAGCCACGCGTCGATACAGGCGCACGCACTCCGCCGGAGAGAGTTTCGCGGAAGGACGGATCGCTGCCATAAATGGCTCGCGTCGAGTCGGCGTCCTGCTTCACAACTGCACCATTCAGAGTGATGCCGGCGAACAAACCGTGTGACCGTGAATACGTAAGGATCTCAGTGTTTGCAGTCCAGTCAGTACCCGCGGTTGCCTGACGCCCCACCGGACCAGCGGACGCGGCAGCGTCGCCGCTCAGCTCAAACTTGCTCGTGAGCAAATGCTGCAGCCCGCGTTCATTCATGACCAGCATGACCACATCCACGCCTTGCAGGCCGATCTGCAGGCCCCAGCTTCCGCCTGTAACCGACAGAAACGCAGGTGCGCTCCAGCCATGGCGCGTCCGGCAGGATGCAATGCCCTGGCCGCGTTCTCCCCCAAAGATGAAGCCACCCTTGACCAGGTTGGGAATCACAACGATGCACCTGGTCGTGTCGATCACAGATTCTGGTATGCCTTTATCTGGAGTGTTCATGATTGCGTGCAGGACATTGCTGGAGAGTCGCAGCCGTTCGATGGAGTCGTGGCGAGCTGATGCCGCCCAGATATTTCCACTGGTCATGATCAGTACGCCTATCAGGAAGGCGGTCTTTAACTTCATGGGGGTCTCCTTACATCGGATAGAAAGAGCTAAGACGTTCGTCGTGCAGATGGGCAGGCTTAGCTCGGAACCCATGAGGGACAGAGCCTTTACGCTCCTGTCCATTCTGATTGTGTCAATCGCGCAGAGAAACATCTGAGCCGGATAGCTCACTTTGCTCACATTCCGCGGGCGAGATAGCGGAAGTCTCAGACAACCTGGTGGCGCACAGCAGTTGCGAGAACGATGCGCAAAGGCGAGGCCATTTCGTCCTTCATCAACGCTGCACCGGATTCCGTCTGGCACACTCGAAGCGTGATTCGCGCCAGATGGAACCACGGGTATGTTTTCAGGAGGACTTCTTCCACTTTCGCGGAGTTGTAATCCGCTGCGACCAGCAAAAAAGCCTGATCCAGTCCACGCAACGCGGCTTGCAGTGCATATTCCCCGACTCCGCTACCATGCAACAGGTGGTCTGGATGGGCCATCGGGAGGCCGGGGTTTTTCCGGCATTCAGCAAGCCGGCGAAATTCTCCACCCTCAAGCAGCGCCCAGTCTTGTTCAAAGCTGGCCGGCCGTGAATTCAGAACACGCACAAGACTGGACTCCGCGCAGAGCAGCGAAGATAAGTTGGCAATTGACACCATCGGGGTCAGGCTCATTTAGTCACCATCAGGAACGCCAAGTGAACTCGGCATCGCACCACCGGGGTCTCTCGGAAATGTATGTAAAAGCGCTGCCCTCGTCGCAGGCGCACTCACAAAACGAATCGGCGACTTGCAATAGACACAAGCAGCTTCGCTAACATCTGAACTGGGCTCATCGATGATGATGGGAAATCGCCTCAGGCATTCCGGACAAGAAACGATGGCAGATAGATTGTTCTCTGCATCCTTGCCGTTCACCGGAATCCAGACCGGGGCCAGGGTGCCGGCAACTGCCGTTTCGAGAAGACACTCCGTGTGCCGCATTGACTCCAGAATGTTCAACAGCAATTCAGGATCGCGGCCTTTCTCATAGAAGGCATCCGCTGCAACCCCAGGCGGGATACCCGTTCCCGAGAATTGTCCACTCATTGCAATGACTTGAATCTGGGGAAACCTGAACCGTACCACTGCAAGCAGCTCAAACCCTGACATGCCTGGCATATTCAGATCAGAAACAAGGATGTGAGGCATCTGCTCTCGTATCCGCGCAAGCGCCGCCAATCCGTTCTCTGCTGATCGCACGGAGTTGCCATTCTCCGAAAGAATCTGCGACATGCTCAAACGAATGCACTCATCGTCGTCAACTAAGAGAATCTCCTGCTTCGTCATGGTCATGGCCGCTCCAGAAAAGATGTGTAGACAATGCTGGAACACATCGTGACACAGCAAATTGGACACGGATGCTCTCTTTTGTACATTCGTTGCTTCTATTTGACCGCGAATCGCCTGATGTTGCCTGGAGGATGGGAGCAGAGCCGCTCTCAAAGAGCACTCATGAGTTTCGCTGAATACAGGAGGGGAGAAATACAGTGCTTTGTCACGCTGCCGCTACGGCGCTGGGGAAGCGGCAATCTCAGTCGTGCAGCACGACATTCAGCAGCGACTTGTGTACACGGATGCGCCCGTTGTACTCGATAAAGCCCAGCTTACGGAAGCGATTCATAAAGAAACTGACTCGTGAACGCGTGGTTCCAATCATCTCCGCAAGCGTCTCCTGGGTAATCGGCGGAATCAGCGTCTCGGGCTCACCCGGCTTGCCAAACTCCGCCATTAATAGAAGGATGCGCGCCAGACGCTTTTCACTCGAATTGAACAGCTGATCTACAAGGTCGGCCTGGGTACGCATACTCCGGGCTAGAAGAAACTTCAGAAAGTGGTCAGAGAATTCGTGCTCCTCATGCATCACTCTCACCATCTCCGCGCGGTCGATCTTCATACCTCTACACGCTACGAGCGCAGTGGAAGTTGCCATGCGGCGGCCACCGGCCGTGGCTAACGACTCCTCGCCGATGAAGTCACCGTCGTTCAGCAGCGCAATGGTCGCTTCCTTTCCACTCGAAGACACCACGGTGAGTTTTGCACGGCCTTTTTGAAGGTAGAAGACTGAATCGGCCGGATCTCCTTGCGAAAATAGCACTTCGCTTTTCTTTAACTGCACTACATGGCGACCCAGGCCGGCATTGGCCAGAAAGTTGTCAACGTTGAACTTTGGGTTCTGTGGAAGATCCATGAAATTTACTCTGACTCGGTACGGTTGCACGCAGAAGGACGGGGAAGAACGCTTTGCCGCAGTCAGCGCAGTGGAATCGCGATCAGCGATTCTTTATCTGACGCTGGAGTGCAATCTGCTCTGTTCAAAGCGTAAACCTAAAAGTTGCACTGTCACCATTAACTCAGAATGCACTGCACCCGGTCTGTTCCCTTTTGCTCGCTTCTGCAGATATTCGGTGCATTGTACTTAAAGGAGCCTCTGATTAAGTCCCGAATCCGCGTCATTGGCGTCTAACGATGTAGGAGTAACGAGGACGCGATGCGCCAGATAACATTTGCCTGCCAGCCGAGTTTCGAGAAGTATTCCCGACCC
>Ga0123519_10010805_pt1 | contig 13543 bp, 12 predicted proteins | sample YelNatPaOPRAMG02_FD_87396 | JGI IMG/M metagenome (GOLD analysis project Ga0123519, IMG submission 87396) | Hot spring microbial communities from Yellowstone National Park - Yellowstone National Park OP-RAMG-02 (version 2) | ecosystem: Environmental > Aquatic > Thermal springs > Hot (42-90C) ...
ATCCTCGTGGTAGTGTCCTTTGCCGCCATCGGTCACGCTGAGGAAACGCACGACATCGCCCCGCTGTCGCATCAGCGTGACCGTGCCGCCGATACTGCCCTCCACGTCGTCAGGGTGTGCCCCGATACACAGGATGTATCGCATCCTCTCCTCCTGCACAAAATGGCTGTGTGTCGGATTCGTTTCGCGCCTGCTGCTTCCCTTCCCGGCAGGAATCGGTGACGATAACTGCGAACACGAAAGTAACCCGCTTTCTGAGGAGGGTGAGCATGAAGAAAGAAATCAATCCGACCACGGCGGCGATTGTGATTGTGCTGGTGCTGGCGGTTCTGGCGATTATCGGATGGCGCTACTTCTTTGCAGAACCGGCGGCACCCGTCGTCGATCCTTCTAAGATGCCAATAGGTGGTCCGGGAATGCCTCCGCCCGGTATGACGCCGGGCGGCGCACCCGCGGGATCTGCGCCTGGGGCACCTGCGCGGTCTGGCGCACCTGCCACGCCTCAACGTCCGCCAGCATCGGAGGGTTACTGACGCAGGAGCAGGTGAGCCATTGCGAGGCGGGACGGGCGATTGCCCTTCGCAGTGGCTCGCCTCTCCGCGTACACTGTTCCAATCACCGCGACAGAACGATGTGAGGTAAGCAAGCCATGAGTGCGACAGAACTACCGGAAAGGATGCATGCGGTGCGTTGCCACGCGCCTGAGGACTACCGCCTGGAGCAGGTGCCGGTGCCTGAACCTCGCCCCGGAGAGGTTATCGTGCAGGTGGAGGCATGTGGCATCTGTGCAGGGGATGTCAAGTGCTTCTACGGCAACCCGTCCATTTGGGGCGACGCCACGCGCCCGCGCTACGTGCAGCCGCCCGTAGTGCCCGGGCATGAATTTGTCGGGCGAGTAGTCGCGCTGGGCGAAGGTGCCGCAGAGCGTTTCGGCTTGCAGGTAGGCGATCGCGCCATTGCCGAACAGATTGTGCCCTGCGGCAAGTGCCGGATGTGCGACCGCGGCATGTACTGGCTGTGCCGCGACCGCGAGATTTTCGGTTTTCGCGAGAAGGCGCAGGGTGGCTGGGCGCAGTACATGCGCTTCCCTGCCAACGCGCGTGTGTATCGCATCCCCGAAAAACTGTCCACCGAGCAGGCGGCGCTAATCGAGCCTCTGGCTTGCTCGATGCACGCGGTAGACCGCGGGCAAATCCAGTTTGGTGATGTCGTAGTGATTGCGGGAATGGGTCCGCTGGGACTGGGCATGGTGGCGTGCGCCCGGCTGAAGAATCCGGGTTTGCTGATTGCGCTCGACCTGCGCGACCACCGGCTGGAAGTGGCAAAACGCCTCGGGACGGATATGGTGCTAAACCCCTCCCGCGATGATGTGCGTGCCGAAATCAAAAGGTTAACCGACGGCTACGGCTGCGACGTGTATATCGAAGCTACCGGACACCCGCAGGGCATCCTGTTGGGGCTGGATATTATCCGCAAAGCGGGCAATTTTGTGGTGTTCAGCGTGCTGCAGGAGCCGGTGACGGTAGACTGGACGATTCTGGGCGACGTGAAGGAGCTGAACGTCTACGGTTCCCATCTGGGACCCTACTGCTACCCCAAGGTCATCGACTACCTGAGCCGCGGCTTACTGAAGACGGATGGCATCGTAACGCACCGGCTGCCTCTCTCCGAGTTTCGGCACGGCATCGAGATGGTACATCAGGGCAGAGAGTCCATCAAGGTGTTGTTGATACCCTGATTTGCTGTTCTGAAACAGTGTTTGAAAAAACCGCCCTAGCGACTGAAGGTCGCTGGGGCAGAATCTGACGCCGTTTTTTCGAACACCCCCACCGTTGTGTCCGCTATCGGGTATACTACAATCAGCCATGGACGACATTCTGCAGGTAGCGCGGTCACGAGTGCTCTTTTTCGACGGGGCGATGGGCACGCAAATCCAGTCCCTGCATCTCACTGCAGATGATTTCGAGGGACTGGAAGGGTGCAACGAGGTGCTCAACGCCACACGTCCGCACCTGATTGCCCAGATTCACGCGCGTTACTTCGAGGCGGGCGCGGACATCGTGGAGACCAATACCTTCGGTGCGAACGCCATGAATCTGGGCGAATACGGTATTGCGCATCGCGTCTATGAACTGAACCTCAAAGGAGCGCAAATCGCACGGGAGGTTGCCTCATCCTTCAGCACAGCCGACCGCAAACGCTTCGTGGCAGGCTCTATGGGTCCCGGCACCAAACTGCCCACGCTGGAGCATATTACCTTTGACGAACTCGAGGCTACCTACTCGGAACAGGCGCGGGGATTGCTGGACGGTGGCGTAGACCTTCTGTTGATTGAAACTGTGCAGGACCTGTTACAGGCAAAGGCAGCCATTAACGGCTGTCGCAACGCCATGCGTGCTACAGGGCGCGCCGTGCCCCTCTTGGTGCAGGTCACCATGGAGACGACAGGCACGATGCTGTTGGGCAGTGAAATGGGCGCGGCGCTAACCACCCTTCTGGCTTTTCCGGACGTGGCGGTGATTGGGATGAACTGTGCCACTGGTCCCGAGCTGATGGTGGAACACGTGCGCTACCTGCACCACCACTCGCCCCGTCTCATTAGCATCCAGCCCAATGCCGGCTTGCCCGAACTGCGCGACGGCAAAACCTTCTACCCGCTCACCCCCGACGATCTGGCGCGGTACCATCTGCAGTTTGTGGAGGAGTTCGGCGTGAACTTTGTCGGGGGGTGTTGCGGCACCACACCCGAGCACATTCGTCGTGTGGTGGAAACCATTGGTTTCCGCGAACCCGCGCTGCGCAGCCCTGAGGTGGTTCCCGCCTGTTCCAGCCTGTACCAGTCCGTGCCTTACGAGCAGGAGAACTCTTTCCTGATAGTGGGCGAGCGGCTCAACGCCAACGGCTCCAGACAGTTCCGGGACTTGTTGTTGAACGAGAACTACGACGACATGGTACAGATGGTGCGGGAGCAAACCGCCGAAGGCGCGAACGTGCTGGACGTGTGTGTGGACTACGTGGGACGCGATGGCGTGCGCGATATGACCGAAGTCATCCGCCGCCTCGCCACGCAAAGCACCCTGCCGCTGATGATAGACTCGACGGAGCCACCCGTCGTCGAAGCCGCGCTGAAAAGGCTGGGCGGAAAGTGCATCGTCAACTCGGTGAACTTCGAGGACGGCGGGAAGCGACTGCATCAGGTGTTGCCCATGTGCCGCAAATACGGCGCGGCGGTGGTTGCTCTGGCGATCGATGAGGAGGGTCAGGCTCGAACCACCGAGTGGAAACTGCGTGTGGCGCGTCGGCTGGTGAAGGTCATCACCGAGGATTACGGTATCCCCCCGGAGGACATCTTCTTTGATGCACTGACCTTCCCGCTCGGTTCGGGGGCGGAAGACCTGCGGCGGGATGGTATCGCTACGATAGAAGCTATCCGCCAATTCAAGCAGGAGTTCCCGCAGTGCCACACCATTCTGGGGGTGAGCAACGTCTCGTTTGGTTTGAAGCCCGCGGCGCGGCACGTGCTGAATTCGGTCTTCCTGCACTACTGTCTAGAGGCTGGACTCGACGCCGCGATTGTACATCCTTCTAAGATTTTGCCCCTGCACCGTATTCCCGAGGAACAGCGTGAGGTCGCCCGTCAGCTCATCTTCGATGAACGGCGGGATAGTTACGACCCGCTGGTGGAGTTCATGAAGCTGTTCGAGAAGGCGGGAGCGACGGTCAAAAGCGAGGATAACTGGCAATCCTTGCCGGTAGAGGAGCGTTTGAAACGCGCTATCATCGAGGGCAGACGCAGTGGATTGGAACAGTCGCTGGATGAGGCGTTGAAGACCCATCGCCCACTGGACATCATCAACAACATCCTGCTGGAAGGGATGAAGGTTGTGGGTGACCTGTTTGCGAGGGGCGAGATGCAGTTGCCTTTCGTGCTACAGTCGGCGGAAGTGATGAAGGCGGCGGTGAACTATCTCACCCCCTTCATGGAACGAACGGAAGACGTGCAGAAGGGCACCATCGTGCTGGCGACGGTGGCGGGAGATGTGCATGACATCGGCAAGAATCTGGTGGACATCATCCTTTCCAACAACGGCTACCGGGTGGTCAACCTGGGCATTAAGGTTCCCATCGACCGCATTCTGGAGGCGGCAGACCAGTATCGGGCAGACGCTATTGGCATGAGTGGTCTGCTGGTGAAATCGACCATCGTCATGCGCGAAAATCTGGAGGAGATGAACCGTCGCGGTAAGTGGCACTATCCCGTGTTACTGGGTGGAGCCGCGTTGACCCGTCGCTATGTCGAGGAAGACCTGCGTCGCATCTACAAGGGGCGCGTTTTTTACGGGCAGGACGCTTTCGAAGGGCTGGTGATTATGGAGCACCTGCGCAATCCGGACGCGCCCCTAGAGGGAGCTACATCGGTTACCGCTGCCCCACGCCCCAAGCTTGTCGACCCGTCAGAGCTTTTGCAGGAGGAACCTGCGCCTGCAGTTGCCGTTCCACGACGCAGCGTGGTGCGCACCGACGTGCCCATTCCCAAACCGCCTTTCATCGGCACGCGCGTGGTGGAGAACATTCCTCTGGACGAGATATATCCTTACATCAATCAGGTCACGCTGTTTCGAGGGCAGTGGCAGTTTCGTCGCGGCAAGATGAGCAACGAGGAGTTCAATCGCTTCCTCGAAGAGCATGTCCGTCCCATTTTCGAGTACTGGAAGCAGCGGGCGAAGGAGGAGGGCTTGTTCCAGCCCAAGGTGGTGTACGGCTATTTCTGGGCGAATTCGGAGGGCGACGACCTCATCGTCTATCGTGAGGACGGTGAGACCGAGTGGGTGCGCTTTACTTTCCCCCGCCAGCCTTCGCCGCCCCACAAGTGCATCTCCGACTTCTTCCGACCTGTAGAAAGCGGCGAGCGCGACGTAGTGGCGTTTCATCTGGTGACGGTAGGCAGCCGCGTCAGTGAGGCAGAAAGGGAATTGTTTGCCCGGCATCAGTATCAGGACTACCTGTACCTGCATGGGCTGGGTGTGGAAACCGCGGAAGCGCTGGCGGAATACTGGCACAAGCGTATTCGCGAGGAGCTGGGCATCGCCGACGAGGACGCAAAAGAGATACGCCTGCTCTTCTCGCTGAAGTATCGGGGTTGTCGCTACTCCTTCGGCTACCCCGCCTGCCCGAATCTGGAGGACCAGGCGAAGCTCTTCGAACTGCTGCGTCCCGAACGCATCGGTGTGACGCTAACGGAGGAATACCAGCTGGTTCCCGAACAGAGTACCTCCGCCATCATTGTGCATCACCCTGAGGCGAAGTATTTTAATATCAGGTAGGGGTTACCCTGTTCAAGGGCTGTCCCTGACTTATCGATTTAAAGCGACATAATCTTTGGTGTAAACTGCCTAAACAGCGCGTCTGCTAATGCCTGCAGCGAACAGGGACGATAACCGTAAGTGCACAGGTAGTTCATCACTTCCGGGAAACGACGGATATCGTACGGTTCTCGCAGGGCGACGACGATGAGACGCTCCCCAAGCGGTGCCCACCGTATCGACGATGGCTTTCATCTCCAGGCAGTTGGTAATCACCAGACCATCGTAGCCCAACTGCTCACGCAGCAGTTCGGTGAGGATACCGGACGAGAGAGTGGCCGGTCGCTCAGCGTCCAGCGCGGGAAAGAGGATGTGTGTGGTCATGATGGCTCCGACGCCTGCCGAGATAGCGGCGCGAAACGGTATGAGCTCCACTGACTCCAGCCGCCGGCGGTCTCCCGGAATGACAGGCAGGGCGAGGTGCGAGTCTACCGAGGTATCGCCGTGCCCGGGGAAGTGTTTGGCGCAGGCGAGCAAGCCGGTCTCCTGATAGCCGCGTATCGCTGCTGTGCCCATCTGCGCGACCAGTTCAGGGTCTGCGCCGTACGAACGCACGCCGATGATGGGGTTGTCGGGGTTGTTGTTCACGTCCATTACGGGCGCAAAGTTCCAGTTGATGCCCAGCTTTGCACGGGTTGCTGCGAATCCACGTTCCTCCCAAGCAGCACCACTCCGCCCACCTGCATCTCTTCCACCAGGGCGCGGGCGTGCGGATTGACGGTGCATGCCTCTTCGGGAGAGTTGCCCTGCCACCCGAAGCACAGCACCTGCCCAATGCGTTCGGAAAGGCTCAGCTTTTCGATAACCGTTTGCACCGGCTCCCTCTTTCAGGCGGGAATGCGCTCCAGTGTGCGTGCATGCGCTATCTCATGAGACGCAATGGGGCGTACATGGGACGGCAGTAGAGTGACCACTGCTACTGTCTCGCCATGCAGCGTCATGAACTCTACTTCATAGCCTTCGTGTTCACCATGCACGAGTACTATCGTGCCGATATCTCCTTTTGTAAGCCCGTATTCGGGCAGGTCGACCTGTAGAACGACCTCTTCATGTTCTTGCATGTGTATGGACCCCCCTTGCTTTTCAGTAGGTTCGCACGCTCTTTACAGGATAGGCGGTTACCAGTCTGGGTACCTTGGTACCACTTTCGATGAACCACACGCTGCGAACAATGGGTGATATTCCCTTTGGTGTCCTCAAAGCACCTTCTATGATATATCTCATCCCAAAGGGGGATGGCTCTACCCGTACTACGTTGTTCTCTGCAACATGTTGTTGCAGGGATTCTGCCAGCCGTTCCCAGCTGGCTGCCGAGAAACCAAAGGACTTAAAGAAAGCCGCTTTGTGCTTGCCATCGCGATGTGTCTCTGAAAGGAGGTACCCTGTTATTTTGAGCGCAGGTATTTGGGCATGTTGCCAGTTCGGTACCCTCAATGGTTATCTCCCTAGCTTACTGAGCCTCACAGACCACCCGTAAGCCCACAAACGGCGCATCGGTCAGCCACCACTTGCTTTTCGGGTTCTGCGGGTCGTTCATCTGCCAGTCCGGCGTATATTTCTTGCGGGCGGCGGGATGCACCTTGTCGGGTTCGTCGTAGAACGAGCCACCCCGAACCACCGGCACCTCATCGTCCATCGGCTGGCACCATTCGGCGACGTTGCCCAGCATATCATGAATGCCCCAGGCGTTGGGCTGTTTCGTGCCCACCTTGTGCGTCTTGTCATCCGAGTTTCCCCAGTGCCAGGCGAGCTTGTCCAGCAGTTCGCTGTCGGTGATTGGTCCGGCAGGCAGCACTCCCGCGCGGCAGGCATATTCCCACTCGGCCTCGGTGGGCAGGCGGTACTTCTTGCCCGTTTTGGCGGAGAGCCACTCGCAGTACTTCTGGGCAGACAGATAGCTCATGCTGATAGCAGGGTAGCCTTTGTGACCGAAGCCGCGGTCCACCGCGCCGTATGGCTTGCTGGGACGGGAGACGGCGTCGGCTCCGCCGGTTTTCTGGGTGTCGGGCGCGTCCAGCTTATGCACGAACACATCAAACTCGTCCCAAGTGACCTCCGTCTTGCCGATATAGAACGGCTTGATGGTGACCTGCTTGGGCTTGCCGGTTTTGGGGTCGTTGATGGTGTATGTTCCGCCGGGCACAGGCACCATGTCGAACTTCACGACCGTGCCCGGAATGGTTTCGGTATAGGCGGCAAGGGTTTTGCCGGCGGATTGAGCCGCAGTGTTCATCGCCACGTTCTGTGCCCGTTTCACCTGCGCAGCTCCTGCACCCAGGATGACCAGAATGACGCTGCAGGTGAACGCCAGGCTTCTGTAGAAGCTTCGGGGCAGCATGGTAGAAAGGGGTGATCCAGCTTTCATGACGTTCCGCTTCATCCTCCTTCGAACTCTTCTGCTTGTATGGACATGGTTTGCCTGCGCTGCGTTACGCCTGAATGCGGCGCCGCTGCACCGCTATCAGTATAACCAGATGGCGATGGGAGTGCAAGTGCGTATCACGGTGTATGCCTCCAGCCAGAGCGTCGCCGAGCGTGCCTGTGCTGCCGCATTCGAACGAATCGCCGAGATCGAGCAGGTCATGAGCGACTACCGGGCGGATAGCGAGTTGATGCAACTGTGTGCGAAGGCGGGCGGCGAGCCGGTGCGTGTCAGCAAGGAGCTGTTCACCGTGTTGAAAAGAGCGCAGGAGCTGTCGCGGCGGACAGCAGGGGCGTTTGACGTGACGGTGGGTCCCTACGTGCAGCTGTGGAGGCGCGCCCGGCGAGGGGGAGCGTTTCCCACGGAAGAGGAGCTGCGGGAAGCACGACAGCGGGTGGGCTACGAAAAAATGGTGCTGGACGAAGCCAATCGCACAGTGCGACTGCTGGTACCCGGAATGCGGCTGGACCTGGGCGGGATTGCAAAAGGGTATGCGCTGGACTGTGCGCTGAAGGTATTGCGGGAGCACGGCATCCGTCACGCGCTGCTGGAGGCAGGGGGCGACATTGTGGCGGGACTTGCGCCTCCCGCTACGGCAGGCTGGCGGATTGAGGTCGCAAACGCTGCTCCCGAACGCCGGTGGGTGTACCTCGCGCTGGGGGCTATCTCTACCTCCGGGGATACGGAGCAGTACGTAGAGCATGAGGGCAAGCGTTACTCACACATCGTCGACCCGCGCACCGGCTTGGGAGTGACCACCCGCGTGGCGGCGACCGTCATCGCCCGCGACGGCATCACCTCCGACAGTTTGGCAACCGCGCTGTGCGTGCTGGGCAAAGAGGCAGGGGGAAGGCTCATTCGCACGGTACCGGGTGCGAGAGCGTATGTAAGGGAGGTGAAGGAATGACCTTAACAAAAATATAACATGGCTAAATGTCTTCTCACATGATAACTGAGACAAAAATTCGAAAAAACTGGTAATTGTACGGGGTCGAACTGCGTGTTTTGGCACGATTTATGCATCTATAACAGGTGGGTAATCCACATCTACAAACTAGGAGGAGGTCAAGACCATGCGCGTTCGTTCGTTGTGGCTGACAGTGCTGGTGCTGTTCACGTTGGTCGGTTTTGCCTCTGCGGGCACGATAACCCCCACCCTGTATGCTGACACCGCCCCCAACGCATATGGGTCACCCAATTGGGGACCCTGGTGGACGCAAGCGAAGGCGGATGTGGCGGCCGGCACCTTTGTGAACATGCGCAGTGGCAAGCACCCCGGCACGACGTACTTCGAGCCAGAAGAGGAGATTGTCTACAGCACCATGGACCTCGGTAAGCGGCTGCACTGGATTTACTGGGTGCCCGGCAAAACCATCAACGATCTTCAGACCTGTAACTTCCAGGTCAACTGGATGGTGGACTGGGAAGGCGTTGACTACGTTTATGATTGGGTCAATTACGACCTGGTACCAGCGAATCTCGTGGGAGGCATCCCGACCAATGGCTGGATACAGCCAAGCAGCTGGATTGAGTACAACGGTGGCGTCATCGGCACCTTTGGCTTTGCCTGGTGGGCAACGGACAATGAAGCATTGCCCTATGACACCAATGGCGAGTGGTGGGATGAGACCAATCAAGATGACGTGAACGCACTGGCAGCCGAGATACGCCGGGCGCAGACTCACGCGATTGGCTACATCCGCTGGAAGTGCGACGGCGACCCTGACTGGAATTACAGGATACTCCCGCTCAACGTCGTTCCCGAGCCGGGCACGATGTTGCTGTGGCTGAGCGGTTTCGCGGCTCCTGTGGTCGCTCTGCTTCGCCGTCGCAAGTAGAACCGGTAGTGGGTCATTCCAGTCTCAATGTCGCCCTTGCGGGCATGCCCGCAAGGGCTTTTCGCGTTGCGGGTACCGGTGTCACAGTCTCTCAAGACGCCAGCGCCTGCGCCTCTGCCGATGGCTCCTCGCGGTAGTCGCACTCTTTGTTGGAACAGGCGATGGTCAGTCGTTTGCCGGTGCGCTTTTCCACCAGTAGCGAGCCGCACTTCGGACACGTCCTGCCCACCGGCTTCTCCCACAGCGTGAAGTCACACTCCGGATAACGGTTGCAACCGTAGAAGACCTTGCCGCGCATCTTCCCTTTGCGCGCGCGCCGCTCCACCAGCTGCCCCTGCTTGCAGGCAGGGCAGGTGATGCCGGTGCTCTTCTCCAGCGGTCGGTGCGCCTTGCACTGCTCGTTGGTGCAGGCGAGATACTCGCCGTACCTGCCCCAGCGGATGACCATCGGCGAGCCGCACTTCTCGCAGACCTCCTCAGAGGGCTTGTCTGGCGGGACGGGCTCGCCGCTGCGGGTCACGTTGACGATGGTTTTGCATTCGGGGTAGCGCGAGCAGCCCAGGAACTTACCGTAACGCCCCTCGCGTAACAGCATCTTCGCGCCGCAGGTCGGACAGGGGTAGTCGGTCTCCTTCGCCTCGATGCGCACGAATTCGCCGTTCTTTTCGGTCTCCGCGAGTCGTTGCGCAAACGGTTCATAAAAGGCGCGCAGCACTTCCGTCCACGCCTGCTTGCCTTCTTCGATCTCGTCCAGCTGCTGCTCCACCGAGGCGGTAAACTGCACGTCCATCACGTCGGGGAAGTGCTTCACCAGATAATCGGTCACGGCGATGCCCAGCGCGGTGGGATGGAATCGCTTGTCTTTCAGCTCCACATAGCCGCGCTCCACAATGGTAGAGAGAATGGTCGCGTAGGTGCTGGGTCTGCCGATGCCCTTTTCCTCCAGCGCCTTGACCAGCGTGGCTTCGGTGTAGCGTGGCGGCGGCTCGGTGAAGTGCTGTTCGGGCAGCAGCGCAAGCAAGGTGAGTACCTGCCCCTCCAGCATCGGGGGTAGCGGGGGACGCTCCTCGTCGCTCAGTTCGCCGTTGTCTTTGCCCTCCACGTAGACGCGCATGAAGCCGTCAAACTTCACGCTCGATCCGGTGGCACGGAAGATGTATCGCCCCGCCTGAATGTCCACGGTTACCACGTCCAGCACCGCCGGTGTCATCTGGCTGGCGACAAACCGTTGCCAGATAAGGCGGTACAGCTCATAGTGGTCTTTGGACAGGTAGCTTTTCACCGACTCGGGGGTGCGCGTTACCGATGTGGGGCGGATGGCTTCGTGGGCGTCTTGCGCCCCGCTGCGAGAACGATATTGCGGCGGCTTCTCGGGCACATAGCGGTTGCCGAACTCCCTGCCGATGTAATCCCGCGCCTGCTGCTGCGCTTCGGCGGCGACGCGGGTAGAGTCGGTGCGCATGTAGGTAATCAAGCCGACGGAGCCCTGTGCGCCCAACTCGACGCCTTCATAAAGTTGCTGGGCAATCTGCATGGTGCGCTTCGCGCTGAAGCCCAGTTTACGCGCCGCCTCCTGCTGCAGGGTGCTGGTGATGAACGGTGGGGAAGGGTTGCGCTTGCGCTCGGTGCGCTTTATCTTCTGCACGACATACTGCGCACCCTCCAGCTCCCGCAGCACGGCGTTGGCTTCCTGCTCGTTGTGCAGCTCCAGCTTCTCGCCGTCGCGCAGGCGCAGGGTGGCGTCGAAGGCGTTCTCTTCGGTGTCTGGGGTCAGGCGGGCAGTGATCGTCCAGTACTCTTCGGGCACGAAGGCTTCGATTTCGCGTTCGCGCTCCACCACCAGCCGCACCGCTACCGACTGCACCCGCCCTGCGCTCAGCGTGTTGCGGTTGGCTTTCTTCCAGAGCAGGGGGCTGAGCTTGTAGCCCACGATACGGTCTAGAATGCGCCGCGCTTGCTGTGCGTTCACGCGGTTCATGTCAATGTCGCGCGGCTGCTGCAGTGCCTGCTGCACCGCCTGGCGGGTAATCTCGTTGAACTCGATGCGCCGCGCGTTTTGCAGGCGGAGCGCTTCCTTGAGGTGCCATGCGATGGCTTCGCCCTCGCGGTCGGGGTCGGAAGCCAGATAGACCTCCGGCGCGTGTGCCGCCGCCTCCGCCAGTTTTTTCAGCACATCCTGCCGTTCGGGCAACGTTTCGTATTTGGGGGTGAAGCCGTTGCTCAGGTCCACGCCGAACTCCTTTTCCGGCAGGTCGCGCACGTGCCCCATCGAGGCTTCCACCCGATACTCGTCGCCCAGAATGTTTTTGAGCGTTTTGGTCTTCGCGGGCGACTCCACGATAATCAGCGGTTTGGCGGATTCCGTCTTTTTGCTACTCATAGCCCAGCTCCTGCAATGCTCGGGGGTTGCGTCGCCAATCGGGCATGACCTTCACCACCAGTTCCAGATACACCTTGCTTCCCAAAAACAGCTCCAGCTGTTTACGCGCCTCCTGCCCAATCTGCTTCAGCATCCTGCCCCCCTTGCCGATGACGATGGATTTATGGTTCTCACGCGCGACAATCAGCTCCGCACGGATATACTGTACCCCGTTTTCACGCTCTTCCCAGTCGGTCACGCGCACGGCGATGGTATACGGTATCTCCTCGCGCAACAGACTCATCGCCTGCTCGCGCACGATTTCGGCTGCCCAATCCTGCCGCGACTGGTCGGAGCGGATGTCCCCCGGATAATAGAACGGCGATTCGGGCATCGCCAGCAATATCTCCTCGCGCAGGCGGTATACCGCTTTGGGGTCTTTCAGCGCGGAAAGCATGATATGCCGCTGCGCGTTCGGCAACAGCGCACTGTACGCCTGCATCGCCTGTTCCGGATACTTCGCAGCATCCACTTTATTGCCCACCATCCACACCGGCGCCTGCACCTTCTGTAATCGGCTTGCCAGGTCTTCATCTTCAGGGGTGGGGGGATGGCGCAGGTCTACTACCCACAGCACGAGGTCGATATCCTCCAGCGCGCCGTCTATCTGCTCGATCATATACTCTCCCAGTCGATCCTTCGGTTGATGCCAGCCGGGAGTATCTACAAATACCACCTGACGGTTGCCTTCGGTGTAGATGCCGCGCACGCCCCGCCGTGTGGTCTGGGGGCGCGAAGTGATGGCGGACACCTTCACCCCCAGCATGACGTTCAACAGCGTGGACTTGCCCACATTGGGCTTGCCCACAATCGCCACAAAACCGCAATGAGTTGGGATAGGTTCGTCTTTGCTCATCTCCGTCCTGCCTCTGGTGCTTTCTCAGGCACGCAGGTACATGTACCAGCAACAGGCGGATAGTGTCAAGGGATTTTCCTTGACGGGAGAGACGCAGCACACTATAATCGTGGTAATCCGCCATGCAAATATGGAGTGGTCTCGATGCGGAGCGATGGTCACGACGGCACCGGCTATCGAAGGTGGCTTGCACGGACGGTTGGGGGCTTTCGCGATGACGGCTTCGATGCCGACGTTGCCGCGGACCTGGCGGGCGAGGTGGTCTTGCGTCTGTTACAGGCGGAGCAGGCAGGAAGGCACATCACGGCTCCCTACTGGCGTTGCGTCATGCGGTCGGTGAAGAACGACTATCTCCGGCGTCTGTCCGCCACGCGCGCAACCAACGAGCGCATTATCGCCCGAATCAACGCGGAACCGGCAGAGGACCCTGAGCAGCGCGCCGTGTTGCACCTCTGGTACGAGGAGTGCCTTGCCTCGCTGGGGGCGGATGAAGCGCAGATTGTCCGAATGCACCTCGAGGAGCAGTACACCTTCGAAGAGATTTCCCAAACGGTGTCCTAGTAGACTGCCTGCTTGCTTGTAACAAGCGCTACTGGGAGCAGACCATCGCATGCTGTGGGATTGGGAAGCTTGGCGTGACACGAA
>Ga0123519_10010806_pt1 | contig 13543 bp, 15 predicted proteins | sample YelNatPaOPRAMG02_FD_87396 | JGI IMG/M metagenome (GOLD analysis project Ga0123519, IMG submission 87396) | Hot spring microbial communities from Yellowstone National Park - Yellowstone National Park OP-RAMG-02 (version 2) | ecosystem: Environmental > Aquatic > Thermal springs > Hot (42-90C) ...
ATTTCAATTGCTTTACTTTCCAATGTTTGTGATGGGTTATCTTGGAATGCCCAGAAGATATTATGATTATTTACCTCAATTCCATCCATATCATTTTATTTCAACTGTCGGAAGCTGGATTTTAATTACTGGTTTAATAATAATGTTCACAAATTTAATTATCGCATTACGAAAAGGTGAGAAAGCTTCTGCAAATCCTTGGGGTGGAGTTACACTCGAATGGACAATTCCATCACCGCCAATCCATGAAAACTTTGAACAAATTCCAGTAGTCGAAAAAGAACCTTATGACTATTCTCATTATGAATTAGGAGAGGAGGTCAAAAATTGAATCAGATAGCTGAAGCAACTGTAAATACTCATGTTCATCGTGATGATGTCGGTGCAAAAATTGGAATGTGGCTCTTTCTTTTCACCGAATTGATTCTGTTCGGTGGAATGTTTTTAGCCTATGCTGTTTATAGATTTACTTACCGTGACTTCTTTGCTCTTGCCTCTAAAGAACTTGATGTTTTTGTAGGGTTAATCAATACACTTGTTCTTTTAACAAGTAGTTTAACAATGGCAATGTCAATTACAGCATTGAGGAAAGGCGATAAAAAATTGTCTTTAGTTTTTCTTGGAACAACGATTTTATTTGCTTTCTTATTCCTTGTTAATAAATATTTTGAATGGTCTGCCAAATTTGAACATGGATTATTTCCTGGTTCCAATGAATTATTGAGCCTTCCAAGAGGCGAAATCATTTATTTTGGTCTGTATTATGTTATGACAGGATTGCACGCTCTACATGTGATTATTGGTATCGTGATTTTAGTATTTATGTTTGTTTTTGTATTGAAGGATAAAGTTAATCAAGACTATTACATAATGCTGGAAAATTCAGGTTTATACTGGCATCTTGTTGATATTATCTGGATTTTCCTTTTTCCGTTATTTTATTTAATACATTGAGGTGAAGAATGGAAAAGAAAAATTCGCACAATCATATTGTTGGTTATGGAACTTATATTTTTGTGTGGTTAACACTTGTTGCTTTGACCGCACTTACAGTTACAGCTGCAAGCTTTGATCTTGGAAATTTTTCGATTGTGGTTGCTCTTGGTATTGCCTCAATTAAAGGATTGCTTGTTCTACTTGTTTTTATGCACTTAAAATTTGATGATAAAATGTTTAGAATTTTTGTATTTGTTGCATTTTTGACTTTAACAATATTTTTAGTTTTAACATTCTCAGATTATTCATTTATAAGGTAGGAGATTATGTTGTCAAATGCATCTAATTTTATAAAAGAAGTTGATGGCGTTTTCTTATTTATCTTAGGAGTTTCAGTTCTACTCCTTATACTGATTACTTTTTTAATGATCTACTTCGTTATTAAATACAATAGATCAAAAAATACTCGTCCGAAAAATATTAAAGGAAATACAGCACTCGAGATTATTTGGACAGTAATTCCAACAATTCTTGTTGTTGGTATGTTTTATTATGGCTGGTATGGTTATAAAAAGATGACGGCAGCACCAAAAGACTCGTTCGAGATAAATGTGGTTGCAAGAATGTGGCAGTGGGAATTTAATTATCCGAATGGTCGTAAGACAGATACGCTGGTTGTTCCGATAAATAAACCAATTAAACTTAACTTAAAATCAATCGATGTAAATCACTCATTTTTTATTCCTGCATTTCGAATTAAAAGAGATGCTATACCGAACAAAGACAATTATCTCTGGTTTATTACTGAAGAAACAGGTGTTTATGATATAGCTTGTGCTGAGTATTGTGGGTTAAGACATTCTTATATGTATTCAAAATTGTATGCGGTTCATCAGAACGAATTTGATGAGTGGTATAAAGGTAAATCTGATACAACTACGAGTAAATGATGATTAAAGTTATTGAGTTAATGAAAATATTATTGGAATTGACGAAGTTCAAAATAACTTCCTTTGTTACTGTTACGACTTTTTTAGGTTATGTTCTTTTTACTAATGAATTGAGAATTGATCTTATTGGTGTTTTAATTGGAGTTCTACTTCTTTCTTCTGGTTCGGCTATTTTTAATCATTATCAGGAAAGAAAGTTTGATGCATTAATGAAAAGAACGATGAGAAGGCCAATACCATCTGGTAGAGTAAAAGCAAATGTAGCTTTTCTACTTGGTGTTCTATTCTCCATTGGTGGATTTTTAATTTTACTTATTGGTTACAATCTTTCCTCAGCATTACTTGGTTCGTTGGCTTTATTCTGGTACAATGGCGTTTACACGCCACTTAAAAGAAAATTTGCTCTTGCAGTAGTTCCTGGTTCTTTAATTGGTTCAATCCCACCAATGATTGGTTGGACTGCTGCTGGTGGTGATCCATTTGATAGTTCCATTTTAATGATCGCATTCTTTCTTTTTATATGGCAAATTCCACACTTCTGGTTATTAATGTTGTTTTTTGACGAGGATTATAAAACGGCAGGTTACCCAACTCTTACACAATATTTTTCAAAAGAACAAATTTTTAGATTAACATTTATCTGGATGATTGCTCTTTCCGTCGCCTCGCTTATAATGCCGCTGTTTAATCTTATTCAACATCCTTTTATTAATTATGCTTTATTATTAACCACTATATGGTTTATCTGGAATTCAACAAAACTCATAAAGCAAAACGAAGAGAGTATTGTTGTAATATCTGGATTTAGAACTATCAATACTTTTATGCTTTTAATCGTTTTTCAACTTTCAATAGATAAACTTTTGTAAAAGGGAGAGAAAAAATGACTTTACTGATGGAAACCACTTTACCTTTTAGTTATGAATACACAAAGGTTTTACAATTAGTCTCTGTGATAGCTCATTCATTATTGTATTTTTATCTTTTCTGGTTGACAGGATCAGCTTTGTACAGTTTTTATCTCGAATTTATAAAACGAGATGATGCTTCAACTTATTTCGCAAAAAGATTAATTGAATTACCATTTAAGAAACTCTCATTTCCGTTGGTTTTGGGTTTAATCCCATTTTTAGTTATTTATTCTCTTGATTTAAGCTGGCTAAAAGGTGAGGAATTTAATCCTGTTCATAACTGGTCACTGGTAACTTTTGTTGTGTTCGCGATTTCAATTTTCAGTCTTTACTACTATAAATTTAGCTTTGGTTTAATCACTCTTTTGCATAAGTCAGTTATAGAAAAAGAATCTCCTGAATATTTAGGATTAATGGAAAACAATCTCAAAAATCATAAAAGAAGTGCATTTTTAGGTTTAGCTGGAATTTTGATAACTCTGTTCCTAATATCTCTCTTAAATGTAGCCAAACTAGACTATAATCAGACTAATTATAGATTTGATTTCATTGGATATTTACTTCAATTTGAAGTTTACTTTAGATTTTTGTTTTATTTAATTATATCATTTTCATTAACTTTCTTTGTGAATTTATTCCTGAATCTGGTTTGGGAAGATACACGGCTGGATGATGAAGAAGGAATTTCAAAATATATTGAGGAGAAATTACTCAAAGGAGCATTTGCAACTGTATTGTTACAACCTATTTTAATTTTGATTGATATCTTAATTCTTCCAAGGAATAGCCTTTCATATTGGGTTTTTATTGCGAGTGGAATTTCAGTAATCCTCTTATTTCTAATTTCTAATCAGTTGAATGCTTACAGAAAAGAATTTTCAAAATCTTACCTTAATTATTCTTTCTATATGGTAATTATTGTAATTATTTTCATTTCAATAAAAGATGTCATTGCATTTGGTAATGTTCTTAAACCGAAATCGGTCGAAATTTCTAAAAACTTTTTGACCTATGAAGAAAACCTAAAGTCAAAACTTAACATTAAAACTGTAACTATCAGCGGTGAAGAAATATTTACTGCAAAATGTTCAGCTTGTCACCGATTTGATAGTAAGCTGGTAGGTCCACCTTATAATGTTGTACTTAAGAAATACGAGAACAATAGAGATAAATTAGTTAAATTTATTTTAAATCCAGTAAAGGTAGATCCTGCATATCCATCAATGCCCTCACAGGGTCTTATTCCACCAGAAGCTGAAGCAGTTGCTGATTATATAATGAAAGTTTACAAAGAGGGTAAGCAATAAAATATTCTCAAAATCATTGATAAATAAATAAAATTTAAATATTTTTGCATCTGTTTTAGTCAGGTTAAGATGAAGATTAAGATAACCTCCCTCTCTGAAGGGAGGCATTTTTATAATTTGGATGCGAGTGTAGAAGAGCTTGACCTTCCTTCAGAATTTTTTGGTAGAGTTAAGGTTCAGGTTCTTCTCGAAAAAACGAAAGAACACATTCTGATTAGGACATCTTTAAGCGTTCATAGACATTGTGAATGTGATAGATGCTTGAAACAATACGATAGAGAGTTTTATAACGAGTATCATATGTTTTATATTCACGACATTCGAAATAAAGATTTGTATGATGAAGATGTTGTTACAGTAATTAGAAATGATCAGGATTTTATCGATATATCAAATGATGTCCGTGAGTATGCGATGCTTGCAATTCCGATGAAAAATCTTTGTAGGGATGATTGTAAAGGACTTTGTCCAAGATGTGGAAAAGACTTAAATGTTGAAAATTGTACCTGTGAAAAGGAAGAAATTGACCCGAGATGGTTAGCATTAAAAGAAATATTTAAACAATAATGAAAAGAAAGGGATAAAAAATGCCAAATCCGAAGAGAAGACATTCTAAATCAAGAACAAGAAAAAGAAGAGCACATTTTAAAGCTGCTGCACCTGCACTTTCAACCTGTGCAAATTGCGGTGAACCAAAGTTACAACATCGTGCCTGCCCTAATTGTGGATTTTACAAGGGCAGAACAATGTTTATTCCAAAGGCATCGTGAACTAATCTGAAAGGTTAGTTTTGGGTAATTCAACTGACAAATGTATTATAGCTTTAGATGCAATGGGTGGTGACAATGCACCTCTGGTTACAGTCAGAGGTGCGTCACAAGCTTTAAAGGAGAGCCAAAACAGATTTGATGTTTTGCTTGTTGGAAAAAAATCTGAAATTGAACGAATAATTGAAGAAGAAAATCTACAATTCCCTCCTGAGAATATAATAGATGCCCCTGATGTTGTTGCAATGGACGATATTCCAACTACTGCATTAAAAAGCAAAGATACATCGATGGCAGTCTGCATTGATTTGATAAAGCAAGGTAAAGCAAATGCATTTGTAAGTGCTGGAAACACTGGGGCTGTTATGGCTCTTTCAACAATCCGACTTGGAAGAATTGAGGGAATTAATAGACCTGCTTTAGGAGCAATCGTTCCAACCTTAAAAAATAAATGTCTCGTTTTAGATGTCGGTGCAAATGTAGATACAAAAGCCAATAATCTTTTTGAATTTGCGGTGATGGGAAGTGTTTATATGCAGGAAATTTTTGGTGTCAATAATCCAAAGATAGGTTTGCTGAGTGTTGGTGAAGAAGATTCAAAAGGAAATGAGGTAACATTAACAGCCAATAAACTTTTAAGAAATTCAAAGCTAAATTTCTTTGGAAATGTTGAAGGTAGAGATGTATTAAAAGGTGAAGTTGATGTAATTGTGTGTGACGGATTCGTTGGTAATGTAGTGTTGAAATTTGCAGAAGGACTTCTACATTTTCTTGTGAAAAAACTTCGTGAGTCAGCAGAAGAAAGTTTTGTAAATAAACTGAAAATTGGAGTTTCAAAAGGGGTTTTAAGAGAAATTCTCAAAGTTTTTGATTATCAGGAATATGGTGGCGTTCCTTTGTTCGGTGTAAACGGAATAACAATCATTGGTCATGGTTCCAGCTCTGATCTTGCAATAAAGAATATGATTTTCAGAGCTTATGAAACATACGAACATCGAATTATCGATAGAATAAGAGAAGCTATTCAGAGATTTCATCTCAATAATTCATAATTAATGGAGTGTAAAATGACTAACCGAGAATCAAAATATAATGCAAGAATTGTTGCATTTGGTAAATATGTTCCAGATAAAGTTCTGGATAATAAATACTTCGAATCAATCGTCGATACAACCGACGAGTGGATTACAACTAGAACCGGAATCAAGGAAAGAAGAATTCTGGAAAAAGGCGCTACCTCAGATATGGCAGTAGAAGCAATTAAAGATATGGTGAAAAGATTTAATGTTGATTTAAATACAATCGATGTAATGATTGTTGCAACTGTTACACCTGATATGTTTTTCCCTTCTACAGCGTGTGTGATTATGGATAAACTCGAAATGGAAAATACCTGGGGATTTGATTTATCTGCTGCATGTTCTGGATATGTTTTTGCTACTTCAACTGCGCGTGCATTTATTGAGAGCGGACTTTATAAAAGAGTGCTTGTTGTTGGTGCTGACAAAATGTCCGCTATTACTGATTACACTGATAGAAACACCTGTATTTTATTTGGTGACGCAGCAGCTTGTACATTATTCGAAAGAACCGAAGATAAAAACGATGGAATTTTAGACGAGTTATTGTATTGCGATGGAAGTGGAAGAAATCATTTGTATATGCTTGGTGGTGGAAGTTTAAATCCAGCTTCGCACGAAACTGTTGAAAAGAAAATGCATTATATTTATCAGGATGGCAAAGCTGTTTTCAAAGTCGCAGTGATTGGAATGGCTGAAGTTGCTTATGAAATTATGGTGAGAAATAATTTAAGACCAGAAGATGTTGCTTATCTTGTTCCACATCAAGCGAATTTGAGAATTATTGATGCAACAAGAGAACGAATGGGAATCCCACCAGAAAAAGTTATGGTTAACATTCATAAATATGGAAACACAACAGCAGCGACTATTCCTTTATGTCTTGTAGATTATTATGATGAAGGTAAACTAAAGAAGGGCGATAATTTAATTCTTGCATCATTTGGTGCTGGATTTACTTGGGGTGGAATATATATGAAATGGAGTATTGATTAATGTTAGCTTTCGTTTTTCCTGGTCAGGGTTCTCAATTTGTTGGAATGGGAAAAGATATTTATCAGGATTTTCCCAGATGTAGAGAAATCTTTGATCGGGCAAATGATATTCTTGGTTACGATTTAAAAACAATATGTTTTGAAGGACCTGAGGAATTATTAAAGCAAACTGAAAATACACAACCAGCTTTGTTTGTTCACAGTCTAGCGATATTTGAATTATTAAAAGATTTTCCAATCTCTGCAGCGGCTGGTCATTCTCTTGGAGAGTATTCAGCATTAACTGCTGCTGGGGTTTTTAAATTTGAAGATGGATTGAAGGTAGTTAGAGTACGAGGAAAATTGATGCAAGAATCAGGAATTAGAAATCCTGGTACGATGGCTGCGATTGTTGGACTTTCAATTGAAAAAATTAGCGAGATTTGTGCAAGTCTTAAAGAAGTTGGAATTGTTCAACCTGCAAATTTTAATTCACCAGGTCAGATTGTTATTTCTGGAGATGTTAATGCCGTTAGGAAAGCCATTGAAGTTGCAAAACAAAATGGTGCAAAACTTGCTAAGGAATTAGTTGTGAGTGGAGCTTTTCATTCTCCATTGATGACTTATGCCTATGAGAATATTGCTTCAGAGCTTGACAGGATTGAATTTTTCAAACCAAAATTTCCTGTTTACTCGAATGTGACCGCTGAAAAGTTTAATGGTGTGGAAGAAATAAAAGAATTACTTGTAAAACAGATTATAAGCCCGGTAAAATGGCAACAGATAATTGAGAATATGATTAGAGACGGAATTAGAACCTTTGTCGAAATTGGTGCAGGAAAAGTTTTGACTGGATTAATAAAAAGAATTAATCCTGATGTTGAAGTTGTTAATGTTGGAACATCAGAAGAACTAAAAAAATTTTTAGAATATGGAAAAGGTAATTAAAGGATTAAAAATCGATCCATTAATTTTTACTTTTCCATTCGTTCCTGGATGTAACATTGGTTTATGCTCTGGCGAATGTTGCTGGTATGGAGTTTACACTGATTTGAAAGAAAGAGATTTTATTTTAGAAAATAAAGAAATCATCAAGCAATATATGGATGAAACTCAGACTAAAGATGAAACCAAGTGGTTCGAAGAAGTGGAAGAGGACGCAGATTTTGAATCAGGTTATTGTGCAGGAACTCAGATTTATAATCACAAGTGTGTATTCCTTGATAATAATGGATATTGTTCGCTTCAAAAGGCTGCAATGGATAGAGGCGAGCATAAATGGAAATATAAACCAATTTATTGTGTGATCTTTCCTTTGACTATTTATAATGGAACTTTAACAGTTGATGATGAACATATTGCAAGATTACATTACTGCAGTAAATCGAGACATCAAACATCGACTGTATTCGATGCAACCAAAGATGAATTAATATATTTGTTAGGCGAAGATGGTTATAACGAATTACTTGAATATCGTAATCAAATAATAGGAGGGAATAAAGTTGAAGTTACAAAATAAAGTCGCTTTAGTAACAGGTGGTTCGCGTGGAATTGGTGCTGCAATTGCTAAAGAATTAGCAAAAGAAGGTGCAAAAGTTGTTTTGACTTATCATTCATCACCGGATAAAGCTCAAGGTGTGCTTGATGAAATTAAAAATGCTGGTGGTGAAGGTAGAATTTTTCAGGCTGATGCCAGCAGTTTTTCTGATGCTCAGAAAACAGTTGAATTTATATTAAATGAATTTGGAACTCTTCACATTCTTGTTAATAATGCAGGAATAACGAAAGATAATCTTCTTCTCAGAATGACTGAGCAGGACTGGGATGAAGTTATTAATACAAATCTTAAAAGTGTTTTTAATTATACAAAGGCTGCAATCAAGCCAATGATGAATCAGAGAGAAGGAAAAATTATAAATATCAGTTCTGTTGTTGGAATTATGGGAAATGTTGGTCAGGCAAATTATGTTGCAGCAAAAGCTGGAGTGATTGGTTTAACTAAATCACTCGCAAGAGAATTTGCCAGCAGAAATATAAACGTGAATGCAATTGCACCAGGTTACATCGAAACAGATATGACAGCGAAACTAACGGATACACAAAAGCAGGCAATTATCAATCTCATTCCACTAAAAAGAATTGGAAAACCAGAAGACATAGCCCGTGTTGCAGTCTTTCTTGCTTCCGAAGATGCAAATTACATTACTGGCCAGGTCTTCTGTGTCGATGGTGGAATGGTAATGTAACATTTGTTTATTTTTACAAATAAGTCGATTAAAATTGTTATATTAACAAACAAAAAAGGAGATAAAAATGGACGTACAAGCTAAAGTAAAAGAAATAATAATGGATAAACTTGGAGTAGAGGAATCACAAATTACTCCAGAAGCATCTTTTATCAATGATTTAGGAGCCGACTCACTCGATATCGTCGAGTTAGTTATGGCTTTCGAGCAGGCATTCAATATTCAAATTCCCGACGAAGATTCAGAAAAGATTCAAACCGTCGGTGATGTTTATAAATATTTAGAAGAAAAATTAAAACAATAATTAACAACCAACTAAATTTAAGTTATGAAAAAACGGGTTGTTGTGACCGGTATTGGGGCTGTGACCCCAATCGGTCTTAATATAAATGAATTCTGGAAAAACTTAATAGAAGGAAAGAGTGGAGCTGCTTATATAACTCGTTTTGATGCGAGCAACTTCGATACAAAATTTGCCTGCGAGGTTAAAAATTTCGATCCACTCAAATATTTTGACAAAAAAAGTGTGCAAAGAATGGATCTCTTTACCCAATTTGCACTCGTGAGTACAGAAGAAGCTATCCAGAATTCTCAACTAAAACTTGATCAAATTGATAAGAATAGAGTTGGCGTAGTTTACGGTTCTGGAATTGGTGGAATGTGGACTTGGGAAGGAATTTTCAATACTATCAACAATGGTGGTTACCAGCGTATTAGTCCTTTCTTTGTCCCGATGATGATTAGTGATATTGCAGCTGGACAAATAGCAATAAAATACGGTTTCAAAGGATTAAATTACGCTACGACTTCTGCTTGCGCTACATCCGCTCATGCAATTGGTGTGGCTGCAATGCATATTGAAAGAGGAGATGCTGATATCGTTATTGCTGGTGGAAGTGAAGCTTCGATAAGTCCGATTGGAATCGGTGGCTTTAATGCAATGAAAGCTCTCTCAACAAGAAACGATGCACCAGAAAAGGCAAGTCGTCCTTTTGATAAAAATCGAGACGGCTTTGTGATGGGTGAAGGTGCTGCAACCTTAGTTTTAGAAGATTACGAACACGCAATTAAACGAGGTGCACCAATACTTGCAGAACTCGTTGGATTTGGATTTACTGCCGATGCTTATCACTTAACAGCTCCGGCACCAGGTGGTGAAGGTGCAGTGCGTTCTATGAAACTCTGCATTGAAGATGCTAAAATTAAACCTGAAGAAGTTGATTATATCAATGCTCACGGAACTTCAACATATTATAACGACAAAAGCGAAACTCAAGCTATTAAAACTCTTTTTGGTGATCATGCTTACAAATTGATTGTATCTTCTACTAAATCAATGACAGGACATTTGCTTGGTGCAGCTGGTGCAATTGAAGCTGTGGTTACAGTCTTAACTCTGATGAATGATATTATTCCACCGACAATCAATCTTGAAGAACCAGATCCAGAATGTGATTTAAATTATGCACCAAATAAAGCGGTTGAAAGAAAAGTTAATTATGCAATAAGTAACGCCTTTGGTTTCGGCGGTCATAATGTTTCACTTTTGTTTAAGAAGTATCAGTAAAATTGTTACGAAGAATTAAGACTTCTTTATTATCACTGGTAAAGAAGCAAAAAAAACAAAAATTCCCAAAAGAAGTAGAGGACCGACTAAGAAAAATAGAAAAATTAGTCGGTTCTTCTTTAAATAATCCTTTCTTATATCTTGAAGCACTTACTCACCGATCAGGCATTAATATTTCTCCATTGAAGAAGAAAATTTCAAATGAACGATTGGAATTTCTGGGAGACTCTGTTTTAAATCTTGTTGTGACTGAATACATCTTTTCTAAATACAAAAACGAAGATGAAGGGCAACTCACTAAAATTAGATCTCGCTTTGTAAATAAAGAAATTTTATTAAATGTTGCACAAAAATTAAAAATGACTAAACTCTTATTTATGAATGAAAATGCAGCAAGTGCAATTGAATCTGGTGCAAAATCTATATTGGCTGATTCTGTTGAAGCTTTTATTGGTGCAATTTATCTCGATTTAGGTTTTGAAGTTGCAAAGCAGTTTATAACGAAATATATCATTAAACCTAATATCGCACTTGCAAAACTTGGTGACGAAAACTTTAAGAGTCAATTACTCGAATATGTTCAGGCTAACAAACTTTCAATTCCTAAGTATGAAGTTATTAAGGAAGAAGGACCTCAACACGCAAAGATATTTACAGTTCAAGTCTCGATGGATGGTAAAGTTTTAGGAACAGGTAAAGGACAAACTAAAAAATCTGCAGAACAACTTGCAGCAAGGGAAGCGATTAAAAAAATCAAAAAAAACGATTCTAAGTAATTTTTCTTACCAAATCTTTGATTCAAACCTTTCTTATATTTGAAAAAATTTTTATGCAAAAATTCTGAAAGGAATATATATGGATACTCAAAAACTCTTCGATCAATTTGTTAATCGTCATATTGGTCCAAGTGATAAAGAAGTTGAACAAATTTTACAAGAAATTGGAATTAATTCTTTAGATCAACTCGTTGATGAAACTATTCCTGAAAACATCAGAGTCAGAGAAAAATTAAATTTATCTGAACCATTAACAGAGTACGAGTTCATTCAACATATAAAAGAACTGGCTTCTAAGAATAAAGTTTATCGTTCTTATATTGGACTTGGTTACTATGGAACTATCACACCATCGGTGATAAAAAGAAACATTCTTGAAAACCCAGGCTGGTATACTCAATACACTCCATATCAAGCTGAAATTTCTCAGGGAAGACTTGAAGCATTGATGAATTTTCAGACAATGATTGCTGATTTAACTAAACTTCCTATCACAAATGCATCTCTTCTTGATGAAGGCACTGCCTGCGGCGAAGCAATGACGATGATTTATTCAATTATGCATTCAAAAAAACCAGATGCAAATATTTTTCTGGTTGATTCACAAGTTTTTCCACATTCCATAGATGTTGTAATTACACGAGCAATTCCACATGGTATTGAAGTTAAAGTGACCGATCAAATTGAGAATGAACTGAATGAGAAAGTTTTTGGAATTTTAGTTCAATATCCTGATGGTGATGGTGAAATTCGTGATTATTCAAATCTATTTAAGAAGGCAAAAGAAAAAGATGTAATGATTGTTGCAGCTGCTGATATTATGTCTTTAGTTTTATTGAAATCACCAGCTGAATTCGGTGCTGATGTGGTTGTTGGTTCAACTCAACGATTTGGTGTTCCAATGGGTTATGGTGGACCTCACGCAGCTTATTTCGCTACAAAAGATGAGTTCAAAAGATTTGTACCAGGAAGAATAATTGGACTTTCAATTGATCGTCACGGTGATCCTGCTTACAGAATGGCTTTGCAAACGAGAGAACAACACATTAAAAGAGAAAAAGCCACAAGTAATATCTGCACTGCTCAGGTTTTGCTCGCAATAATGGCGAGTATGTATGCTGTCTATCACGGACCTGAAGGACTTAAAAAAATTGCCAATCGAATTAATCTCTTTACAAGAATTTTGAATAAAAAATTAATTGAATTCGGTTACAACCAAACTAACAAAACTTTCTTTGATACTTTAAGAGTTGATTTGCATTCGAATCCAGAATTAGTTGTGAAAATCAAATCACTTGCAGAACAGAAGAAAATTAACTTCAATTATTTTACGAAATGTTGTGTTGGAATTTCACTTGATGAAACGGTTACATTAAAAGACCTGAATGATATAATAGAAATTTTTGCTGAAGCTTCAGGAAAAGATTTTATTCCTGTCAAAGAGATCGAAGATGAAAGGCCTAGCATCCCAGAAAGCTTATTGCGCAAAGATGAAATTCTACCACAAAAAGTCTTCAATAGCTATCACACTGAAACAGAAATGATGCGTTACATTAGAATGTTAGAAAGTCGTGATCTATCGTTGAATTATGGAATGATTCCACTTGGCAGTTGCACGATGAAATTAAATGCTGCAACTGAAATGCTCGCATTATCAATGGATGAATTTGCTAACATTCATCCTTTTGTCCCAACTGAACAGGCTCAAGGTTACTTTGAATTAATCGAAGAACTCAGAAAGGATTTACTTGAAATAACAGGATTTGATGGAATTTCTTTTCAGCCAAATTCTGGTGCTCAGGGTGAATTTACTGGTCTAATGGTAATCAGAGCATATCATCATTCGAGAGGAGAGGGATATAGAAATGTTGTTTTAATTCCCGCATCAGCTCATGGAACTAATCCAGCAAGTGCAGTGATGGCTGGTAATCAAGTTGTTGTTGTTAAATGTGATGAGTATGGAGACATTGATATAAATGACCTCAAACAAAAAGCTGAGCAATATAAAGATCGACTTTCTGCTTTAA
>Ga0123519_10010809_pt1 | contig 13541 bp, 18 predicted proteins | sample YelNatPaOPRAMG02_FD_87396 | JGI IMG/M metagenome (GOLD analysis project Ga0123519, IMG submission 87396) | Hot spring microbial communities from Yellowstone National Park - Yellowstone National Park OP-RAMG-02 (version 2) | ecosystem: Environmental > Aquatic > Thermal springs > Hot (42-90C) ...
CCAGGCCTGGGTTCGGGGCTGGGAGCGGGGCTCGTGTACGGTGGATTAACCCCCCAGGAACCGATTCGGAACATTGCCCTATCAGAACCCTCAGCCAGTTGTCGAGGAAAAGAATGGAGGCCTCGGGCAGCCATGGGCAATCCGGATGGCGATGATCAAACCAAATGCGCCGTAGGCGGCGAAGCAGGTATGGAGGGCGCAGGGATCTAAGTCTCATGGTCACGTTCCGTCATCGGTGTATAAGGGCCGACAGAAGCATCTTATCCAAGAGGCCGAGCTGGGGGCGAGGGGCCGCCATTGCTGTCTCTGCCGCTTTCCACAGGTTTTCGGCAAAGGTCTCCGGGGTCCAGCGGGCAATTATTTCGTGGCTGGCTTGGCCCATGGCCTCTAAGTCGAGTGAACCATCCGACATGCGAAGCATCAGTCGCGCCAAGTTTTCCACATCGTAAGGGTCAAAGGTGTAACCGTTGCGCCCCTCCTCGACCAGGTCCGGTGCACAACCGCACCGGTTGGAGACCAACACGGGCAACCCTGCCGCCATCGCCTCGTTTACCACCAGACCCCAAGGTTCCCAGGTGCTGGCGAGGATAAAGGCGCCAGCCAATCCGTAGTATATGGGCAAGTCGTCGTACTGCTGAAAGCCTGGTAACATCAGGTCATCTTCCAGCCGAAGCGCATTCCGGAGGTCGAGGAGCCTCCTTCTTAACGGTCCATCCCCCAGCAAAACCATCTTCCAGGATCCTCCTCCTGTGCAATTGCGATATTTAGCAAAGGCTTTGATCAGCCGCCCCAGATTCTTTTCGGGAACGAAGCGACTCACCGAGAGGAAAAAGCGTTCAGGCAGGCCGAGACGGGAGCGCACGACCCGCTGCTCTTGCCGGGCCGCCTCAGCGATCCTCCAAAAATGAAGGTTATCCACTACATCGTATCCGACGAAGATCCTTTCCCGAGGCATTCCCAGGGCAAGCAGGCATTCTACCTGGCGCCTGCCGGCTACCAGAGCAGACGGGAACAGACGAACCAACCTCCCCTTGATATTGGTCTTCAGCCAGATGGGCCTGCTTCGCAGATCCCAGGTATCAGACATGAGGATCGCTGGTATGTTAATGTTGACGCTCCGTTCAAGTGCAGCCAGGGCACCCCGGTTCGACCAGCCGGGGATGGCGACCACCTCGGGCCGAATCTCGTCCAATGCCCCCCGCATCCGCCTTACCACGGCCCCCGCAGGTTGATCATCGATATCCGAATTCTCAAAGAGCGTGACCCGACGGAAGCCCTCTGCGCCCTCCACTTTCCCCCAGGCATAGGTCTTGTCCACGGAGCAGAATTCCACGGCCACCACATCTCCCAATCTTCCCGCAGCTTGCAGCCTTGCATGGTGGTATGGTCCTAACCGATGGAAAAGGACGGCCAGCTTCACCAGCTATCCCCTTCTGAGACTGGCGGAATGAAATGCTGCAGGAGGGGGAACCTCTTTCAGGTGGCCACTTCTCCTCTTTATCACCCACAGCAGAGGAGCAAGAAACAGATAATAGGCTAGTAATTGACCGGGCAGGATCGCCAGGGATCCAACTATAGAGCTGGGTACCGACACCGCCCACACTAGATACCACACTTGTGCTGGGACGCTTCCTTTGGCAAAAGCCTGCTCCCAGAGATATCGACAGATAAGGCCGATCCCGTAATATAAGAATGCTCCCAAGAACCAGAATTCGCCAAATGCGTTTAACGGGCCTGTGGGATTACTGCCATAGGGAATCTCCCACTGATAGAGGGTGAAACTGGTGGGAACATTGCCCCAGGGATATATCATCAGGCTGCTCTTGAGCTCCCCTCCCACAAACTGTCGAGGGACGAGCTGGGCTATGGTGGAGTTGTAAAAGCCGGTGCCAAATCCGAAGGTCTTGGTCCTATTTATTGCCGCCGCATTGACTACCAGGGCATCGAATTCGAGGTATGTGCTTCCAGAAAGGACATCCTCGATGGCTGCCGGAACCTCGATCTCTCGCAGCCTCTCCATGTCGAGGCCATACTGGCTGATGGTGCGATATTGGGGGCCGATAAAGGCAAAAGTCATGGCTCCGAAGATGGCAGCAGCAAAAGCTGATCGGGGCGGCGCCCACCTCCGCGAAAAGAAAAGGGCGAGAAGAAAAATAAGACCAACAAACACCGCCGTGGCCCGTCTCCCCAGGAAAAGGATGACGCAGATGGGGTATAGGGAAAAGAGCAGGACGGTAACCGTCTTGGCAAAGTTGGGACGATACAAGGCTCCCAGGAGACAAAGGAAGAGGGCAGGGTACATGATATGTATCACGAAGGTATATCTGACGGGCAGTCCTACCCACTCCAAAGAGTAATGTCCGCCTCCTGTAAACTGCTCTATAAATCCTCCGGCTAGTTCCGCCAGTTGATAGGCGGCATAAAAAGAGATGAGATAAAGGACCACACCTCCCTTGAATACCCCGGAAGGGGAATAGTGGATATCTGGGATAGGCTTGCTGAATCTCTGCCAGTATTCACTTCGGTAACCCCACCATCCCGCGGCAGCAGAAAGAACGCACATCAATAGAGCCAACTCCAGGCCGTGATCCGCCAGGACCCCCGGAGGGAACCTTTTGGATCATGGGCTTGGCATGGATTCCAGAGAAGATGTGAACGGTCTTATCCTTATCGTGGTTAAGTAACCTCGCCCGACTGTCTCTATTCGGTCGGTAGATGATCTCGCAGGCGCCGAAATCAGGAGTACTCCAGCCCAGGCGCATAAGGTCCCTCCGCAGTTCTTGTTCTAAGACAAGGGTTACACGATATTCAGGCAAAGATGCCAAGGTAGCAAGGAGAGCCGATTGATGATTACTGGGGTACACTTGCCAAAAGACAAGATGGAACATAGGTTCTGAACTTACTCCGAGAACTCTGAGAAAAGCCTATAATAGCTCAGAGCAAAGGGTCCGTACCCACAAAGGAAAAAAGACGATTTCATCGATGCTTCCCTGAAGGGGCACGGCCCGCAGCAGAGCAGTGCAATGGGACTTACTCAAGAAGGACTGAGGCCGGGCCATCAGCATTCGTTGCAAACTGGATAAGCGAGTATACTTTAGTTGGCAAGGTGCGCACATGTTTTACAGGTGGAACTTCCAGGATGTGCCCCGCAGATTAAAGTAGCTACTGCAAGCAGGAAAAGAAGACTTCCAGGATTGCCAATACTGAAGAACATGGTTTCCCCGATGGATTCCACACAACCAGACGCTAGAAAAGAGCTGGCAAAACAGTAAGTCACATCGTGTCTGTTTCTTATCGCGTTTCTAACGCAAATGGCAAGAATAACCAGAAGCGGGAGTGTTCCGAGGAAACCAACCTCACAGAGGTTCAATAAAAGGCCATTGTGAGCGCTGGAGCTTCCGGCCATTACCCTTGTCAATGTTGAGTGTTCGCCAGGACCAACACCAAAGAAGAAATTGGGGAGCCATATTTCTTTCAAGGCTATTTGCCATACTTCAGTACGCCCTGTGGCCATTGCGATACCGCGGTGGGGATCGTCAATTTGATATACCTCAGAAAAAGTAACTCCCCAGTTACTTATGGTTCCCTTTGGTAAAGCCAGGAGAAGCATAACCAGTCCCAACAAGGCAACCAGGATTGTCTTCATTTTGGAAGCGCGATAAAGGGTAAGGACAAATAATCCAGCGGCCAAGGCCAAGAGGGCCATGCGGGATCGAGTAAGGAAGCATAATAGGAGACAAGCGATGCATGCGACCAGAACTGATATTCGGTAGAAATGGCCCCTTCTCTCGAAATAGACATCCGCCAGGCTCATACAGGTCATGCTGGCAATGAATGCCACACCGTTAGGATTTAAGAAAAAGGAAATTCGGTAAAATGGATCGATCAGGGCTTGGAAGTCGGCAAAAAATAGATGATATCCGACAAATAGAAGACCTGAGAAGGTCAATCCAATCCTGAGCTTTCTAACGCTATCCACCCCGGAAATGGCGAGGGTGACCATGGTCACAAGCGCTGGCAGAAGGCCAGCATACCGCGCGAATGAGATGAACTCGGCTTGAGAGAGAATGGAGGAAACCGAGGCGGCGAGAACGTGGAAACCGATTAGGACGCTTGGTTTGCTCGTAAGGCTTGCCAGCATGACCCTTGGCTCAAGATAGGAAACTACAAAGCCCGTGGCCACTAGGCCCATTACCTGGGCGAGAAAGGGCAGTGCAGTTAGAAAAGAGAACCCAGTAAGAAGGCCCCAGGCTGCGCCGAGGCCCATTAGCGTCAAACCAAACTTCGAACTAGAAAATGTTCTCTTGCGCATCAAATCCCTTCGACCGGACTTCATATGGAATCGCACCGATCCGGCGAGAATCCTTGGCTGCTGAAGATTGGAAGAAGACTCATGACTCGGCCGATCTGGTCCACTTGATGATTTCCAATAGCTTCCCGGTCAACGAATGGAAGCTATATTCCTCGATGCCGGGGCGGGGGTAGTTGGACAAAAAGATCGGACCATTCTCGTCTAACCAATCGGCTAACTTAGGCCACCAATGCCTCTCAAGTACGAAAGTCCCGTCGAAACGACCTAACAAGTCGGTGGCTGCACCGCATTCTCCTATGTATACTATTGGTAAGCCGGAACGGAGATACGAGTATATCTTCAGGGATACTGCACCTACCCCAAGGGGGAAGGCAAGCAATAGAACATTAGCTTTGAGGAGCGCCTGAGCACTCAGTTGATGACTCAGGAGACCGAGGTGTGTCCAAACGTCTCGGTATTGCGCTGGTGGCCAGTCCGCCGGCCCGGCTGTGACAATGTGCCAGGCCCTTTGAAGCCCAATTTCCTTCATCCGTTTTGCCAGAATACTTAGTCGGCTTGTAATAAATCCCCCGTAGTCGCCACCGGAGTACATGAGGATCATCTTCTCATCAGGCAAGCCTCGTGCGGGGTCAAAGTCTATCGCATTGAAGTCATCTTCATCGTAACCGTTCGTCAAAGTGTAGATGCGGTGGGACCACTGGGGGTAGCGCTCGACGAATCGACTCCGGATAATCTCGGTGGGGAGAAACACCCCTGAGGCAAAAGAAACCACGGTCTTTTCACACATTCGGGCGGCGAATCGGTGGAGAGGAGTGTGCCATCTTAGTTGCTCGTTTGTTATCCAGTCATCGCGCAAATCAGCAAAATAGGGAACATGCAGCTCTTGAGCTAATGCAACACCTACAAGTTGAATTGAATGGGGCGGTGAGGTGACGATAACTGCGTCAGGGAGATCCGCCCTTAGTCTGGCCAAAGCCCCTCGAACAGCTGGCTTCACCCAGGCCCTTTGTGGCTCCGGAAGAACCAGCAGGCGGCTGATGAGTCTTGCTGCCAATGAAGAACCTCTAAGCGGTGGCCGGTATGGAATCCTTAGTAGGTTTCCGTTTATTTCGGTAACGTGGATATCTGGAGAATCAGCGCTGACTAGCTCCAGTTCGCATCCTGCACGAGCGAGGTACTTTGCAAGCTTGAGCGCACGATAGGCAGAAGCCAGGGAACTCGGATCAAACGTCATCGAGACGATCACCAGTTTCATTGGTCTGGACCTACCCTTTCGCTCCGCACTGAGTCGGGTGTTAATCACAACTCGGTACGTGCTACTGTGCGCGGCTCGGTCTATTTGTTTTCCTAAGAAGGCTGCTTGCCACCTCGGATATCGGCCTGAAAATAGGAATAGAGAAGAAAATAAAGTAGCTGCGTAGGGCAGCATCGCGGCCAGCGGCGCGGCCATTTACGCAATAGCGCGGTATGGGCGCGCGGTATGGGCTCTAAGGTGAGCGGAGCCACTCTAAGAATCTGAGAATCCTGGCCCGACAGGCAGCAGATAAAATGGAAATCTTCGACCGACGGTCTCATTCGTCAGTATCTGGCCACTGTGCTATTACCGAGCCGATCTATACGATGATTATTTCGAGAGGGCGAAATGTCTGAGCAAGAAAGAATGCAGAACCTCGGCGAGGAAGTACGCTCGATTGGAAGCGAGGATAGTCACCGAGGCCAGCCCGGGCTCGAAATTGGGGCTCATCCATCGGTACAGGCTGCCAATGCGTTTGCTCTCAATGCCTGGTGGCTCAAATCTTGCTCTTCGAAAACCTTGCTGCCAAGAAAGTCCCCGGGCTGCTTCTAAGGGCGTCCATGACGAATGCTATTCCTGCTCCGAGCCGCGCGGGGAGGGATATCCTTATCATTCCGACGGTCAGGCTGTAACTCCTGATTCGCTCAGGCCTCAAACCGGCATCGCGGGCCAACGCCTCTAACCTCTCTTCGTCGAAGGAGTGCAGATGCCCGTCCGTCGGGAAGGTCCTCAGACAGTGTGGGCAGAGGGTCTGCCTAAGCGGCCAGCGGTTGGGTACCGTGACCACCACGAACCGGCGGGCTAGGCGGGCAAGCTCCTTAATCGCTGCGGCCGGGTCCTCCTGGTGCTCGAGGACCTCGATGCAGGTCACCACCTCGAACTCTCCCTCCTTGAATGGCAGCGCCGGAAGCTCGCCCCTGAGGTAATCAATGCCGGGATAGCGCGAGCGGGCTCTCTCCAACCGTTTCTGGGAAATATCGACGCCGGCCACGCGCCTAGCACCGGTCTTTCCCCGAATCCAGTGGCAGAAGAATCCATCGCCGCAGCCAGCGTCAAGGATCGATTCCACGCGGCCCCGCGGGAAGACAGACCAGGCAGCCAGGCAGCGGTGGATCTCCCCCTTGTCGACATTCGGGCTCAGATCGCTGACTTCTGGCTCTTTGCCATAGTAGGCTTTCCAGTCGATCATCGACAATCCTCATGTAATGAGGAAAGCATGGGGCTCCTCCTTTAAGGCGAGAACGCCAATCGACCATGAAGTAATGGAAAACGGCCAGAATCGGAAGAAACCCAAGTATTCAGATAACGCGGCGAATCTGTGTAACCAGCCGGTCCCGTCGAAGGGGCGCTCGATGATGGGGAACTCTGGCTTGCCGCGGTCGTCTATCTGAAGCAGTCTGGCGAGTCGCCGCCTGAAAACGAGTCCGTAGGGGAACCAGTAGGCTCCCGCATACGCTACGGGATTGAGGTTGCAGCCGCTGAGCAAGCGGCGGACACCCCACACATTGTAGAATCGCAGGTGGGTATTATCCCATCCTACCCACTTCTCCCTACGCACAACCTTATGCCAAAACCCTTGTATCAGATTGTTCAGAGACAAGCTGTTCTGGGTGGTCAAGAGAAGTACTCCCCTGGGCTTGAGCGCCTAGGCTAAGTAGAAGATAAACTGTTGTCATCGGGCACATGTTCGATCACGTCCTTGCAGAAGACCAAGTCGAATGTGTTGGGCGGCAATCGTACTGACTGTATCTCGCCCAGCCATGCTTGCGCCGGCGGTCCGACGCCGTACTTCTCCATCGTGGCGGCCGCGGCGCGAAGCAAGTTCTCTCGGATGTCAAGAAGGTGGATCTGAGCCGCTGGAGCCATTCTGCTGATGTAGGCTGCCCATAGACCGGAGCCCGGCCCTACGTCGAGGATGGTCGCGCGATCGAGCTGCACCATCTTTAGCAAGCTCAGCGTCTGCACGATCCGCTGTCTGCCGTAGAGTCTTCGGTAATCGGCGGCGTGGGTTCTAAAGACATCGTCGGCGTCATCGAGATCGTAGATGCCAAACCTGGCTTCCTCCTTAGCGGAGGCTAGGGACATCGCAACCCTCCATCCCGTCCACCGCGAGCCAGCCTCAACCTTTGCCGGCGAGTGAATTATATAGGCTTCTGGCCTCACTGCGGTGGAAAAGAACACCCTGCAAAACGAAGACGACGGCGCAGAAAAGTACCAGCACCGTTCCGCGCCAGATCGCACTCCACACTGTCGGTAGTGCATGGCGCAGAATCCATGTCAGAACAGCCATGACAAGGGCCCCGGTGAGCGGAGAGGCCAGGACGCCTCCAGCCGCTACCAGGGGAAGCCGAATAATGCGGTATGCAGACCAGGAGTAGGGAATCAAGACCAGCAGCATCGCCACCGCGTAGCCTGTTGCGACTCCACGAGGGCCGAAGGGAGCACCACAGCATATACCTGCCACGATTATCGGTGTACCAGCAAGGCCATATTGAAAAAGGCGGTCAGTTCGGCCGGTCGCGATATAGACTTGGCCGGTGAAGTTGTATATCCCTTGCCACAGCCCCGCTATGCAGAGAATCCTGAATAGCGGCACCGCATCTGTCCACTGAGGGCCGTAGATGATCGCGATTACCTCCTCAGCAGCCACGAAAAGCACGGTCATCATTGGAAACGACAACAGAGCTACCACCCGCAGTCCCCTGAGGTAGGTTTCCTGGAAGCGATTGAGGTCTCTCTGAAGCTTCGACATGGCCGGGATCATGATTGAATTCATCGGCCCTGAAACCAGAGTGATCGGGTACGTCATGAGCGCGTAGGCGCGGGTGTAAAGACCCAGAGGCGTTGCCCCCCAGAATCGCCCCAGGAGCACCTTGTCCATGTTCCTCGCGAAGTAATTCAACACAGAAAAGCCGGTGAGATACCCCCCGAAGCGGAGCATGGGCCTCACGCCGCTCCTGCGCACGGGTCTTCCCGGAACCCAGCCGGAGAGAGCCCAAGCGAGCGCTGACCTCGTGCCCACTTGGGCCAGCGACTGTCCCACCAGGGAGTAGACGCCCAAGCCAACGAGCGCCATCCAGACGCCGACCGCCCCGCCGGCTGCCAGCCCCGCGATATCGCAGGCCGCGAGCGCGCCGAACCGCATGTTCCTTTGCATGAGGGCCGCGTGCTGGGTCCCGAGACCGGCAAGCAGGAACCCCGGCGCGATCCAGAGGGTTACGCCAAGGAGCCTCGGCTCGCGGTAGAACAACGCCACCACCGGGGCGGCCGCGGCCGCGGCACATGAGAGGAGGGCGCTGAAGGCAAGGTTCACCCAGAAGAGGGTGGATATCTGCGCCCGGGAGAGTTCCATCTTCTGGACCGTGGCCATGCTGAGGCCGAGATCGGCGAAGACCTGCAAAAAGGCCGCCAGCGCAAAGACCATCCCGAAGAGCCCGTAGTCCTCGGGCGTAAGAAGCCGGGCCAGGACCGCCATGAGAGCGAGCGCCAGTGCCTTCTGGACCGCCATCGCCCCGAAGACGACCGCCCCGCCCCGGACGGCCTTGCCGCTTATGTCGTCGGTAGAGATGTCTTGGAGAAGTCCGCGGTCTTCGTCCATTGGTGACAGAAACCATCCGACCCATATAAAAATTCAGTGGTTCCAGATGAGCCAATTCGGGAAGACAGTGCCTATTTCTTCGATTGCAACTCCATGGCAACGGGCCGACTCTTATGCCATTGCCAGGCAGTTTCGATAATCGTACGGAGATCCGAGAATCTTGGATGCCACTTCAAGAGCTGGCTTGCACATCTTGAATCAGCAACCAGAACTGGCGGATCGCCAGGCCTCCGCCGAACTTCTTTTACGGAGATTGCCTTTCCGGTTATCTCTTCGACGGCTGAAATAACCTGACGGACCGAATAACCATGTCCGGTGCCCAGATTGAAAGCCGTGTTTTCTCCCCCTCCAAGGAGATAGAGAAGAGCCTGGAGATGGGCCTCAGCCAGGTCGGTTACATGAATATAATCGCGAATAGCCGTTCCGTCCGGAGTAGGGTAGTCCGATCCATAGATTTCGAGGAAGGGCACATGCCCGGAAGCCGCCGTGATGGCCAAGGGAATCAGGTGGGTTTCCGGGTCGTGGTCTTCGCCCAGCTCTCCCGCGGGGTCTCCGCCCGCTGCGTTGAAATAGCGGAGGAATACTGCCCGCGTACCATGTGCTTGGCCAAAGTCGTTGATGATTCGCTCAATCATGAGCTTGGAAGCGCCGTAGGGATTGATAGGGTTCTGGGGGTGATCCTCCGTTATCGGGATCTTAGAGGGTATGCCATAGGTGGCGCAGGTGCTGGAAAAGACCAATGTTTTGACCCGGTGGTCGCGCATAGCCTCCAGTAAGGTGAGGCTCCCGACCACATTGTTACGGTAATATTTGCCGGGGTCTTCCACTGACTCTCCCACATAAGCGTAGGCTGCAAAATGCATGACTGCCTGAGGCCGGTAGCGATCAAGCACTGTGTCCAAACGCTCGCGATCCGAGATGTTTCCCTCTTCCAGAGGCCCCCATTTCACCGCCCAGCGATGCCCGCGACTCAGATTGTCATAGGCAATAGGGATGCAACCAGCCTGCGCCAGGGCCTTACAGGTGTGACTCCCGATATAACCTGCACCGCCGGTGACCAGTATGGGTAGATCCTTCAGCTTTTGAGGTTCCTCAGGCATTTCTCGAAATAGGCTATCGTGCGAATCAGTCCCTGATTCAAAGGAAGCCGCGGCTCCCAACCGAGCTTCTCTTTGGCCAAGGAAACGTCGGGGCAGCGCCGGACCGGATCATCCGCAGGCAGCGCCTGATGGACAATCTTCGATTTTGAACCTGTAATTTCGAGTATCATCTGCGCCAGCTCGAGGATCGTGGACTCAGACGGATTCCCCAGGTTCACCGGACCGATGAAATTCTCGGTCGCCATCATGCGGAACAATCCCTCGACCATATCGTCCACATAGCAAAAGGAGCGGGTCTGGCTTCCATCGCCATAGATGGTGAGATCCTCGCCGCGCAGTGACTGAACAATGAAATTGGTAATTACCCGGCCATCATTGAGGGCCATGCGGGGGCCATAGGTATTGAAGATGCGGACGATCTTGATGTCCACTCCATGCTGGCGGTGATAGTCCATCATGATCGTCTCCGCCACGCGTTTGCCCTCATCGTAGCAACTGCGCGGGCCGATCGGATTGACATTTCCCCAGTAGTTCTCCTTTTGCGGGTGGACAGTGGGATTTCCGTAAACCTCGGAGGTAGAGGCCTGGAGAATGCGTGCCTTGGTTCGCTTGGCCAACTCCAACATATGGGTAACACCCAGGACATTGGCCTGAATGGTGCGGACGGGGTTGAATTGATAGTGAATGGGGGAGGCGGGGCAGGCGAGGTTGTAGATATGATCCACCTCGATATCAATGGGGGTAATGATGTCGTGGCGGATCAGTTCAAAATGGTGATTATCCAAAAGATGGCGGATGTTCTCCTTGGAGCCAGTGAAGAAGTTGTCCAAGCAGAGGACTTCATGGCCGTTCTGGAGCAGTCGTTCGCAGAGGTGAGAACCGATGAAGCCGGCGCCACCGGTGACTAAGATGCGCATAATGACCTCGCGTTCATAGCGTTCATAGCGTTACTCGCGTTCATCGCGTTTGTAGCGTTGGAGCGTCTATCAGGTCTGTTCCGTTCCTCTGGTTGATCTCGTTGATCTGGTTCATCTGGTTCCTCTGGTTGATCTGGTTCATCTGGCCTATTTCTTGTAGATACCAGTCCGATGTCCTACCCTCAAGATGACAATTTCATCCTCTTCTAGATCAAAAATGATCCTATAAGCTCCGATTCTAAACCGATATGTTCCCAATCTGGCGTCACTCAGTTTTTCCGCATACTTCATGGGATCTTCTGCGTACCTCTGAAGAGTCTTACCTATGCGCTCCTTTGTGCTTGATTGGAGCCCTCGGAAATCTCTCGCGGCCCTCTGGGTATAAGTAAGCCTGTACTTCAAGTACTGAAGACCTCCTCATGGGTTTCGACTCGCCCAGCTTTGTAATCGGCTCGGGCCTCCTCAATGCTTTCAAGATATTCTGGCGAGGTAGCAGCAAGAAGGTCTTCCAGGAAAGCGCTTCTCTCCCTTTTCTTCATTTTCTTTACGGCTTCGATGATCTCCTCTGGCTTGATTTCGATTCTTATAGCCTTAAGCATTGGGGTCCCTCCGAATGTTCTGGTTTGTTTGGTCTGTCTGGTCTGTTTCGTTCCTCTCGTTCATTTCGTCTATCTCGTCTATCTGGTCCGTCTGGTTATAGCGTCCATAGCGTTTATAGCGTTCATCGCGTTTGTAGCGTTGGAGCGTTGACAGCGTTCGTTTATTTCCAGGCGGTGAGATATTCGAGGCGATTTTTCATGTCATCAGAGGTTAAAGAGAGAGAAGAGGGGGTCAAATCTTTATTCTTGATATCCGCATCGTCTATTTGGTCTCTTTGGTCTATTTGGTCTGTTTCGTCCATTTCGTCCATCTCCTCTGTTTGGGCTGGCAAGGGCGAGACAGGCGAGAAAGGCGAGACGAGCTTGACGGGCATTGTCGGATGCCAGAATATGGTGAATGATGAGAAAGGAGGCTGCCCATGCCTGGTGCACAAAAGAGCCTGCGTCTTCCAGAAGAGACCATGAAAGAGATCGAAGAGATTGCCAAGGAGACGGGACGGGATTTCTCGGCCATCGTCAAGGATCTCCTGGCAGAAGCCATCAAGATGAGACGCTGCCCCGGGATCGTATTCGCTGAGGGGACCGGGGGCAGAAGGGCGCGAGTAGCCGGCACCGGGATCGAGGTATGGGAGATCGTCTCCGCCTATCGAAGCGTGGGAGAGGATCTCCAGAGGCTCAAGACCGCCTACCATTGGCTCTCCTCTCGAGCCCCGTTCAGAGCAAAGGCTGGCCATATAGGAGGACCCCGCCCGCTACCATTCGCTTGATCGTCTCTTTCATCACTTCATATTCTTCCACGGAATACACATGCGGTTGAAGGAGAGGGAGGTCCAGCAGTTTCTTTGCCTTGGGGAAGGCGTCAGGTTGCTCCTTCCCCGAGTAGACGATGAGCACATCTACATCGCTGGCCACCGTGTAATTGCCCCGTGCGTAAGATCCGAATAATATGGCGAAGGAAAGGGGCAGCTCCTTTGCAACATCGGCCAATCTCTCCCGAAGCCGTTGAATGACCTCTTCCCTATTGAGTCTCGGATAGAAGATCCGAACAGAACTGGACGATTCTCTCTGCATGTCCTATGAGTCTTCGCGACTCCTCCTTCGTGTACCGACTTCTGGGAGAGCCGGACGGATGGGCGTTTGGATATCTCGCTGGGATGTAGGCCTTGTCCAGTTCAAGTGAAGCGTCTATCAATTCCTCTGAAACCGTCCGCTTTTTTGCCAGTTCCTTCAGGAGATCGGCGACCGAATGTCCCCAGGCCTCCGCTCCCATCCTCTGAAAGACCGCCTTGATCGCTTTCTCTGCCGCCTGTTGAGCGGAAAAGCAGGCCCAATTATGGAAACCGCCCTGCATGTCGTTGCGGGCATGCTCCAGGTCGCCCTCCGCTTCATCCAGCCAATCTTTGCTCCGGTCCATTTATCTTGCCCTCAGGGTTGGTCTCGTTGGTCTCGTTCGTCTCGTTGAGGACATTTATATCATGAATTGGTCGTGATCGTTGCCCCCCTTCGCTTTTCCCGCCTGGCTATCTGCGGTAGTGTTCCACGAGCTTAGAGATGGCGCCCCGATGGCCGGCATCCAGGCGCAGGGTATCCGTAAATTTGGCCAAGGCCAACTCCTGCCGCCCCAGGCCCTGGTAGGCCAGGCCGAGCTGGAAATGGGCCTCGGCGGAGCGGGGCTGAAGCTCGGCCCAGCGACGATAGTGCTGGGCGGCTCTTCCCCAATC
>Ga0123519_10010810_pt1 | contig 13541 bp, 9 predicted proteins | sample YelNatPaOPRAMG02_FD_87396 | JGI IMG/M metagenome (GOLD analysis project Ga0123519, IMG submission 87396) | Hot spring microbial communities from Yellowstone National Park - Yellowstone National Park OP-RAMG-02 (version 2) | ecosystem: Environmental > Aquatic > Thermal springs > Hot (42-90C) ...
AAGGGCTTTGTCTAAAATTTCATCAGTAATTGATAACCCCTTCTGTTTTAATTTCTTTTTGATATCGTCATAATTGGTTTGTTTCCCTTTTTCAGAATAATAAACATCAAAGAAAATTGTACTGTCTTGAGAAACTTTTTTCAATTCATAAATTAAACTTCTTTTTTCATTGGCTTTCTTATATTCTAAATTAGAAACATCAAAGAAAAATTGATAAGTTTCATTTTTGTCTTCAATTTCTATTTTTAAGTTTTTAAAAATTCTATCGGTTTTAACATAATAAAGCATTCTCGTTTTCCAGAATAAAATCACATCTTTATCATCGGTATAAACTTTGTCATAAACATTTTGGAAAAAAGGAGTGTAGTTAAAATAAATAGAGCCGGATTTAGTAAAATACCGACTAAAAAATGAATAAAGTTTATCAAATAATTCTTCTCTAAATTTTGGATATTTTTCTAAAGCCTTTTCTATATCTTTTTCTAAATGCTCTCTAATTTTTGAATAATAAGAGGATTTAATCCGCATCAAATTAACAAAACCACCCTCTCCTTCAATTTTTGCCCCAATAAATAAACTTTCTAATGCCTGATAAAATTTTTCTTCATTGGTCATATGCTAAGTTTACTTCAATTTGAAACTTTCTGTCATTCCTGGCTTGACCAGGAATCTATAAGATTTTACCTTATTTATTCTATTTTAAGGTATGATGATATAGATTCCTGCCTACGCAGGAATGACAATAATTATTGTCAATTATATAGTTCCACCTTTCGCGAAAGGCGGGATGACAAAAAAATAAGAAAAGTTACAAAATTTAGTAAGATAGTCATATGTTTTTCTTATTTTCACACAAATCCTTATTTTTTTCAACCTAAATTTGAATAATCTTTTCATTTCCTTCTTTAAATTACCAGTTAAATTTGGTAAGATAAAAAAGTTTTATGAATCATTTTGATCTTTCAATCATTATTATCTCGTACAACACAGAAAAAATAACTATTGATTGCCTTAAATCAATTATTGAATCGTTAAAGAATTCTTCTTTAAAATATGAAATTATTGTCGTTGACAACGCTTCCAAAGATAATTCAGTTTCATCGGTTAAAAAATTAAAATCAGAGATTAAAAATCGCAATTTAAAAATCAATTTAATTGAAAACAAAGAAAATATCGGCTTTGGGCCGGCCAATAACCAAGCGGTAAAATTGGCCAAAAGTGATTATCTTCTTCTTCTTAACTCAGATATCATTGTTTTAAACGCTGCTATTAAAAAATTGTATAACTTTTATAAACAAAATGAAAAATTGTTCAATTTTTTAGGGGGAAAACTTTTGAACAAAAATAACACTCCACAAGCCTCTTGCGGCCCAATGTATACCTTACCGATGATTTTTGCCCATCTTTTTTTACGCGGCGATTACTGGGGTCTAACTCGTTATTCACCCAATAAAACCAAAGAAGTTGATTGGATTTCTGGCGCTTGTATCTTAACTAAAAAAGAATACTTTGAAAAATTAGGTGGATTTGACGAAAAGATTTTTATGTATATGGAGGAAATTGATCTTTTTTATCGAGCGAAAAAGCAAGGGTTTAAAGTTTTTTTCTATCCTGAGGCTCAATTTATCCATTTAGGTAGCCGTTCTTCCGGTGGAAGAACTTACCCAATCATCCAAGTCTATCGCGGCTTGATCTATTTTTACAAGAAACATTATCCGCGATTATCAATTTTTTTACTTAAAATTATGCTAAAATTAAAAGCATTAGTAGCTATAACCATCGGGAAAATTACCAAAAACAATTATTTAATTAAAACTTATGAAGAAGCTTATCAGATTACTAAAATGGCTTGATGATAATTTGATAAAAATTCTTCTTCTTATCTTTATTTTTTTAATCCCTCTTTATCCAAAAATTCCAGTTAAGATGATTAATTTCACTTATATCGCTATTCGATTAGAAGATTTTTATATCGTTTTTTTAACGATTATTTTTTTAATTCAAATCTTAAGGAAAAAACACAAGTTAAATTGGCAATTTTTTATTCTGTTTAGTCTTTATTGGCTAATGGTTTTCCTCTCAAGTCTTTGGGGAATTTATATTGGAAAAACTATTGATATTAAGCATTTGGGCTTTCTTCATGCTTTAAGAAGAATTGAATATATGATTGTATTTTTTATTGCTCTATCCGCAATCAAACAAAAAAAAGACTTCTTTTTTTACATGACAGCTATCTTTTTATGTCTATCTATTGTGAATATCTATGGGATTGGTCAAAAATTTTTTGGTTGGCCAGCTGTTCAGACGATGAATCCAGAATATGCTAAGGGATATCTTCTTTTTTTAACTCCTGAAGCGCGTATCTCCTCTACGTTTGCCGGTCATTATGATTTGGCTGCTTATCTTATTTTTTTTATTCCAATAATTTGGGGTTTTTACTTTTTTAAAAACCAAATCCGGTATATTTTACTTTTTACTTTATCATTAATTACTTTAGTTTTTACCGCCTCAAGAATTTCCTATCTTGCCTATTTATTAAGTTTATTCCCATTTTTAATCTTTCTTAGAAAGCCCAAACATCTTGCTTTGGCTGCTGTTATCACTTTAATTTTTACCTTCAGCTCACAAAATCTTACTTCTCGTCTTAAAAGGACATTTCAAGTAAAGCAAATTTTTATTAATGAAAAAACCGGTCAGGTAATTGTCCCACAAAAAATAACCACCAAAGAACTTCCAGCCGGTAGCTTTTATTTAGGTTTAAAAGAAAAAACGACTTCAGTGACCGCTGAGCAAGAAAAATTATTAAAAGAAAAAATATTGGAGGATGTAAGAAAAGAGGCAAAAATTAAGGGACAAAAATTAACCGCGGAGGAAGAAGAAACGATTCTTGCTAGTTTAAGCGCTAAATTAAAACCGATAAGCACAGTCGTTTCTGACATCTCTTTTGCCACTCGCCTTCAAGTTGAATGGCCAAGAGCAATAAAAGCTTTTCTAAAAAATCCTATTTTTGGTACTGGTCCTTCATCAATCACTGAAGCAACTGACAACGATTATTTAAGATCTTTAGGAGAAACTGGATTATTGGGAACAGTTTTTTTTGGATTAATTTTTATCAAGCTAATTACCTCACTTTTTTCTTCTTATCTTAAAATTAAAGATAATCAAAGGCTAATATTTTTATCCTTCATCTTTGGTCTTTTTGCTTTATTAATTAATGCCGCCTACATTGACGTTTTTGAGGCTTCAAAGGTCGCTTATAATTTTTGGTTAACCGCTGGATTATACATTGGTTATAATCAAATTCAATCAAAAAAACAAAAAGAAAAAATATAAATATGAAAAAAAAAGATTTCCTTATCCTTTTTCTTATTTTATTAACCGCGGTAATTTTTCGTTTATATAAAATTAATATTCCCCTGGCTGACCTTCATTCATGGCGTCAAGCCGATACTGCCGCCGTGGCTCGTAACTTTGTCAAAAACGGCTTTGATCTACTTCATCCACGCTTTGATGATTTATCGCCCAATCAATCAGCGGCCGGCCTTGAAAATCCAGAAGGTTATCGCATGGTTGAATTTCCCCTCTACAACGCTATTTTTGCTCTTTTATATAAAAATTTTTCGCAATTATCTTTGGAAATATGGGGGAGACTAACTTCCATATTTTTTTCCTTAATTATCATTGCTTTAATTTATTATTTTGTTTTAAAAGAAACAAATAGTCGGATAGGGGCAATTACCTCTTCTTTAGTTTATGCGATATTTCCTTTCTTTGTCTTTTTTTCTCGCGTGATTCTCCCGGAAACTACCGCTTTATCTTTTGTTTTTATTTCTATCTTTTTCCTTTATCAAACCCTTGATAAACCAATCAACCGCTTTACTGAATTTATTTTTTATTTTTTTTCAATAGTCTTTTTTTCCTTATCAATATTGATAAAGCCGACTGTTATTTTTTATATTTTGGTTCTTTTATCTATTTTTTATTTAAAATACAAAATTAAATTTTTAAAAAATATCAGTTTTTATCTTTATTTTTTATTCTCTTTTTTACCTTTTTTTCTTTGGCGATGGCATATAACAAAATTTCCTCAAGGTATCCCGCCAAGTGATTGGTTAATCACCAGTGTCAATACCTATCAAGGATTAAAAAATATCTTTTTTAAACCTGCTTTCTTTCGTTGGATTTTTTTTGAACGAATTAATAACTTGATCTTTGGCGGATACTTAACCTTCTTTTTTTTATTAGGCGTTTTTGGCAAATTAAAGAAAAAATTACTTTATTCTTTCTTGGTAGCTGCTTTTTTGTATTTATTTACTTTTCAGGGAGGAAATGTCCAGCATGAATATTATCAAACAGTTATTCTTCCACCGTTGGCGATTTTTGTTGGATTGGGGGTAAATTGTCTATCCAATTATAAGAAAACATTCATCTCTCCCTTCCTCACTTATCCTTTAGCTTTTTTTGTTTTTATTCTCTCATTCTTTTTTTCCTTTTACAAAGTAAAAGACTTCTATCATTATCCCCCTGAACTACCTCAAATTGCCAAAATCATTAATAGTTTAACATTACCTGATGATAAAATAATTACCGACCGGATGGGCGATACTACTCTTTTATATTTAGCAGAAAGAAGAGGAGCGCCTTCTATCTATAAAGATCCAGATGAATTAAAAAAAATTGGTTATAAATATTTAATTACCCTAAATCCTGAAGAAATTAAAAAAATAAAAGCAGAAAAAAATTATCAAATTGTATTTGAAAATAATCAATTGGCGATTTTTAAACTCTAACTATGAAAGTCTTAATGCTTACTCCTTATGTCCCTTATCCTCCCTCCTCCGGAGGACAAATCAGGACTTTTAACTTATTAAAATATTTAAGCAAAAATCATCAAATTACTTTAATTGCTTTATATAAAAATCCCGAAGAAAAGAAATTTCAGAAATTTCTTAATCCATACTGTGAAAAAATATATCTTTGCCAAAGACCGGCAAAACCATGGACTTTTAAAAATATATTTAAGGCGATTTTTTCTCTTCAGCCCTTTTTAATCGTCCGCAATTTTTCCGATGAGGTAAAAAAATTAATTGAAGCTTTGTTAAAAAAAGAAAATTTTGATATTATTCACGCTGAAACTTTTTACGTAATGCCTCATATTCCAGAAACTAAAATCCCAATTTTATTGGTAGAACAAACCATTGAATATAAGGTCTATCAACATTTCCTTAACTCTCTTCCTTTCTTTATCCGAATCGTTTTATATTTAGATATTCTTAAATTAATCTATTGGGAAAAATTTTATTGGCGCAAAGCCAGTACCGTCGCCGCTGTTTCCTCGATTGATGAACAAATGATTAAAGAATTACAGAAAAATATCAAAACAACCATTATCCCCAACGGTGCCGGTGATGAAATGTTTGTCAAAAAATTACCCAAAAAAGATTTCAGTCGGCCTTTAATTATGTTTCAGGGTAATTTCAACTGGCTACAAAATCAAGAAGCGGCTAAATATTTAGCCCTAAATGTTTTTCCTGAAATTAAAAAAGATAATCCAAAAATCTCTCTTCTAATCTCCGGCCAAAATACTTCAAAAATCAGTTATTTAAAACGAGAAGGAATTAAAATATTAGAAATCCCTCTTGAAAAAAATGAGATGGTAAAAAATTTATATAAAAAAGCGGTCGTTTTTGTTGCACCAATCTTTGGTCCGGGAGGAACAAGATTAAAGATTTTAGCGGCGATGGCCTCTGGCCTACCGGTTGTCTCCTCTCGGGTGGGAGTTGAAGGATTAGATGTTAAAGATAATATCCATGTTTTACTTGCTAAAGACGCAAAAGAATTTTCTAAAAAAATTAATTATCTTTTATCCAACCAAAATTTTTATGAAAAAATAAGAAAAAATGCACTCTTTTTAGTTAAAAAAAATTTTAGCTGGAAAAAAATCACTAAAAAATTGGAAGAAGTTTATTTAAAAATAAAAAAATAATGAAAATTGGTATAGATATTTCACAGATGATCTATCAAGGTACTGGGGTTGGCCGCTTTATTCAAGGCTTAACTGAAGCTATTTTAAAATATGATAAAAAAAATCACTGGTTTTTCTTCTTTTCATCTTTTCGACAATCTTTGAGTAAAGATATTAAAGAAAAAATTAAATTAAAGGATCACCGGTTAATTAATTGGAAACTGCCGTCATCTCTTTTATCTTTTTTATTTAATGATTTTCATCTTGCAACTAAACCTTTAATAAACACGTTTTTACCTTTAAATTCTCTGGATTGGTTTATTACTTCAGACTGGATTGAATTACCTTTATCAATAAAAAAAGCTACCATTGTCCATGATTTAGTGTATCTTCGCTACCCTCAAACTTTGCCAAAAAAAATTATTAAAACCCAAGAAAAAAGACTTCAGTGGGTGAAAAATGAGACGGAAATAATTTTTGCCGACTCAAATGCCACGAAAGATGATCTGATTAATTACTTAAAAATTGATCCTCAAAAAATAATTGTTAATTATCCCGGCGTTACAACTTTTACTCCGCCTGATAATCTAATTAAAAAAACATTAAAAAAATATCAATTAGAAAAGAACAAGTTTATTTTAACCGTTGGCAAAATTGAACCAAGAAAAAATATTGAAAGATTAATCCAGGCTTTTAATAGACTTGATTCAACCAATATTCTTTTAGTAATAGTTGGTCCCTCCGGTTGGGGAAAGATTAATTTCTCCTCTTCTCATATAAAATATTTAAGTTATATTGAAGATGTTGAGCTTTATTCGCTTTACTCAACTTGTCTTTTTTTTGTATACCCATCCTTATGGGAAGGCTTCGGTTATCCGATAATTGAAGCAATGCTTCTAAAAGCCCCGGTTGTCTGCTCCAACACTTCATCAATGAAGGAAATCGCTCAAAATTGTGCTCTTTTTTTTAATCCTTTTGATGTTGAAGACATTAGATCAAAGATGAAAATAATGCTTGAGAATGATAAATTAAAAAAGGATTTAATTAATAAAGGAAAAATTAATGCTAAACGCTTTACCTGGGAAAATTATTATCATAAATTGATAAAAACTTTATCAGCTTTTAAATAAGTTAACTTATCAAAACTTATGTTAATCGCGGTTGATGGTAACGAAGCCAATGTCAAAGAAAAAGTTGGTGTCTCAATTTATACTTTTAATCTTTTACATTATTTTAAAAAAAAAGCGAATAACCAGCTTAAATTTTTGATTCTTTTAAAAGAAAACCCAAAGGAAACAATGCCCAAATCAAATAATTTTTTTAGATATGAAGTAGTTAAAGGTAGCTTTTTCTGGTCGCAACTTTTTCTGCCAGTTCATCTTCTTTTAAAAAAAGATATTGATATCTTTTTTTCTCCTGCTCATTATCTTCCGCGCTTTATTAAAATCCCAAGCGTGGTCACTGTTCATGATCTATCTTATTTTTATTATCCAGATGATTTTTTGCCATCAGATTTATACAAGCTTAAAAACTGGACTAAATATTCGGTCAATAAGGCAAAAAAAGTGATTGCCGTCTCAAAAACTACTAAAAAAGATTTAATGAAATTTTACCAACTTCCGGATGAAAAAATTGAGGTAATTTATAACGGATATGAAAAAAATTTAATCACTCAACCGCCAAAAAATAAAAATTGGATAAAGGATAAGAATTACATTCTTTATGTGGGGACATTACAGCCAAGAAAAAATATTACCATTTTGATTGATGCTTTCTATCAATTTATAAAATCATATCCTGAATTTAAATTAATTATTGCCGGTAAAAAAGGTTGGCTTTTTGAAACAATTTTTCAAAAGGTAGAAAAGCTGAAGTTAAAAAACAAAATTATTTTTACCCATTATGTGAGCGATCAAAAACTTGTTAGTCTTTACCAGAATGCTTTTTGTTTTGTTTTGCCCTCTTTTTATGAAGGTTTTGGCATTCCTATTTTGGAAGCGATGAGTTTTGGTTGTCCGGTAATATCCTCTTTTGCTTCATCTTTGCCAGAAATTGGCGCTGATGCTTGTTTATATTTTGATCCAAAAAATAGCGAGGACCTATATAATAAACTAATTTTATTGAAAGAAAATCAGGATTTAAGAAATAACCTTATCGCTAAAGGAAGAAAAAGAGTTAAATTTTTCTCTTGGGAAAAATGCGCTAGAGAGACATTAGAAGTTATAAAAAGTGTCTCCTTTTATGATAAAAGTCATTGAGGAGAATTTTAACCAAAAAATTTTTGATGAAAAAGCCCATCATCCCCTACAATCATGGGCTTGGGGAGAAGCGAGAAAAAAAATGGGCTTGAAAATTTTAAGATTGGGCGAATTTAAAAAAAATCAATTAATAAATGTTTACACAATAACTTTTCATAAAATCCCATTAATTTCTTATTCAATTGGTTATCTTCCTCGCTCGGTGATACCATCAAAAGAGATTTTAGATTTTCTTTTTCAATATGGTAAAAAGAATAAGATTATTTTTATAAAAACAGAACCATATGTTGAAAAATCTCAAATTCTAAATTCTAAGCTCCAAACACAAAATAAAAAATACAAAATTCAAAAATCTCCTCATCCGCTTTTTCCTGATTGGACACAGATTTTAGACATTGAGGAATCAGAAGAAGAGCTTTTGAAAAATATGCATCCGAAGACAAGATACAATATAAAATTGGCGCAAAAAAAAGGGGTGATGGTTAAGGAAGAGTCAAATAAGACTGGATTTGAGATTTTTTCCAAGCTTTATTTTGAAACTTGCAAGCGGCAAGGATATTTTGGCCATAATTTAAAATATCATCAAATTGTTTGGGAGAGTTTAAAAAATAAAATTGCTCATATTTTAATCGCTTATTATCAAAATGAGCCTTTGGCTGCTTATCAAGTCTGGGTATATAAAAATATCGCCTACTATACTTATGGCGGCTCATCAAGTAAACATCGAAATCTTATGGGCGCTAATCTTTTAATGTGGGAGGCAATAAAATTGGCTAAAAATTTAGGGGCAAAAAAATTTGATATGTGGGGAAGCTTACCACCAAATTATTTACCTGATCATCCATGGGCTGGCTTTACTCGATTTAAACAAGGTTATGGAGGAAAATTTATTCAAATGATAGGAAGTTTTGATTTAATTATTAATAAACCATTATATCTTTTTTATAATTTAGCTTTTATTTTAAGAAAAATTTTTTTAATGATAAGAAAAAATATTACCTGAAAATTAATTTACCTTCTCTTTTTCTAACTTTAAAAACGGATTAGTGAAAACAAAAATATCTTTGCTTTTATCTTTAGGAAAGCTTAATGCATATTTTATCACTTCATCCATATGGTTAACAAAAACGAAATGTAAATCCTTAAGAATGTATTTGGGGATATCTTCTAAATCTTTTTTATTTTCTTTAGGTAAAATTATCGTTTTTATTCCAGCCCGATGGGCAGCAATCACTTTCTCTTTAACTCCGCCAATTTCTAATACTCGCCCCCGTAAAGTAATTTCGCCAGTCATCCCCACATCTTTTTTCACCGGAACTTTGGTTAAAGCGGAAATCATGGCAGTCGTTATTGCTATGCCTGCTGAAGGACCATCTTTAGGAACAGCTCCTTCAGGGACATGAACATGAATATCTATTTTTGAAAAGAAATTTTTATCTAGTCTAAATTTTTCCCAGCGGGCTCGAATATAAGATAAAGCTGCTTGACAAGACTCTCTCATTACTTCACCTAAATGACCGGTTAAAGTAAGATTTCCTTTTCCTGGCATTATTGCCACTTCAATAAACAAAATATCACCGCCAGCTTGCGTCCACGCTAAACCGGTAGCAATTCCTATCGTATCTTTATCTTCTATCATCGAGGCAGAATATTTATAAGGGCCTAAATATTTATGTAAATCTGATACTCCAATCGTCTTCTTATTAATTTTTTTCTCAATAATCTCTCTTGCCACTTTCCGGAAAATGGTAGCTATCTGTCTTTCTAATTCCCTCACCCCAGCTTCTCTGGTGTAACGGCGAATAATTGTGCGTAAGGCATTGTCGGTAATTTTAATCTGCTCATCATCTAAACTATGGGCTTTTAATTGCTTTCCGATTAAATAGTCTGAAGCAATATGAAATTTTTCATCCTCAGTATAGCCAGGAAAATGAATTATCTCCAATCGATCGAGTAAAGCATCAGGAATGGTATCTAAAATATTAGCGGTGGTAATAAAAAAGACATCAGATAAATCAAAATTAACTTCTAAGTAATGATCAGAAAAAGCATGATTTTGTTCGGGATCTAAAGCTTCAAGTAACGCAGCGGATGGGTCACCACGGTAATCACGACCCACTTTATCAATCTCATCAAGCATAAACACGGGATTTTTTGTCCCGGCTTGCTTTATTCCTTGAATAATTCGACCAGGCAAAGCACCAACATAAGTCCTTCGGTGACCGCGAATTTCTGCCTCATCACGAATACCGCCTAAAGACATTTTGACAAATTGCCGACCTAAAGCACGAGCAATCGATTTACCTAAAGAAGTTTTTCCAACGCCAGGCGGTCCAACAAAACATAATATGGTAGGCGGATGATCTTTCTCTTTTGTTTTATCTCGGTTTTTATCATTCTCTTCTCCCGATTTTCTTTTTTTAAGCTCCATTACCGCTAAATACTCTAAAATCCTTTCTTTTACCTTCTTTAAACCAAAATGATCCTCTTCTAAAATTTTTTCTGCTTGTTTAATATCAATGTTATTAACAGAAGCGATAGACCAAGGTAGCTCAACCAACCAATCAAGATAAGTTCTGATATAAGAAGCTTCAGGATTAAATTGTGACATCTGATTCAACCGTTTTAACTCTTTAAGCGCCTTTTCTTCTACTTCCTTAGGCATTTTTGCTTTTCTAATTTTCTCTCGGTACTCCTGAATCTCTTTTTCTTCCTCCTTTTCGCCAAGTTCTTCTTCTATTGTTTTCATCTTTTCTCTTAAAATAGTTTCTTTTACTCCTTTCTCAAATCTTTTTTGAGTTTTTGAATAAAGATTGTACTCGATTTCTAAAATTTTTACCTCTCGATTAATAAAATCCACTTCTTTCCTTAATCGCTCTTTAACTTGATTTTCTTCAAGTAATTGTTGTCGCTCCTCGGGTTTTATATCTAAAACCATCGCAATATGGCAAGAAAAGGTTTTTGGATCGCTAATGTTTAAAATATTCATTAAAAAAATAAAATCAACCGCTTTTCCTAAATTAATCGCCTTTTTTATTTGATTTGAAATATATTTAATCATCGCTTGTGTTTCTTCATCTTCTACTATTTCTTCTTTAATTTCTTCCACTTTAGCTTCAAAATAATTATCGTCTTTCATGTATTCGATTATTCTCACCTTTTTTTCACCTTTTATCAAAGCATTAATTTCACCTTTTTCACCTCGCATTATCTTCTCAATTGAAGATAAAACACCAATCTGATAAAGTTCATCTTTTTTAGGATTCTCTTCATCTCTATTTTTTTGCAACACCAAAATAATTTTTTTATCTTTTTTTAAAGCCGCCTCAATTGCATTGATGCTTTTTTGACGACCAAAAACTAAAAGATTTTCGGTTGAGGGAAAAACAATCCCATCTCTAACCGCCACAACTGGAAAAATTAATTGTTCTGAAGCTCTGATTAAAAATGTCATAATAATTAGCAGTATAACAAATTAATTGCTAAATGTCAACCGGAAAAAAAAGATAAATATCTTATAGTTTTTAGACGCTCATTAACTACCAAATTGATAAAATTGTTTAAATTTTTTGTTTGTTTTAAATAAATTCTTTGATTAAATCATGATAATTATTAAATCTTTCCCGCTCAATTAAAGTTTTTTGCGAAAGCTGAGACAATTGCTCATTAAAGGTCGGTTTTTTTATTTGATATATCACGCCTATTGGAAATCTCTCTTCATATAATTGATTAGCTTTTTTTAGAGCTTCTTCAAAATTTTCCTTTAGATAATTATTGTCTAATTTATAAATGCGGCTTTGATAGTATTGATAAGTATTTATTTTATTAAATGTGACACAGGGCTGAAGAATGTTTAATAAAGAAAAGCCTTTATGTAAAATCGCTTGTTTTATCAACTCTTTCAAAAATATAGCATCCCCAGCAAAAGCTTGGCCTAAAAAAGTCGCTCCGGCTAATAAAGTCAATGATAAAGGATTAAAAGGTAATTCTATTATCCCCCGCGGCGTTGATTTCGATTTAAAACCTTTTTGGGCGGTAGGAGCCACTTGACCAGTTGTTAGACCATAAACTCTGTTATCATGAACTAAAACTGTGATATCGTGATTACCACGGGCGGCATGAATTAGATGATTGCCCCCCTCCCCATAACAATCACCATCACCCACTACCGCAATCACCGGTAATTTATGATTGGCTAGTTTTATACCAATCGCATTGGGAATTGCCCGGCCATGAAGTGAATGAAACCCGTAAGCATTTAAAAAATCATTCATATTACCTGAGCAACCAATACCAAAAACAACAACCACGCCATCTGGTGAATAACCTAGTTCAACCAAAGCTTGTTTTAACGCCACGCCTATCACCCAATTGCCACAACCCGGGCACCAAGTGGGTGGATATCCGGTAAAGTCTTGGATTGATGAGTTCATATAATTTATTATATCCGACTCACAATTTCTTCAACTGTTATTGGTCGACCATCATAACGCAAAATTTTTTCTTTAATTTTAATCCCTGTTTCCATTGTTAAAATTTTTCCCAGCTGTCCCCAGGAGTTATTTTCCACTAAAATATAACGTTTATTTTGTTCAAATAAAGAAGCGATTTTTTCTTGATCTAAAGGATAAAGATGATTAAAATGATAAAATCCTGTCATTAATCCTTTTTGATTAAGTTTTTTTTGAGCTTCCAAAACTATCCCTTTAGTTGACCCCCAAGAAACAAAAACAATTTCTGCTTTTTCTTCACCATAAAATTTAGGTAATTGAAAATCATTTTTTAAATAAGTCGCCCATTTTCTATTTCTTTTATCTACCTGCTCAATCCTTGGTTTTGCTTCCTCGGTGGTGTGGCCATCTTCTAAATGTTCATATGAATTTTCCTGATAAAAATACCCCGCTGTCCCAGGTAAAATTTTCTCTGATATGCCATCCTCGGTAATTTTATATCTTAAAAAAATCTCTAACTTTTGACTTTTGCTTGTCCCCCGAAGCCTTGGCGAAGGGGGAAGTTTTGAGTTAACGTTGATTTTTCCCCGATTTATTTTATAGTTAGCAACAAATTCTTCGAACCACTCCCTCTCAACACTTTTATGCCCCTCAGACAAATACATATCAGAGACAACAATCACCGGTGTCTGATAAATATCGGCTAAATTAAAAGCTTTTAAAGTCAACTCAATCATTTCTTTTTGATCACCCGGCGCCAAAACTATTTTTGGAAACTCACCATGACCGGCAAATGTGGCAAATAAAAGATCGCCTTGTTCAGTCCAGGTCGGTATTCCGGTTGCTGGGCCAGGCCGCTGCGCCAAA
>Ga0123519_10010820_pt1 | contig 13530 bp, 11 predicted proteins | sample YelNatPaOPRAMG02_FD_87396 | JGI IMG/M metagenome (GOLD analysis project Ga0123519, IMG submission 87396) | Hot spring microbial communities from Yellowstone National Park - Yellowstone National Park OP-RAMG-02 (version 2) | ecosystem: Environmental > Aquatic > Thermal springs > Hot (42-90C) ...
CAGTGGCCCATCGCTTCTCAGACAGCCAACCACTGTTGTAACAGTCCCCGGCTTGAGATATGGAATGCTTGCCCAGTCTCCGACAGCCTTGATGCCGACTATCCGATTGCTATCCCATAAGAAACACTCGGGGCCGTAACCCATTCTTGTTACTTTCAGATTGGTTATCCGCACCCAAACACCGTCAGGAAGTTGTCTCAGGGATGCCAGATCGGGTAAATCGCGAACGATCCTTACCGGCGGCGATACGCCAGTCTCACTCAACACACCAGACTCGCTTCGACTGCGGACCAAAACGCGTATCTTACTCCCGTTGGGAAGTATAAGGCCGGTTCTTGTAGCTGAAGTAGCTGTACCAACGTTCTGCCATTCACCGCCCGGTAGAATGCCTGATTGATCAGAACTGCAACTCACGGCATATTCGAAACTCGCAACATCAACGTCAGGACAGGACCATTCAGCGGTAATTGAGGAAGTATCTGATTGATAGCTAGACGGCACTTTGACCAACGGAACAGAAGGTGGAGCAACTGCGCCGATAAGACTTACACCGTCGAACCACACGACCCATTCTCCACTATCGCTTGAGGTGTGTCCGCGCCTGGCGTCGAGGAAGATAGTCATTGTGGGTGCATAGGGAACAATTTTTGCAAAGACGCTGTGCCAAGTATTATGACCGCGCTGGAACTCGTGCCAAATAATAGCAAGCGACTTTCCGTCTGATCCTCCGGTAGGGTCGTAACCAATACGACAGATCATGCTCTTTGGTGGGTTATTCTTTTCATCATAGTTATCTCGTTGCCAGGCGATAAGCGAATACTCGGTACCGGGCACAACATTGACGGTTTGGCAAATTCCAGCGCCAGTATCGGAATCAGACGGCGGCAGAGTAATTCTTTGGGCATACGCACCGTACTTGCGATAGTCTGAACTAACTGCTAGAGCACCAAGCACTCCGGGAGTGGAATAACTGATCCAATAAAGAGCAGATCCGTCGGCGGACTTTTGTTCGAATCCACCGTTGCGTACCGCGTTGCCTGTCCGAGATCTGAGGACGATGTCGATTTCGGTAATAGCACCTCCTCTAACCACGCAATCGCTCACCATTTCCTGTGCATATGGAAACTTGCTTGCCACAATTGTGTAGATGCCTGGAGGCAAACCATCCAGTCGGTAGGTGCCGCTAATCGAGGACACGGTCTCGCGTTCTTCTTCCAACACCATAACAGCAGCATCGGAGATCGGCGAGCCGAATACATCGCAAACGCGACCGCTTATCGATCCTGGTGTAGTTCCAATAAGCAACGCATCCAGCGTAGTGCGTTTGCCAGAGCATACGGGAACAGCATAGAAACGCTGAGAGTAGAACCCGGAAGCCGATACGCGAATGTCGTAGTAACCGGGAACCATATTAGACAACGTGTAACGCCCGTCAACATCCGAGATTGTGGAAGCCGTTCCGTCTGCCAAGCTGATCAAAGCGTTTGGGATCGGATTGCCTGACACTGTAGTTATGCGACCTGATATAGCGCCTGAAGCGGGACGATTATAGGCAACGGAAGGATCACCGTAAAGATTGAGCACCAGATGATTCATCCAGATATACGCAGGAACACTAAGACGTGCATCCACAAGGGCGCGTGCACAATCTTGTTTATTTTCTAACAAATAGAGGGCGTATCGATACGCCATACCACCCACACTGTCAGAACCGGTAAAGTCAGTTTCTCCGATATAATACCAAGCCGAGCGAGAAGCAGCCACTGTCGTAATCGCGCCATTGCGAAGCAGGCTGTAAGCCAGATTCTTGGGATGCTCCGGCATTCCATTTGAACAAGAACCCTGGTAGACAATAGCTGGCCGAAAGTCATCAAGTTGCCGGCACCGATCTACATCTATAACATCGTTTGCCGCAGTAACTCCGCCGTGAGTCATCCAGAAGACGAATCCGGCACCGTTTTGCCATTCCTGTTGTACTGAAGCATAATCACACGGAACATGCTCAGGAGGAGGATTCAAGCCGAAGCTTGCATCATACAACCGAACAGGCGTTAGACCTGCCGGCAAAGCTACATTCCGGGCAATGCGTTCTCCAAGTTGATAACCGGGTGTGTAAGGATCGAGTACTTTTATTGGCAGAATAAATCTGCGGCCCCAATCACCAAGGGTGTTCGAATGGTATTCGATGGTTTTACGAAGTATGTGGTCCAGGTCCTCGATGCTGCCATAGAACGGGATCCTGCCGACGCAGACATCCGGAACACGGTCGATGCCTCCCGGTCCGAAGTCATCCGGTTCTTCGCCAAAGACACCGTCACCATCGCGATCCCAGTTGCCAGTTAGATCAGCGTAGAAATAATCCGACGGAGCTTCGCGATAGGACGGCTGATTGTAGCGTGGCCAGAGCATCTTCATAGGCACGTCGCCCGTGAACGGACTAGGATCACCAATGAATAGGACATACTGTATGCCGAGTTTCAAGTAGTTATCGGCCAGCCAGTTGCGTATGTTTGCTGCAGCGACGTCTCCAATCCCCCCACCCCAATCGTCTTCAGTAGCAATCTTGACGTTAAAGCCTCTTAGTTGCTGCAATTCGACGAAAGCTGGCAGTTCGCGACTGGATGTAGCAATTTGTTTGGTGGTGATTATAGCGTAGCACACGGATTCAGTTTCCATGGAAGAGTTATACCAAGCCTGCGCCTGCTCGCGATTGACAACCAAAGCAGCGAGCTTCGATGCTACCGAGTCGGAGATCGTCGCACGAGGCGAAGGGCTTGTAGAGAAATTCAACTGCACTTGCTGAGATGTGAGAAGACGAAGCTTGCCTGACGCCGGATTGTAGCAGTAAGGCCAGAACTCCAGCATCGCGATCTTCCACGTGCGCAAGTTCCCTATTCCTCGAAGGATCACATGATTGCGCGGGTAGAAAGCGTCTTGTTTATAAACCAACAGGTTTCGATGAGATCGCTCGCCGGACACAGCAGCGTCGAGGGGTGCAATCGGCGGAACTGGTCCAACGTCATAAATGTCGGGTAAAACACGGACAGATTGCAAAGAATCATCAATGGTTATGCTCTCGCAATCAGCGTCTGGCGGCAAAGCGACATAGATCAGCTTGCAAGGAAGGGCGGGATTGCCAGGCACTGTGTTGGATTCGAATCCGGGAAGGTCAAAGCGATCAATCACATGCCGCTTTGCAGATTGGTGCGACGTGGTAAAGTCGTCGCAGATTGTGTCGGAGCCTATTGATGGCAATTGGACAGTAATAGAACCGGCGTACGCACCACTCGCTAAAAGGCACGGTATTAAGACGAATATAAGGACCCGAAGCGCGCAAAAGCTCCGATAGATCGTTGTGCAGTTGCCCGCTTTGTGATTATATCTGCATAAAAAAGGTGCCGGGGTTGTCATAGGGTCGCTCTTGTCGTTATACGGCGGTATTCAGGCAACACCGATCATGCTCGCCGGCCCGGCAGGCGACCTGTGTATCTTTGTGCCGGGTTACTACTTACCCAGGGGACGGAATCCCAAAACAAGCTTGCTCGGTCTATTGACAGTTTTTGGCGCGCATCTCGCGATAGTAGTCACGACCCTGATAGTCGTTAATTACAACAAGAGGAAAATCACAGACCTCTAATCTGTGGACAGCCTCGCACCCAAGGTCTTCATAAGCGATAACCTCGCAAGAAACAATATGCTTCGCGAGCAGTGCGGCTGCACCTCCAGTTGCGGCAAAGTAGATCGCCCTGTGACGCACTATGGCATCGATCACCTCTTGGTTGCGCTCACCCTTGCCGATCATCCCCTTGAGCCCAGCGGCGAGCAAGAGTGGAGTGTAAGCATCCATTCTGCCGGATGTAGTAGGGCCGGCAGAGCCTATTACTCGCCCCGGCTTTGCGGGAGTAGGTCCGACATAGTATATCACCTGACCTCGGATATCAAAAGGCAGTGGTTCACCGCATCGGAGCGCCTCAACCATCCGCGCATGGGCAGCATCGCGAGCGGTGTAGACAACACCGGACAGAAGCACGCTATCACCGGCGTGGAGAGCGAGGATATCTTGATCTGATAACGGCGTTGTAATGCGAACCAAAGTCAAAACCTCAAAAACTTCAGATCAGGATTGTCTTGTGCCTGGCTGCATGACACTGAAGCGTTACGGCTACCGGAAGACTGGCAATGTGGCACGGGTGGCTTTCCACGTGTACTGCTAGCGCCGTCACGCAACCTCCTAATCCGGACGGCCCAATCCCGGTATCATTTACGAGCGAAAGCAATTCGGTCTCAAGCTTCGCATCTATCGGGTCTAAGCTCGGCTCGCCAATTGGTCGAAGAACAGCCTTCTTGGAAAGAATCGCTGCCTTTTCCAAACTGCCTCCTAGTCCCACGCCGACTATTATCGGTGGGCACGGATTTGAGCCTGCTTCCCGAACAGTCTCGACAACGAACCGTTTTACACCATCGACGCCATCCGACGGCTTCAACATTTTCGCAGCGCTCATGTTCTCGCTACCACCGCCCTTCGGCGCTACGGTAATCTTTAGCCCATCGCCTGAAACAATGTCGACATATATGACGGCCGGCGTGTTGTCCCCTGTGTTAACACGTTCCAATGGATGTTGAACTACCGATTTTCGCAGATAGCCCTCTTCGTAGCCGCGTCGAACCCCTTCGTTGATTGCCTCAATCAGACTGCCGCCGGTAATGTGGACTTCCTGGCCCAGTTCAACAAAGACAAGCGTCAAGCCGGTGTCTTGGCAAATAGGAACGACCTCTTCTCGTGCAATTCGAGCGTTCTCAATAAGCTGGTCTAGCACATTTCGGCCAACAGGGGACTTTTCAACAGCACGAGCGCGTTCCAGTGCAGCCAGAACGTCGTTCGGAAGAACGTTACAAGCTTCGACGCAGGCATAACGGACTCCGTCGATTATTTCCTGCGTGGTTATGTCTCGCATGCCGCTTGAATACCCCAATCCTCAGTCTACGTCCTTTCCCGCCACACCATCACACGTCAAATTTATGTCTGGAAGTGACCGCGGTCTTGACACCACAGGACTAACTGCGGGATGAATGCGCTTGGTCTCCAAATGCACAACGTGTCCGTCGGCAAAAAGATAGTTCCGGGACCCACTCCAAGGATCGTTGCCCGTTGTTTCAAGATCGTCATACCAGCCAACTTTTGGATTCTCGCTGTGAAGTGTCCAGTATTCGGCTACCAAAACTTTCTTCTTTCCGAACTTAACCATCGAGGTTTTTATGGTTGCACACGGGAGCTTCGGATTTGTGGCTGCAAATTTCGCGCGAATGTAGTCGCTATTTTCTATAGCATTCACCTGATCCGGCGTCATATAGAAAGATGCCGAATAAGCATAAGACGTGGCGGCATATATACCCGGAGGCGTAGGATCAGACGGACAAGAAAGTACACTGTTTTTGTCGTCGCTCTTACTTCGGGCAACATAATCGCGTATAGGTTCCCTCCAATAGAACCCGGACCATAGATATTGGTTGTCCAAATTCGGATAGCATCCTGAATGGTCTGATGTGTATAACTCGAAAGCATTCGCTATTTGCCGCAAATTTGACTGGCATTTACTTCTTGCAGCAGATCGTTTTGCGTTCATATAGATTGGCACAAGTGTCGCTGCGAGTACAGCGATTATTGAAACAACCACCAGCAGTTCTAAAAGCGAGAATCCGCGTCCGTATTTGCTTTTAGCCAAGCTTACCTTCCTCTCTAAGTTTGAAAAACTCATACGCGAGCATTGCACTCGGCACTTCAACCACGTTCGCCAGCTTCTCGAACACTCGCGAAAGAGCTCTTTTGTGCATCTCGTCAGAGTCGTTGCTGTACTCGAGCTGATTCACAGCCTGGTTGATAAACTTAAGGGCTTCTTTAATAAAAATGCCCTTGGTCTGCGCAAGCTGTCTGAGAGGCATGCGCATATAACCACGGGTGATCTTCTCGGCTACTTCATCCCATGCCTCTTCTATCTGTCGCTCGCGCTCTTTTCGGTCGCTCAGGGTCGAACGCACGGCATCTGCCGTTGCCTTGATTTTTTTGAAGTTCTCATAATCTTGAAGAGTTGTGCCTTCAACAACTCTGAGACGAACCCTTCGGCCGAGTACTTCGGTCAGACATTTCTCGATTACCGGTAAATGCTGGCTACTGCGCAGGTGTCCAGACATCGGATAATCGGCGCTCGAAAAACCGACCACAAAGTAATCTCCGTCGATAGTAAGTCCAACACCCATCTCCAACGCACGGTAGAGTGTAGGTGCTATCACGCGGTCCTTGACCTTTTCGACTGTTTGTAACCACAATTGATGAGCTTGGTTTGGGTTAGTCACACTCATTGCTGTGTCTTCCATTGACAAATTGTTTGCGTTCAGGATTGTATCGCCCGACAGTATCGACTGTCAACGCGGCATGCTTACTAAAGCAGCATAGGCAGCATTTCCGGTAAGCAACGAAAGCGGTCCGGCCAATAAGATAAGTCCCAACGTAACGGCCAGACTTAAAACAACCGCCGCATTCAAACTCCAGCCTGCACGAACTTCAAGCTTGGAATCGCTTGGATGGAAAAACATCAGTCGAACCACGTTTAGGTAGTAGTAAGCCGATATGACACTGTTAACAACACCAAGCACCGCAAGTGTCACAAGCTCCGGTCTTCCAACGACTCCAGCCCTTATCGCACCCCCAAAAATAAACAGTTTTCCGACAAATCCGGCAGTCGGCGGCACTCCTGCCAATGATACCAAAAATACTGTCAGCGCGGACGCATATAGCGGTGAGCGACGCGTCAAGCCCGCATAGCTCTCGATCAGGTTAGACCCAAGCTGTTTTCCGACCGCAACCACTACTGCAAAGGCTCCGATGTTCATGAACAAATAGGCAAGGATATAAATCAATACCCCCTGCATATCCCAAGGAATAACGCCTCCGTCTACAATGTCTGCGCGCACGGCTGATGTTGGAATGCCAAACCGCGATTGACCAAATACTGCGAAAGCGTGCATAGCCGTGAGCACACCTATCATTAGGTAGCCCATCTGCGCGATACCTGAGTAGGCAAGCATTCGCTTAATATTTCGCTGGGCAATGGCAACCAAATTGCCATAGAACATGGTAGCTGCGGTAAGAACCACTAAGATCCAGTACCAACTCAGCGCATAGGGTTTGTCCGGTAGGACTGCAACAAGCAGAAACCGCACCATCACTGCTAATCCCGCTGCCTTGCTCACCACAGAAAGAAAAGCAGTAACAGGTGTCGGTGCGCCTTCGTATGCATCCGGCGCCCAAAAGTGGAACGGCGTAAGCGCGAGCTTGAAGCAGAGTCCGACCAATACGAACATCACACCAACCCATGCAGCACCAGTCATAGCCGCCTGAGAAGTTAGATTCTTCGCTATCGCTGCAAAGGCCGTGCTTCCACCGGTAACTCCAAACAATATCGACATACCGTAGAGCATTATCGCCGAGCATGCGGCGCCACAGAGAAAGTATTTTAGACCTGCCTCGCCGGATCGACGATCGGTCTTAGCATAGGCGGCAAGCACGTAGCTGGTCAGACTGAGAAACTCAATAGACAAATAGAGCGCAATCAAATCAGACGCTGCCGATGCCAGTGCTGCCGCAGCCGCTGCTAACATCAGCAACGCGTAGTACTCAGCTTTGTGCACCTGCCGCTCTCCGAAGTGCTCCAGCGAAAGAAGCATCACAAGCAGAGTGCCTGCAAACGCTACAAAGCTCAATATCGCCGCAAACGGATCAACTGTAAGCTGCGCATAGCCGTTATTGGCAATGAATAGACCAATGATGGGAACTTGAACAATTTCATTACCAATACTCACGGCGGTCGATTTTCCAACAAGCAGCATCGAATGCCAGACCACTCCACCCGCGAGAATCACGCCAACGAACGTCAAAGCCGGCGCAAGATACTGCACGGGCAGATAGTGGTCCAAGCCCTTATCAGGTCTTCTTGAAGCGACAACTCCGAGTAGCAGGACGATTATCGCCGCCACTATCAAATATATCGATGGTGCTATTAGGACAAGTTTGCCTATATACATCGTTACCAATTCGCTCGTCCGGGAAATCCACTACCGGAACACAATCAATGCAATAATCCCACAATTGTCTGTGACGCGGTGTTGAATATCGTCAATAGCGGAGCCGGGAATACTCCAAAGAATAGTGTTAGTGCCATTAACGGAGCGAGGCTGAGTATCTCTCGACCGTCGGCGTCGGGCATTTTCTCATACTTCGGGTTCAGCGGACCGAGAAGGACTCTCTGCAACATCCACAGCATATAAGCTGCCGTCACTACCACACCAATGAGCGCCAACCCTGCTAAGAGCGGTTTAGCAGAGAACGTTCCGGCAATCACTGAAAGTTCAGCGATGAACCCCGTCATTCCGGGCAGTCCAAGCGACCCAAAGCTGCAAAACGCCAGCATGCCCGCGAATATCGGCACCTTTGCACCCAAGCCTCCAAACGCAGTCAAATCCCTCGTGTGTGCTCGCTCGTAGACTACGCCTACAAGAAGGAAAAGCGCTCCAGTTAGAAGTCCATGGCTGAAAACCTGCATCTGCGCACCGTTTAGGGCAAGAGTCTTCGCTCCCTCGGATGCCAGCGCTCCGCTCCCGGCAACTGCACATCCCAAAGTCACATAGCCCATGTGGTTCACAGATGAGTACGCAATCAACTTCTTCAGGTCTTGCTGTGCCATAGCCACAAATGCGCCATAGATAACAGCCACCAACGAGACAACCGCGATCAACCACCAATATTGCTCGAACTGTCTGGGCATCATAGGCATCAGCACTCTCATGAAGCCGTAGGTGCCCATTTTCAGCAATACTCCCGCAAGTATGACAGAGCCCGCAGTCGGAGCCTCAACGTGAGCGTCGGGAAGCCATGTATGGAACGGCCACATAGGAACTTTGATTGCAAAACCAACGAACAGTCCCCAGAACACCAGCGAGCCGATGACCGCATGATGTGCGTAAGGTAGTGCCTGAGCGATCTGAAGCATGTTGAACGTGTGTCCACCAGCGAGCTTTGTGACCTCTGGCGAGAAATACATCGCCAGGATCGCCAACAGCATGCCCATGCTCCCAACCATCGTGTATAGGAAGAATTTAATCGCCGCGTATTCCCTGCGCGGACCACCCCAAATGCCGATCAGGAAATACATCGGTACCAGCGAAACTTCCCAAAACACGAAGAAAAGCACAAAGTCCAGCGCCGTGAACACTCCCAACATCCCCGTTTCAAGCAGCAGGAACATCCAGAAGTATTCCTTAGGCCGGAGCTCAATGATTGTCGAATAAATTAGACTCAGCGTGGTGAGAAGCGTCGTCAAGAAGATGATAGGCACGCTGATGCCGTCAACTCCCATCAAGAAGCTCACCCCAAGTGTCTTGATCCACGGTATATTCACCATAAACTGCGCACCGTTCGGAAACTGAGGGCCGTTCCTGTCGTACGCAACCCACAGCCATATCGAAAGAACAAGCGGGATGAGGCTGACGACAATCGAGAATGCCTTGATTATCCCTGAGCGTTCCTTTGGAATAAACAATACTATAGCCGCTCCAAGCAGCGGCACAAACGTGATTACCGGTAGAATCCAGCTATGGGAATCCATGCTTCCTCCGAATAATGCCCAATGAGAACTATGATGCTTATGATCACGAGCGCCGCAACCATCATGAACACGTATTGTTGCGTAACGCCGGTCTGGACGTAGCGCAGACCGTTGCCCAATGTCTTGGTTGTCCAGCCCACAAAATTCACCAAGCCATCAACGATTGTTCTATCGAACCATCCCCATGCAATTGATGCGAGCTGGGTAAGATAGCCAACACCGTTCACTATGGCGTAGTCAATCACCCACCTATCGAACCAATACTGTGCGATCGCTGCAAGCATTAATGCACGGATAATGGTAGCCTGGTAGATTTCGTCGATGTAGTATTTATTCTCTACGAGCTTAGCAAGCCATCCGAAAGCAGGTTCGAGTTTCTCTATCTTGATGATTGGCTTAAGCCAGATCATCGAAGCAAGTGCGATCCCTCCCAGTGCCGCGGTTGTAGCGATGACAAATACAACCGGGTTAAACGACAATCGCGCCTTGTCGAGTATCTTATGTGCTTCCGATTCAGGCATTGTCCCCGGTTTCCATCCCGCAGTATTCACGAATGCCGTCCGCTGGTTCTCCGCAAGCACCTCTTCGTAATGTTTTCCAAGAACAGGAGCCACATTGTGCTCAAAGACGTTTGCCCATGGAGTGCCGACATAGCCGGAGAAGATAGCCAGTATTGCGAGGACCACCAACGGCACAAGCATCACTTTGGGACTCTCATGTGCATGGATATCGTGTCTTCGCGGCTCGCCATGGAAAGTCTTGTAGACCAGCCTGAACATATAGAAGCTCGTAGTAAAGGCACCGACAACGCCAACCCAGAAGATCAGCCTGTTAGTATGGAACGCGACAGTTAGAATCTCTTCCTTGCTCCACCCGCCTGCGGTCACGAACGGTATCCCACACAACGAAAGCGTAGAGATCAGGAACGTCCAGTATGTCCAAGGCATTTTCTTCTTGAGACCGCCCATCTCGCGGATGTCTTGTGTACCCGTGCCGTGTATGACGCTCCCCGAACCTAGGAAAAGTTGAGCCTTGAAAAATGCGTGGGTCATCAGGTGGAACAATGCCGCTGCATAGCCGAATATTCCAAGCGACATTATCATATAGCCGAGCTGGCTGATAGTCGAATATGCCAGAACGCGCTTAATATCGTTCTGCGCAATTCCGATGGTGGCAGCAAAAAGCGCCGTGAATGCTCCTACATACGCGACAACCTGCAAAGCTGTTCCAGTCGTGTCGGCAAGATACACCGGATACATTCGGGCCACCAAGTATACTCCCGCTGCAACCATAGTCGCCGCATGGATCAGAGCCGATACAGGAGTCGGACCCTCCATCGCGTCCGGAAGCCACACGTGCAATGGAAACTGAGCGGACTTGCCCACTGCTCCCGCAAACAAGAGCAACCCTGCCATGGCAACAAGCGGCAGACCCAATGCACCTACGACTTCCATTTTGTCAAGGTTCTCGAATATCCCAGTCCTGCCGAACAGGTTCAGCGAACCAGTGTGCAGGTAAAGCAATACCAATCCCGCGAGGAACCCAACATCGCCCACGCGAGTCACCAAAAATGCCTTTTTCGCAGCGCGCATCGCCGACGGCTTCTCGAACCAGAAACCAATTAACAAATAGGATGTGAGCCCCACAAGCTCCCAGCTCATGAACATCAGCAAGATGTTGTTGGCTATTACCAGCGCCAGCATCGCCGCTGCAAAAAGCGAGTGGTACGCGAAATACCGCAGGTAGCGCTTGTCGCCGTGCATATAACCGACGGAGTAGATTTGGACCATCGACGCAACGATGGTAACCACCAGCAGCATCACGACCGATACGGCATCCACCGAGAAGCCCATATCGATACCAGACCTGCCAACCGGCATCCACGGCACAGTCACACTGTAGATATGGTGGTATGCTTGCGCCGCGCCACCAAACCACTGGAGGGTAAGACCAATTGACATCCCAAGCGAAGCCAATATTGCCGCGATCGCAACGTAAGCCCCCTCGCCCGGCAGCCTTCGTCCAAAGGCAAGGATCATCACAAACGCTGCGACCGGTATGATCGGTATGAGCCAGGCATACTCAATCACGCTATCCCTCCAGGGAGTTTTGAGTTATGGACTATAGTTTGCAAATCTTGCACGTGCCTATTCTCACATCGCACTTTCAGGCCGATCCCGTGGACTTTCATCATAACCCAGCCATGTAGCTCGTTCCAAACGAAAACTCAAACGCTCCATCGCCAACTACACCCAAGTCGATCACCAATCCGGAGACGACGTCCGGATAGAACCTAAGTCCCATATCGAATATGAACCTACCGGCAACGTTGTTCCTGCCCCGTCCCGATGCTACGTAGGCATCGCGAAAGTTTACAAAAGGCGAGTCAAACATGCCTTCGGCGATAACGCTCATACTCGGCGATACCGCAACCTCGAACCCAAATAGCCCTGAAATGCTCTTCCTTTCGCTGTGTGTAATTCCGACATGAGCGTCAATGAATCGACCGGTATCTTCGCGATAGACAAGTCGTTTGCTCGCTAACAGAAAGAACTTCCTACCGTTGTGTAAACCTCGCAGCGGATCGACGTCGCTGTCTGCATTGGTGATGTCGCGTACCGCAAACGCCACTTCCGGACTACGCCTTGTCTCTTTCGAAAGGCGCATCTTCAGACTTCCGGTAACCTTGCCTTCATTATCTAATACGGGTGTAAATCCGCCGCCTGTGTCGTACTGGTTGCCCACGTAGGCAGCAGTAACCTCCAACCAGTCGGCAACACCGTAAGTAAACAATCCGCGCACCTGTCTATCCGAAAAGCGTGTTCCGCTAAAGAACTCCGTATGTTTCGACTCGTTGTAACCTACAACAAGTCGATTCTTGCCAACCATTCGAGCGGTCGGAATCACAAAAAGCCCCGATAATCCATGCCAAGACTGAGTCGCGAATTGCCGCGCTTCGCTGGCCTGTGCACTTACACCCAAAACCATTGCGCCAGCCGTACACAGCAATAACCTACCTAAAATCTCTTTGACTCTCAACGTTCCTCCCAACCCCCGAATCCAAGCAATCGATTTCTTGTTATCCTTTCATTGCGCTGATCTTGTCGGCGTCTATGTGTTGCTCCAACCGGTAGATGTTGATAACTATCGCAAGTCCCACAGCAGCTTCGGCAGCAGCAAGAGTTATGACGAATATTGCGAATACCTGACCTGCGATGGTCGGCATCTTCAGATATGATCCGAATGCAACTAAATTGATATTAGCAGCGTTCAGCATCAGTTCTATCGAGAGCAACATACCTATCGCGCTCCGGCGAATCATCATGCCAAACAGACCAACACAGAAAAGTATTGCGCTTAACGTCAGATACCAACTTATTGGGATACCGTAGGCACTATGCACCTTCCGTATCCTCCTTTGCAATCACAACAGCTCCTACAAGCACCGCCAGCAGTATCACTGACGCAAGTTCGAATGGAAATACATACGGTTGCAAAAGTGCTCGAGCGATAGCCTCAACACCAATGTTAGTTTTTGCTGGACCTTTTGCCGCCATTGCTTTCAGCCACTGCGAATTTGCCACCGTTATGAACAGGAACAAGAACATAACTCCTGCTGCTCCTGCAGCAAGCACAGGATTATATATCGCTTGGAAAAACCCAATCTTCATCACTCGGTGCGAGAGGAAGATGGCGAGGATGATCATCGTGGTTATCGCCCCGACGTAAATCATTACTTGCACTGCCGCCAGAAACGGAGCATTTAGAAGCACATATAACCCTGCCGTGCCGAAAAGAGTCAGCCCCAGAAACAACGCCGCACGCAGGATATTAGGCAACAAAACCGTCATTATTGCCGCTGCGACAGTCA
>Ga0123519_10010821_pt1 | contig 13530 bp, 16 predicted proteins | sample YelNatPaOPRAMG02_FD_87396 | JGI IMG/M metagenome (GOLD analysis project Ga0123519, IMG submission 87396) | Hot spring microbial communities from Yellowstone National Park - Yellowstone National Park OP-RAMG-02 (version 2) | ecosystem: Environmental > Aquatic > Thermal springs > Hot (42-90C) ...
ACGGATGAGTAGCCGATGACGTACTTCAAGTCGGTCTGGGCCAAGCCCACAAAGACGCCGTAGACAATGCCCACCGCGGCCAGGAGTCCCATGAACTGGGCCCAGTACTGAAAGCCCTCAGGACAGAGATACATGGCCACCCGGAGGATGGCAAAGGAGCCCAGCTTCATGAGCACTCCGGCATGGAGCATGGACACCGCCGTGGGCGCGGCCACGTGGCCTACGGGAGACCAGGTGTGGAACGGCCAGACGCCGGCCAAAACGCCGAAGCCCAGGTACATGAAGACAAAGGCGATCTTTTGAATCCAGGGAGCGAAAGCCACTCCGTGGAGTTGCAGCATATCAAAGGTGAACAGCCCGGAGCTTGAGTAGAGCATCAGGATGCCGGGGATGATGAGACCGCTGCCCGCCATGAGGTAGAGGGTCAGTTTCATGGCGGCGTAAATCTTGCGAGTGGAGCCCCAGATAAGGATGAGGATGTACATGGGCACCACCGCGATCTCATAGAACAGGAAGAAAAAGAACATGTCGTAGGACATGAAGACGCCGAACACCCCGGTCACCAGGGCCAACTGGAAGATGAAGTACTCCCGCACCCGTTCCTTGAGCTCCCACATAGTGAGCACACCGGTAAAGATGACGATGCCGGTCAGGAGCAGGAGCGGGGCGTTCATCCCCTCCACACCCACGAAATAGGTGATGCCGAAAGCCTTGACCCAGGGGTACTTTTCGACGAACTGCAAGCCCCCCAGCTGCTTGTCATAGCCCACAAAGGTATAGATGGACAGCGCGAAGCTGATCCCCGCCGACACCAGGGAGACCATCCGGACCAGGAAGCCCTGTTCCTCCTTTAAAAAAAGGAGGATAAAGAGTCCCACCACCGGGGCCAGCAACATGCAGGAGAGAACCGGGAACGATGCCATGTGCTCGGTCATATCAGAGACCCATCAAGAGATAGATTCCCAGGCCCGCCAGGACCAGGACCATGAACAGCAGGTTATACTGCAGGAACGCGGTCTGCAGCAGAGACAGGAGGCGGCCGCCGCCTATGCAGGAGAAGGACACGGCGTCAACCCCGCCGTCCACCACCCGCCGGTCATTATAGGTGAACCACTTGGAAAAGAGGCCGTAAATGACCGTGTCCAAGAACCAGCGCCAGAAGTGGTCCATGTACCATTTCTGGATGAAGAAATTTTCCAGGGAAGGAAAATTCCTGATAAACCCTTGCCAGGTGGCGGACTTGGCGCCCCAATCCCGCCAGGCCATGCCGATGCCCAGCAAGGCGGCGCCCACCGCCAGGATCAGCAAGGTATAGTTCAATTCATGGGGGTGGCTTTCGCCCAGCAGGAAGCCCTCCAGGCGGCCCTGCAAAAAGCCCAGCACCAGGGTAAAGCCGGCCAACACAATGAGGGGGAAGGACATCACCCAAGGGACGCCATGATGCTCATCACCGTGGCCATGGGGGCTGTGGGCCTCGTCGTGCTGGTGCCCCGGCGCGGAGCCGGTGTGGGCATGCGCATCGTCATGACTGAAATCGCCGTGAGGTCCGTGGCCGTGGCTGTGGGCCGGGCCATGGCTGTGGGCCGTTGCGGGGACCTCGTAATACTCTTCCCAGGCCTTGTGATCATCAGGCCGGGGGAAGAGGAGCACGAAAATCACCCGGAAGGTGTAGTACGCGGTGAGGAAAGCGCCGAACAACCCGAGGGTCACCCAGATCTTGCTAGGAGGCTCCACAGAACCCCCATAACGGCTTCCTTGCTGAAAAAGCCGGAGAAGGGGAAAATGCCGGCCAGAGCCAGGGCGCCGATGGTCACCGTGACCATGGGGATTTTAAGGTAGCGGCCCCCCTCTTTGCTCATGACAAAGAAATCGTTGGTGCCGAAGTGGTGGATGAACACCCCGGCGCACAAAAACAGCAGGGCCTTGAAGGCCGCGTGGGTGGTGAGGTGATAGTATCCCGCGAACAGGTTGCCCCCGACCAGGCCGGCGGCGGCCAGGCCCATGGCCATGAACCCCAACTGGCTGATGGTGGAGTAGGCCCAGACCTGCTTGATGTCCCGGGCCACCATGCCGATGGTGGAGGACAACAGCAAGGTGATGGTGGAGATGGCCAGGATTACCGAACAGGTAGTGGGGGAGGCCGCGAAGAAGGGGAAGAGCCGGGTGATCAGGTAGACGCCTGCGGCCACCATGGTGGCGGAGTGCAACAAGGCCGATACCGGGGTGGGGCCTTCCATGGCATCCGGCAGCCACACATGGATAGGGAACTGGGCGCTTTTCCCGGCCACCCCGCAGAAGATGAGGAGCGAAGTGGTGGTCAGGAGCCATTGGGGCATGGTGTGCTTGAGACCCGCAAGATTAACTGCGGTAATGTCCAGCGTGCCGAAATAAATGGTCAGAAAGGCCAAACCCATGAAGAAGCCGATGTCTCCGAAGCGGGTGACCACAAAGGCCTTTTTCCCGGCCTCCGAGGCGGAAAACTTCTCGTACCAGAAACCGATTAAGAGGTAGGAAGCCAGGCCCACCAGCTCCCAGGAAATGAACAGCTGAAGCAGGCCGTTGGCCGACACCAGGCTCAACATGGCCATGCCGAAAAGGGACAAATCGGCGTAGTAGCGGCCGAACCCAGGATCGCCCTCCATGTACCCGATGGAATAAATCTGGATGAGCCAGGCGATGGTGGCCACAATGACCAGCATGAGCAGACTCACCGGGTCAATCAGGAACCCAAAAGGAATCCTGAAGCCGTCGGAAGAAACCAGCCACTCCACTTGGGTCACGATCGGTTTGGCCAAGCTGACGTCCCTTACCGTCAGGAATAGATACCAGGCCAGGATCAGGGGAATGGTGGAGCAGACCAGAGAGATGGCCAACGCCACCTTAGGCTTCTTCCAGGCGAAGATCATGATAAGGGCAAAAGCCAGTAGTGGCAGGGTGACGATGGCGGTACAGATCGAAAAAAGATGGTCGACCGGGCCCCTGTTTAACCCCTAAGCTCTGTGGCTTGTTCCACGTTGATGGATTTCAGCTTCCGGTAGACCGCCATGATAATGCTCAGGGCGATGGCGGCTTCCGCCGCGGCGACAGCCATAATGAACAAAGTGATGACCTGACCCACCGCGGGATGAGGTGCCAAGAAGCGGTTGAAGGCCATGAAGTTGATGCTGGCGGCGTTGAGCATCAGTTCCACGGAGATGAGCACGGCGATGAGATTGCGCCGGGACAACACGCCGTAGAGCCCGATGGCGAACAAAATCACGGCCAGATACAGGTAGGTTTCCAGCTGGTTGAATATCAACATAGATGACCTCAATCTCAGGAGGAGCCGCGGCCGTTGCGGGCGGTGACGATGGCGCCCAACATGGCCACGAGCAAGAGAAGCGAGATGACCTCAAAGATGAGGACGTAGTTGGTCAAAAGATAATGGCCGATGGTCGTAATGGACCAGTCTTTGCTGCGTTCCGCGGCCGCGAGCCACTTGGTTTTCCTGGTCAGCAGAATCAGGAAGGCCAGGACCGCGCCGGCCCCCAACATTGCGCCCAAGCCTTTTAGAAAAGAGCGGGGCGGACCGGGAAGGTATAGAGGCCTGGACAGCATAATGGCAAAGCAGATAGCGATGCAGATGGCCCCCACATAGATCAGAATTTCCATGAGGGCCACAAAGGGGCTGTTAAGAAAAACAAAAATCGCGGCGACACCGAGGAGCGACAGGGCCAGACCCAGGACATTGTGAAAGATGTTCCGGGCGCCCACCGCGATCAGGGCTCCCGCAATAGTTATGGCCGCCACCCCCAGAAAGACCCCGGTGGCCAATCCCCCCGCCGAGAAGAAGCTGACGTTCATTCCTTCACCTCCCCTGCAGGCTCGGCCTCACCTTCGGTCTCAGCGGCAGGCTCCGGGATGGGCGTCACCGGGACCCCAGCCATCCGCTGCTGGTGCTGAAACCGAACCAGCAGGTCGAAGACCGAGTCTTGCCGGGTAAAGCCGGCCAAGCGGTACTCATGGGACCACTCCAGGGCCTTGGTGGGGCAGACCTCGATGCATAACCCGCACAGGCTGCAGTACTGGTATTCAATGATGTACTGCCAGGGCACCTTTTTCTTTTTGTCCACCCGGACACCCTGCACCGTGATCAATTGGGACGGGCAGGTGCGGGCGCACAGTTCGCAGGCGATGCAGCGGTGGGTGCCGCTCTCCGCATCCAGGGCCAACTGGGTGTGACCCCGATACCGCGGAGACATGATGATCTTTTCCCGGGGGTACTGGACCGTGACGATGGGCTTGAAAAAGTAGCGGATAGTCACCGCCATGCCAGCCAAGAGGCTTCCGAAACCCACCAGAATGTCTTTGAAATAACTTACCATTTTTCTCTCAACCTTTAGGCCGTCGCAAGCTTGGCGGCTCACCTCAGCTTCATGATGAACGCAGTGATGATCAGGTTGGCAAAGGCCAGGGGAATGAGAATCTTCCAGGCAAAAGTGATGAGCTGGTCAAAGCGCACCCGGGGAAAGGTCCACCTGAACCACATGATCAGGAAGATGACGAAATAAACCTTGAGAAAAAACCAGACGATGCCCGGCAGAAAGGGACCGTGCCAGCCGCCCAGGAAAAATACGGTGGCGATGGCGGAGACGATGAACATGTTGGTGTATTCCGCCAGGAAAAACAACGCGAAACGCATGCCGCTGTATTCGGTGTGGAAGCCCGCCACCAGCTCGCTTTCTGCTTCCGGGAGGTCGAAGGGAGCCCGGTTGGTCTCGGCGGTGGCGCAGGTAATATACAGGATGAAGGCCACAGGCTGGACCAGGACAAACCAGAACCGGTTCTGGGCGTTGACGATGTCCACCAGGCTGAAGGAGCCTACCATAAGAATGATGCTCATCAGGATGATGAGCAGGGGGATTTCGTAGGCCACGTTCTGGGCCACGGAGCGGATGGCCCCCAAGACGGAGTACTTGTTGTTGGAGGCCCAGCCCGCCATGAGGATGGCCAGCACCGTTAGCGCCGCGAACGCCAGGATCAGGAGAATCCCCACATTCATGTCCCGGATGACCAGGTTTTGGGAGAAGGGAATTACCAGGAAGGAGAGCAGCACCGGCAGGAAGATCACGATAGGCGCGGCCAGGTAGACCCACCGGTCCACATCCTTCGGAGTGATGAGCTCTTTGCCCAGGAGCTTCAGGGCGTCGGCGACGGTCTGGATGGCGCCGTGCCAGCCGACTTCCATGGGTCCGGGGCGGAGCTGCATGTGGGCCGACACCTTGCGTTCCATCCAGATGAGGAACAGGGCGTTCACCGCCACCAGGGTGATGACCCCGATAAGGCCGGCCACCATGCCCAAAAGGCTGACTGCTGCGGGTTGCGTGATAGATTCCATGATATACCCGTCCAGTTACCGGTCAATTTCCGGCACAACCACGTCAATGGAACCCAGGATGGCCACCAGGTCGGCCACCAGGGTGTCCACGGCGATTTCCGGAAGAATGCTCAGATTGCCGAAAGACGGCACCCGGAGTTTGATGCGGTAGGGCTTGAGGTCGCCATTGCTGACGATAAAACAACCGAACTCGCCCCGGGCCGTTTCCACCGCGGCATAGACCTCGCCGTTGGCCGGCTTGATGCGCTTGGGCACCTTTTCAGCCATGATGGGTCCTCCGGGGATTTGGTCCAGGGCCTGCTCGATGATGCGCAGGCTCTGCTCCATCTCCCGGAGCCGCACCAGGTAGCGGTCCATGACGTCCCCCCGTTCGCCGAGGGGAATTTCGAAATCGAACCGGGGATAGACGGAGTAGGGCTCGCTCTTGCGGATGTCATAGGGGATGCCGCTGCCTCGCACCATGGGGCCGGTGAGTCCGTACTTGAGGCACTGCTCCTTGGTGATGACGCCGACGTCCCGGGTGCGGTTGATGAAAATGACGTTTTTGGTCACCAGGTTGTCGTAGTCGGCCCAGCGGCTCCGCAGGCGTTTGATGAACTTGCGGCAGCCCTCGGTGAAGTCGTCGTCAATATCCACCGGCACCCCACCGAAGCGGTAAAAACAGTAGGTCAGGCGAGAACCGGTGAGGTAGTCCAGAAGGTCCAGGATATTTTCCCGGTCATCGAAGCAGTACAGGAAGGGGGTGAAGGCGCCCAAGTCCATGAGGTAGGCCCCGACCCACAACAGGTGACTGGCGATGCGGTTCAGCTCCGCGGTGATGACCCGGATGAATTCGCCCCGCTCCGGGACCTCAAGCCCGATGAGCTTCTCCACCGCCATGCAATAGCCCTGGTTGTAGGCCAGGGCGTGGAGATAGTCCACCCGCCCCATATTGGGCAGGTACTGCTGGTAGGTGCGGTTTTCGGCCATGTGCTCATGGCCCCGGTGGCCGTAGCCGATGTCCGGGTCCGCCTTGGTGATGAACTCGACCTCCAATTCGAGCTCCACCCGCAGCACTCCGTGGGTGCTGGGATGCTGGGGGCCCAGGTTGAGGACGTATCTTTTTTCTTCTAATCCACGTTCAAGCATCGCCCGAACTCGCTTCGAATTTTTTCAGCAAGGGGTGAAAATCGGCATCAAAGGGCAACAGAATGCGCCTCAGGTCCGGGTGCCCCGCGAAGCGGAGGCCAAACAGGTCATAGGCCTCCCGCTCGTACCAGTTGGCCCCGGGATAAATGTGGCTGATGGTGGAAGCCTCCTGGTCCAGAGGAACCTTGACGTGCACCGCGGTGCGGCACAGTTCCTGGTAATTGGCGAAATGATAAACCAGGGTAAAGTGCTCAGGATAGTGCAGGCAGGTGAGGGATTCCAGGAAGCAGCCTAACGACAGCATGGTCTGGGCCACCTCCGGCATCCGCTCGGGCGCGGCGGTCACCTCCAGGTGGCAGCCGGTCTTGGCGTAATCGCCGGCCGCCACCTGCTCCAGGTTCAAAGGCGCCAAGGCTTTTTGGATATCATCCTTTAACATCTCTGAATTTCCTCAAGCGGCCCCGTTTGGTGATCTTTTCTTCCAGCAGCAGGATGCCTTCAATCAGGCCCTCAGGCCGGGGCGGGCATCCGGGCACGTAAACGTCCACCGGAATGATAAGGTCGGCCCCGGGGACAATGGCGTATTGGTCGGGGTAGTAAAACGGCCCGCCGGAGATGGCGCAGTTGCCCATGGCGATGACCCACTTGGGGGCCGGCATCTGTTCCCAGAGGCGGACCACCGCGGGGCCCATCTTTTTACTGATGGTTCCGGCCACGATCATGAGATCGCACTGCCGGGGTGAGGGCCGGAAGACTCCGGCGCCGAACCGGTCCAGATCGAACCTGGACGCGCCCGCGGCCATCATTTCGATGGCGCAGCAGGCCAAGCCAAAGGTCATAGGCCACAAAGAGTTGGCCCGGGCCAGGTTCAGGGCCTCCTCCAGGAGACCGAGGTGAATTAAAGGCGCTCCGGTTTTCGTTTCCAAGTGAAAACCCCCCTGCACCAGGCGTAAATAATCACCAGGGAGAGAATGCCGATGAAGATGGTGATTTCAACGAAGTCCCGCCAGACATACCCTTTGCCGTAAGCCAGCAGCACGGGGAAGAGAAATAGCACATCCACGTCAAAGGCCAGAAACAGCAGGGCAAAGAGGTAATAGACGACGGCCACCTGGATCCAGGCGTTCCCGAGAATGGGCATGCCACATTCATAAATTTCATCCCGGGCGGCGCCGTAGCTACGGGGCGCAATAAAATAGGCGAGTACCAGCGGCCCCGCGGCGAAGAGGGCCGCGACCACCAGAAACACCAGGACGTAGCTGAAATCGGTCAGGGCCTCAGGGATCTCCAAGGCGGACTCCTTGTGCTTTTTGGTACAAATCCTCGGTTTTTATATCTCATTGGCAAAAGGCGAGTCAAGCATTTTTTCCTTGGACCCAAAGGAAATTTTCCCGCTTCCGGGAAAGCCGAAGCTTCAGACGATGCCCTGCCTGGCAAAATTCTGCTTGCCGGGGGGAAGGGAGTGGAGTATGAAGCTTAGGAGGGGAAGGGTTTTACGCTTATCCCGTTCCATTTAACCCGGAAACGGAAAAACGTCCTTATGCCCCATTGGGAAGATCTGCGCATGCCGGAATTTGCGGCTTGGCGGCAAAAACACCGGACCGTCGTTCTGCCGGTGGGTTCGGTGGAGGAACACGGCCCGCACCTGCCCTTGGGCACGGATACCTTTCATGCCCTGGAGGTGGCCCGCCGGCTGGCCCAGTTGCGCCCGGTGCTGGTGGCCCCGCCGGTTTTTTACGGCTTGTGCCGGTCCACCCGGGAGCACCCCGGCACCCTGTCCGTATCCGGGGACACCCTGAGGGCTCTGGTGATGGAGCTGGGCCGGGAGTTTTACCGCCAAGGCCTGCGAAACCTGGTGATCATCAGCGGCCACGCCGGGGGCACGCACATGGCTGCCCTGGTCGAAGCCGGGGAAACCCTCCTGACCGAATTGCCCGAGGTGCAGGTGGCGGTGGTCAATCTCCTGGAGGTCCTCCGGGAAGTGGTCGCGGCCCGGCCCGACCTGGTCAAGACCAAAGGCGACTCCCACGCCGGAGAAGTGGAGACCGCCCTGATGCTGGCGGTCTCTCCTCACCTGGTGAAGGGCACCGCGCCGGCGGAGTGGCCCACCTTTCCCAATTATGTGCTGGTGCGGGACAAACGGCAATACTGGCCGGGAGGCGTGTGGGGCGATCCGGGCCCGGCCAGCCCTGACCAGGGGGAAGCCATCCTTCAGGCCGAGGCCGAACGCGTGGTTGGACTTCTTGATTTTTTATCGCCAAAGGGATAAACTTTTTCTTGACATCCCCCCCGGATTGTTTAATTATGGGAAGGTCGATAAACTCCTCGCAAGAGAAAGGCGCGTCTCCCAGTCTATGATTCCTGAAGCCCTTGAAAAAATTGCTGATAACGTATTGTCCCTGGATGAATCAGACCTGGCCGCTCTTCTTGACTATTATAAAAGCCGCATGGCCCAGGGTGAACCCACCCGTTCCTGGGAACGGGCGGTCATCGCCTACTTTGTCCTGAATGGCATCCGCATCAAGAACACCCTCAAACAGGGCAAACTGCGACGCCAGCAACCGACCCGGGGAAAAACTCCCCATCTCTGTCTGGTCAAGGCCTGAATCATCGCACCCATCGATCCAGCAATTCTCACTGGGCGGCAGCCATTGCCGGGATAAACCGGCCGGGCTGGGCGCCCCTATTCCGCTATTCTCCTGAAATCAGTAACTTCCTGCATTTAAAGGGACAATTTTGTGAAAAAGATTTTTTTCGAAGTTCTGATGCCCCTTTACGGGCTTGTCGCTCCCGGAGAACCGGCCTTATGGTTTGACCTCCTTGGTTCTCCGGCGGGTGGGGCGGCGAGTTCCGGCTAGCGGCGGCGACTCGCCCGAGCCTTGAAGAACAGGCGCAAGGGGGCATGCTTCAGACCCAGGTTCTCCCGGAGCTGCTTGACCAGGTAACGCCGGTAGGCCTCGGGCACCCCTTCGGGGTGGTTCACGAAGGCAATAAAGGTGGGGGGGTGGGTTTCCGGCTGGGTGAGATAATAAAATTTCAAGGGCCGCTGGCGGAAGAGGGGAGGGCGGACCCGCTGGGTAATATGGGCCAGGAGTTGATTGAGCTCCGCGGTGCCGGCCCGACGGCCCATTTGCTGATGAATTTCGTCCACCAGGGTAAAGATCCGGCCCACGTTGTGGCCGGTCTTGGCGGAAAGCGGCAGCACCGGGGCATAGGATAAAAAGTCCAGACCTTCTTTGGCCTTGGCCAATCTGGCCGGGCGGTCCTCCCTGGCCACCAGGTCCCACTTGTTCAGCCCGACCAGGCAGCCTTTGCTCTCCTCGGCGATAAGATTGGCGATGCGCAGGTCCTGTCCGGTCAGGCCCTCCCGGGCGTCCAGGAGCAGGAGGGCCACATCGCACCGCTCCAGGGCCCTCAGGGCCTTGAGCACCATGTATTTCTCCAGGCCCGGGGCCACGTGGCTGGGCCGCCTCAGGCCTGCGGTATCGATCAGAACATAATTGCGCCCCTGGTAAGTCAGCGGGGTGTCGATGACGTCCCGGGTGGTGCCGGGGCGGTCGCTGACGATAAGGCGCTCTCCTCCTAATATCCGATTGATAAAGGAAGATTTGCCGACATTGGGCCGTCCCACCACGGCGATCCGGACACCGGGGGCGGGTTCGGACACTTCCCCCATCTGAGGCAGACTCTGGAGTACGTCCTCCATCAGGCGGGAAAGCCCCGACCGGTGCACCGCGGAAACGGGGTAAAGGGGCGAGACGCCGAAAGTGTAGAATTCTGCCAGATTTTCTTCCCGGCCGGGATGGTCGATTTTATTTATTACCAGAAAAAGGGGCTTGCCGGTGGTCCTGAGGTAGTCCACCACCTCAGCGTCCCCGGCCTGGGGACCCTCCTTGCCGTCCATGACCAGAAGAACGGCGTCGGCGTCGGCGACCGCGGCCTCGGCCTGACGCCGGACCAGTCGGCCCAGTTCGTCTTCGCCGCCCACCAGGCCCCCGGTGTCCACCAAGAGGAAGGCGCGGTCATCCCAGACGGCCCGTCCGAAGTGGCGGTCCCGGGTGACCCCGGGCACATCCGCCACCAGGGCCTGGGAAGAGCGGGTCAGGGCGTTGAACAGCGTGGATTTACCCACGTTAGCCCGGCCAATGATGGCCACCAGGGCCGGAGCGGCCGGGGTGCAGGCGGGCTTGAGGGCCATCAGGGGGCCGGGGAACTCTGGACGAACTCCTTGGGGGGCCAATGATGCAGGACCTCCAAGGCTCTTTTCAGAACGTAATCATTCTTGATTTCGTCTTCAGTAAGGGGCTTATCCCAGGGTTTATCAGTCACGCCCTCGCCCCGCATGTGGCGGGCCAGGGCCTCATCCCGGAGTTGCTCGGGAGTTTTGCCTTGGCTGTCGTCGGTATCCTTTACCTCGATATCAGGCATGATGCCTTTTTCATGAATGGTTTTGCCGCTGGGGGTGTAATATAGAGCCGTGGTCAGACGCAGCGCCGAACCGTCTCCCAGAGGGAGAATGGTTTGCACCGAGCCCTTGCCGAAGCTCTTGGTGCCCATAACCAAGGCCCGCTTCTGGTCTTTCAGCGCGCCGGCCACGATCTCCGAAGCAGAGGCGCTGCCTTCGTTGATCAGGACAATAACCGGGAATTGATCCTGATCGCCCGGGTCGCCAGGCTTGGCGTTGAATTGCATGCGCTGGCGAGCGTCCCGGCCCTCGGTCTTGACAATAAGGCCATGGCTTAAGAATTCATCCGACACCATTACCGCTTGGTCAAGCAGTCCCCCCGGGTCATTGCGCAGATCAAGGATGAGGCCTTTAATCGGAGGCTTGTGCTGGCGCATTTTCTGGAGGTAGTTGCGCAGGTCCCGATTGGTCGCGTCCTGGAAGTTGGCTATGCGAATATAGCCGTAGCCCCCTTCAATAAGGCGGGCTTTGACGCTGTGGATGGGGATGATATCCCGGACGATGGAAAAATCCTGAGGTTTGGAGAATCCCTGCCGGTTGATGGTGAGAATGACATGGGAGCCCTTGGGTCCCCGTATCTTCCGCACCGCCTCGGTAATGGAAATGTTCTTCGTGGGGGTGCCGTCGACCTTGATGATCTGGTCTCCGGCCTTGATGCCGGCCCGGAACGCGGGGGTGCCCTCGATGGGGGAAACCACGGTCAGTTTCCGGTCTTTCAAAGTGATTTCGATGCCGATGCCGCTGAATTTCCCTTTGGTTTCAACCTGGAGTTCCTTGAATTCCTCGGGAGTCATAAAGGAGGAATGGGGGTCCAGGGAGCCCACCGCGCCCTGGATGGCTCCATAGACCAGGTCCTTGCTGGTCTTGGGTTCCGCATAATATTCTTCAACGATGCTCAGGGCATGGGCAAAGGTTTTTAGCTGGCTGTCCGTGAGGGTGACCGAAGGTCGGCTGAACAGGGAGCTATCGGACAGCCGCGCTTTGGCAGCTGAAGCTGTGGCGGTGGTAAGGGAAGGTGTAGCGCACAGTCCCCAGATTATCAGGCTGCCCAGGAAAATTGCGACTCCGAGCCAGTGCCGGCGGTTATTCCAGAAAATAGTCCATTTGGGTCGGCGAGGGTAAGTTTCCATCTTTGTCAACTCACGGGCGCCCAGGCAATGCCTGCGGCTTAAAATTTTGAAGGATGAAAGTCAAGGTTTCCGGTCAACTTTTGGAGCAAGGGACTCAGGAGGCCGGGGACTTGCCGACCTTGAGCACTTCCACCGCCTGTTGGACCCAGGGGTCCGCCTCAGGTTCCGGAACCGGGGCAGTCAGGAGTCTGGTATCCGACTCTGACGGCTTTTGGGCCTCAATGTCCGGTTTAAGTCCGTCCCCTGAGATTTTTTGGCCCCCGGGGTTATAACAGTAGGCCACAGTCATCAGCAAGGCGGAGCCGTCATCCAGGGGTATCAACTGGGTGATCCCGCAAAGACCGAAAGTTTTATCGCCCAGCAGGAGTCCCCGGCGATAATACTGCAAAGCCCCGGCCAGAATTTCGGCGGCCCGGGCCGTGCCCTGGTCAACCAACACCACCAGGGGCAGGTGAGACTTGAGCACCTGCTCGCGGTCAGAGCCCTGGTAGGATTTCTCGGATTCGGGCTTGCGGCCCTTGACGGTAACCACCCTCTGATTTCCTAAAAACAAAGAGGCCGTGCGCACCGCCTGTTCCAGATCTCCCCGGGCATTATTGCGCAGGTCCAGAACCAATCCCTTGACGGGGGGCGTGGCCTTGGTCAAGGTCTGCAACTGCTGGCCCACCGCCCGGGGGAGGCTATCGGTGAAATAAGGGATGCGCAGGTAGGCATAGCCGTCTTGCAACATCTTTAACTTGGGCGCGGCCGGCCCCAAGGGCTCCAGGGTAACGGTCAGATTCAGCGGTTTGACCAGGCCGTTGCGCGATACCTCTAATTTCATGGTCTTGCCGGCCGGACCCTGGAAGTAGCGTTCCCCCTCCTGGGTGGTGATATTGCGGATAAGTTGTCCGTCAATCTTGAGAATATGGTCCCCGGGCTTCATCCCGGCCCGGTCGGCGGGCCCGCCGTCCAGCACTGAGACCACAGTAAGGACATGGTCCTTGAAAACCAGCTCCATTCCGGCCTCAGCCTTAGGACCCGGCTGACCCTTTTGGTACTTGGCGAATTCCTCGGGGCTGAGGTAGGAAGAATCGGGGTCCAGAGAGTTCATCATGCCCCGCAAAGCCCCTTGAAACAGCTCCTGGTCGTTTTTCTGAAATACCGCCTTGGTGGAGATCTCATTAAGAGCTTCGGTAAGAAGCCGCAAGGATTCGTACTCTGAAGACGTATCCGCCGCGGCCAGGGCCGCCAGGCAGCCCGTTGCGATTAGAACTGCAAGCAACCCCTGAGCGAGCCGGTTTCGCATAAATTTTTGTAATAACCTCAACTCATTGTACTCCGTTGTGTGTATTAAGCGATTATATCTTTTGTTCTGCCAAAGGTATAATCAAACTTTAGCGGGTGAAGGGGCTAAGGCCCGGTGGGCCCTTACCCCTCCCCCTTACCCC
>Ga0123519_10010822_pt1 | contig 13528 bp, 13 predicted proteins | sample YelNatPaOPRAMG02_FD_87396 | JGI IMG/M metagenome (GOLD analysis project Ga0123519, IMG submission 87396) | Hot spring microbial communities from Yellowstone National Park - Yellowstone National Park OP-RAMG-02 (version 2) | ecosystem: Environmental > Aquatic > Thermal springs > Hot (42-90C) ...
AATTACGAACCGCCCGATGTAAGCAAGGAAAAAATTCTTTTCGATAATCTAACCCCTCTCTACCCCGAAGAAAAGCTCCAGTTAGAAGCAGACCCGGAGAATTATTCCACTCGCATCATGGACCTCTTTACCCCTATCGGGAAGGGACAACGGGCTCTTATCGTTTCCCCACCACGGGCCGGCAAGACGGTTCTCCTCAAGGACATAGCCCACAGTATCACCAAAAATCACCCCGAGGTCATCCTCATGGTCCTTCTCATTGATGAAAGACCGGAAGAGGTGACGGATATGCAGCGGAGTGTAAAGGGAGAGGTAATTTCTTCTACCTTTGATGAACCGGCCACGAGGCATGTCCAGGTAGCGGAAATGGTGATAGAAAAGGCAAAGCGTTTGGTCGAACATAAACGAGACGTGGTCATTCTGCTGGATAGTATCACCCGTCTGGCTCGGGCCTATAACGCCGTTGTTCCCCCCAGCGGTAAGGTACTCTCCGGTGGAGTAGATTCCAATGCCCTCCACAAACCGAAGCGCTTCTTCGGTGCGGCCCGCAATATAGAAAATGGGGGAAGCCTCACGATTGTGGCCACCGCACTGATAGATACCGGTAGCAGAATGGATGAAGTGATATTCGAGGAGTTTAAAGGAACGGGTAATATGGAACTGCATTTGGACCGTCGCATAGCTGATCGTCGCATCTTCCCCGCTTTTGACCTGGTCAGGTCGGGAACCCGGAAGGAGGAGCTTCTCATACCGAAGAATAACTTAAACAGGATTTGGATATTAAGGAGAGTACTCCAGGAGATGAATCCCATTGAGGCCATGGAATTCATTATCGATAAAATAAAGAAGACTTCCACCAACCAAGAGTTTCTTGACTCCATGAATCAATAAATATACCAAATTTCCTTGCATATATTTCCCTTTTGCGGTAGATTTTCTTGATTTTGTAAGAGAAAAACTTTAGGAGGAAAAAGAACAATGAAAAAAGGGATTCATCCCCCCTATTTTGAGACGAAAATAACCTGCGTCTGCGGAAATGTCATCGAGACAAGGTCTACAAAAAAGGATATCAAGGTAGAGATTTGTTCTAAATGTCATCCCTTTATGACGGGTAAACAGAAAATCATTGATACGGCGGGTCGAGTGGAACGCTTCACCAAAAAATATGCCCTGAGGGAGACACAGGGTAAATAACGGTATAATTCTTTTTCCAGGCAAGGCAGGGCCCCGTAAAGGGGCTTCTTATTTTCCCGATTTGCAAAATTATGTTTGAAAAGCTAAACGAGATAGAAGCAAAATATACTGAGTTAGAAAATCTCTTAGGAAGTGCGGAAGTGGTGGCAAAACCCATATTGTACCAGCGCCTCGCTAAAGAGCATGCAGAGCTTCATCCTCTTGTGGAAACTTTCCGCCGATACAAGGAGCTGAAGGCCCGTATCGACGAGGACCAAGAAATCCTCCGCAGCAGCGATGAAGAGCTGCGCCAGATCGCGCGGGAGGAAATCGATGTGCTAAAGGAGGAATTGGCCGGTGTCGAGAATAAACTTAAGGTTCTTCTCCTACCTAAGGATCCCAATGATGAGAAAAATGTTTTTCTCGAAATTAGAGCCGGGACGGGGGGCGATGAAGCAGGTCTATTTGTCGCCGACCTTTTTCGGATGTATGCCCGTTACGCAGAACTCAAGGGTTGGAAATTGGAGGTTATTAGTTCCAGTCCTGCTGGCGGTGTGGGAGGATTTAAGGAGATAATTGCCATGATTTCGGGGCAGGGTGCCTACAGCATGCTCAAGTATGAGAGTGGGGTACACCGGGTTCAGAGGGTACCCATCACGGAGGCTCAGGGGAGGATTCATACCTCGGCTGTTACTGTTGCCGTGCTGCCCGAAGCCGATGAAGTCGAGGTCACTATTGATCCCAATGATTTGCGGATCGACGTATTTCACTCCAGCGGTCACGGTGGCCAGAGTGTGAATACCACCGATTCGGCCGTAAGAATTACCCATCTACCAACGGGACTTGTAGTCACCTGTCAGGATGAAAAATCACAGCTCAAAAACAAGAATAAGGCACTCAAGGTATTAAGGGCGAGGCTCTTCGATATGATGGTAAAAAAGCAAAATGCTGAGATATCGGCAGCCAGAAGAAATCAGATAGGATCCGGTGATCGTAGCGAAAGGATTAGAACCTACAATTTCCCCCAGGGTAGAGTGACGGACCATCGCATTGGCCTTACCCGCTATGATTTAGAGAATTTTCTCGACGGTGATATTCAGGGAATGATTGATGCCCTCATTGCCCATTATCAGGCAGAAGCGCTCAAGCAGGCAGCACTTTAAGAAACGATGAATGTGAGAGAAGCGCTGAAAATGGCCTATTCCCTGTTAAGCGAGGCTAAAATCCCTGAGGCAGCACGGGAGTCGGAAGTTCTTCTTTTTTCCTACTTGCACTGTGGCAGGGAAGAATTATACAAAGAACCTGAACGCAAACTTACCGTGGAGGAAGAAGAGGGTTACAAAGCTTGGGTGGAAAGACGGCGCCTCGGGGAACCGGTGACTTACATAACGGGTAAGAGAGAGTTTTGGTCTGTAGAGCTTGAGATAGAGAAGGGAGTCTTTATACCGAGACCGGAAACGGAACTTCTCGTGGAAGAGGTGCTCAAAGAGGCAGAAAAATTTTCGCAAGACTTGTTCATTTTGGAGATTGGGGTGGGAAGCGGCGCGATTAGTATCGCTTTGGCAAAAGAACTGAGGGGGGCAAAAATTGTGGCGACGGATGTATCTCCTCGAGCTCTTGCAGTAGCGGCAAAAAACATTAAGAACCACAGTCTTCAAGACCGTATCTCTTTGGTAAGGTGTTACCTCTTTCCTCCCTTGGCAGGGAGATTTGATGTAATTGTTTCTAATCCGCCCTACGTGTCGTGGCAGGAATACGTCCTATTACCACCAGAAATAAAAAATTACGAACCTCCAGAGGCTCTCTTGGCTGACGATGGGGGTATTGCCGTTCATAGAAGAATCATCGTTGCTGCGCCCATGTACCTTAAGGATAGGGGTTTTCTTTTTTTGGAGATGGGTTTTGGTCAGGGGGAAGCCCTTGTAAAGATAATCGAACAGACGGGTCAATTTGCCGATATAGAGGTGAAAAAGGACCTGCGAGGTATTGAGCGCATTATAAAAGCACATAAAACGGGGTAATTGCTTTGGATAAGATAGTCATTACTGGTGGCGTCCCTCTCAAGGGGGAGGTGAAGATAAGTGGGGCGAAAAACGCGGCGCTCCCAATCCTGGTTTCCTCCCTTCTCACCTCAGGTGAAAACATCTATCACAATATACCCCGCCTCGTTGACATTCAGACAATCTGTAAATTGCTGAGAATGCTGGGGGTTAAGGTGGAGGGTGAACCGCCAGACCTGGTCGTGCAGGCCAAGGCGATAAGTAATTGTGAGGCACCTTACGACCTGGTCAAAACGATGCGTGCCTCCATCCTCGTTCTGGGGCCTCTGGTGGCCCGATTGGGGGAAGCAAGGGTTTCCCTACCGGGGGGGTGTGCCATCGGGGCAAGACCGGTTAATCTCCATCTTTCTGCCCTAAAAGAGTTGGGTGCAGAGGTGACCCTGAGAGGAGGTTATGTGGAGGCCCGGGCAAAGAAATTGCGGGGAGCTGAAATATATTTCGATATACCCACCGTAACCGGTACGGAAAACATCATGATGGCCGCTACCTTGGCGGAAGGGGTAACGGTATTGAAAAACGCAGCCCGGGAACCGGAAGTCGTTAACCTGGCTGAGGTTTTAAACAAAATGGGGGCGCGGATCAAAGGGGCCGGAACAGAGATAATTTCCATTGAGGGTGTTGATTCCCTCTCTCCTGTGGAAGCGGAGGTGATTCCCGATCGGATTGAGGCAGGTACCTTTATGATTGCTGCGGGCATCACAGGAGGTGATGTTTTTTTAAAAGGATGTGAACCTGGCCATTTGGATGCCCTTATTGCAAAACTGAAGGCCACGGGGATGACCATAGAAAATCGAAATAGTGGGCTGAGGGTGAAGGGAGGGGAGAAAGTTCGCAGTGTCGATATTAAAACTATGCCCTATCCCGGCTTTCCCACTGACCTCCAGGCCCAGATGATGGCCCTCATGACCGTAAGCACAGGATTGAGTGTTATCACCGAGACCATATTCGAAAACCGATTTATGCACGTAAGCGAGTTGCTGCGGATGGGAGCCGATATTACCATCCAGGGGAACAATGCCATTGTAAAAGGGGTTCCTAAGCTTATCGGGGCAAGAACCATGGCTACCGATTTGCGGGCTTCCGCTTCTTTAGTCATTGCCGGTCTTGTGGCCCAGGGAGTAACGGAGGTAGAGCGGGTTTATCACTTAGATAGAGGCTATGAAAACATCGAAGTGAAACTTTCCCTTTTGGGGGCCAATATCAGGAGGGTGCCCGCGTGATTCCCCTAATGCATACTAAAGACAAGGTCTTTTATGACATCCTTTTTCGTATAAAAAAGCGGGGAGAGCTCTTTGACGAAGAACTCTGGATGGCCGTAAAGGAAATCGTTTCTGCAGTAGCGATAAAAGGGGATGAAGCCCTTTTCTATTACACGGAAAAATTTGATGGTATCTCCTTAACTGCTCAAAACGTAAAGGTTTCTCACGAGGAGAGAAAAAGGGCAGCAGCTCTCCTCCCCTCTGAGGCTGAGGAAGCTTTGAGAATTGCCGCATCCCGTATAAGGCGCTTCCATGAAAAGCAGCATTTATCCTCACTGGAGCTTGCCGAGGAGGAAGGCATTCTTTTGGCCCAGAGGGTTCTTCCCTTAAAAAGGGTGGGCATCTATGCTCCCGGGGGAAGGGCTGTCTATCCCTCGACTGTCCTTATGGCGGCCATCCCGGCAAAAATCGCGGGGGTGGAGGAGGTGATTATGGTAACACCCTGTGGTAAGGAGGGGATCAACCCCCTGATTGCAGCCGCTGCCGATCTTGCCGGGGTAGATGAAATATATAAAATAGGCGGAGCCCAGGCTATAGCAGCCCTGGCTTACGGTACCCATTCCATCCCCCAGGTTGATAAAATTGTAGGTCCCGGTAATGCCTATGTGACAGCTGCGAAAAAGATGGTTTTCGGTCAGGTGGCCATTGATATGATTGCCGGACCCAGTGAAGTTTTAATAATCGCTGATAAAGAGGCTCCCCCCTCTTATATTGCCGCGGACCTTTTAGCCCAGGCGGAACATGACACCATGGCTTCAGCCCTTTTGCTTACTCCCTACGAAGAGGTGGCCCAGGCCGTGGCTAAGGAAATATGTAGGCAGATAGAGTCGCTTTCCCGGAAGGAGATAATTGTACAGTCTCTCCGCGATTTCGGTGCGCTTGTAGTAACCCGTGACTTTGCCGAAGCTATAACCATTGCCAATGATTTTGCGCCGGAGCATTTGGAACTTATGGTAAGAAACCCTGAAGAAATTCTCTCCCGAGTAAGAAACGCCGGTGCTATTTTTTTAGGTTATTCGACCCCTGAAACCCTAGGAGATTACTTGGCGGGATGCAACCACATCTTGCCTACGGGAGGGACCGCTCGGTTTTCTTCACCTCTTGGGGTTTATGATTTTCTTAAGCGTACGAGTATCCTTAAGTTTTCCCCGCAGGCCTTAGGTAGATATCAGCAAACGGTATCTCAGCTTGCCCAACTGGAAGGCTTTGATGCCCATGGAAAATCAACAACCGTAAGGCTTTAAGGAAAAAATATTGACAAATTTCGCGGAAAAGATAAAAGTCTTAAGTCTTTTCCACCTTTCATTCAGCGGGCGTAATTCAGCGGCAGAATGCCAGCTTCCCAAGCTGGACGTCGTGGGTTCGATTCCCATCGCCCGCTCCATTTTTATTAAGTTCTTCTTGCCATTTAAAAAATAATGTGTTAGTGAATCGTCAAATCATCGGATCTATTGATGAGTGGGCATGTGCCCACTTTTTTGTTGTATGGTGCAAGGTACTTACGAAAAGAAAATCAAAGACTTAATAGAACCCCTTATCGAGGCCGAGGGAATGGAATTAATCCTTGTGGAATGCCATCGAATGAAGACTCGATCGCTTGTAAGATTGTACCTCGATAAGGAAGGTGGAATAACGGTGGACGATTGTGCTGCCATAAGCAATCAGGTGGGTGATGTCCTTGATGTTTACGATTTACCCCCGGGACCCTATACCCTTGAAGTTTCTTCGCCTGGTTTGAACAGGCCTTTAAGTCGTGATAAGGATTTTCTCAAATTTAGGGGGTCTGAAGTTTCTTTAAGACTCGAAATGAAAATTGAAGGGGCAAGAAATTTTCGGGGACGACTGGTAGATCTGGTGGAGGAGGAAGGGAAGAAAGTGGTTTATATCGAAGTGCAAGGAAAAATGATGCGGATTCCCCGGGAATTAATAAAGAAAGCGCATCTTGAGTATGAGTTTTAGTAAGTCTACGGAGGGGAAAATAATGTTTCCAGAACTTAAACGTCTTATAGAACAGATGTGTAAGGACAAAGGTATAGAAAAGAGTGTCTTGGTGGAGGCTTTGGAAGCGGCGATGATGACAGCGGCCCGTAAAAAATTTGGTCCTCGGGCCGATATTGAGGTCAAGTACAACGACGAATTGGGGGAAATAGAAGTCTTTTTATTTAAAACGGTGGAAGAAAAGGTAACAGACCCGGAACTGGAAATTTCGCTTGAGGAAGCAAGGAAGGTTACGGAAGAGGAAGTGGAAGTAGGCGATAGCCTCGGTGTGAAGGTAGATGCCTCATCTTTTGGGCGGGTGGCGGTACAGACGGCGAAACAGATCATCATTCAAAAAGTGAAAGATGCAGAAAGGGATATTACCTATGAAGAATTCAAGGACAGGAAAGGAGAATTGATCAGCGGCTTTGTCCAGCGTTTTGAAGGGGAAAATGTTATAGTCAATATCGGCCGAACGGAAGGAGTGCTACCGCCTACAGAACAGGTTCCGAAAGAGGTGTTAAAGAGGGGGGAAAGGGTACGTTCCTATATTATGGAGGTCAAAAAGATATCTAAAGGACCCCAGATTATCCTTTCCAGAACCCATCCGGCCTTTTTGAAGGCCCTCTTTAGCGTGGAAGTACCGGAAATATCCGATGGGTTGATAGAGATTGTAAGCGTTGCGAGGGAACCGGGAAAGCGTTCCAAAATTGCCGTAAAAAGTAAAGACAAGGACATTGATCCCGTCGGTGCCTGTGTAGGTATGAGGGGTTCCCGTGTCCAGAATGTGGTACAAGAATTGAGGGGAGAAAAAATAGATATCGTGCCTTATTCCGATGATCCCGTTAAGTATGTCTGCAATGCCCTTTCCCCCGCCAAGGTAAGCAAAGTACTGGTGGACGAGGTGAATCATGCCATGTTGGTCATCGTTCCCGACGATCAGCTTTCCCTGGCTATTGGGAAAAATGGGCAGAATGTACGTTTAGCGGTAAAATTAACAGGCTGGAAGATTGATGTGAAAAGTGAATCCATGGCCGCAAGTGAAGGTGAAAAGGACGGGATGAAAAAAAGTATCTTAAGTGCCGAACAATTATTTGCACAGACGGCTACATCCAAGGATTAAGCACCTTTAAACAATTTATGCTATAATTTCTTCTGTGGTAAGAAGTGAGGGGAGTTTGAAATGACCAAAAAGCGTGTTTATGAATTGGCCAAAGATTTGAAGATAGATACAAAGGATCTCCTTACGCACTTAAATGCTTTGGGGGTCAAGGTGCGGTCCCATGCAAGCACCCTCGAGGATAGTGAGGTGGAGAAAATAAAGCGATACCTGAGGGCCGACGAACCGCATACGGTCCTGGAAAAAAGAGCGAAAACGACGATTGTCCGAAAGCGCGTGGCCATCAAAAGGGAAGAAGCGGAGGTGCCCGTAACTTCAGTTTCCCTCCAAGAGCCGGTGGAAATTAAAAAAGTCGAACCGGTCATTGTCCCTAAGAAAGAAGAAATAAAAGAGACTGCTCCCTTTACCCCCAGGGTGGTTCCGCAACGAAAAGAAGAACTTCACGAAAAGATGGTGTCACCTCCTTCGGTGCCCAGGCCAGAGGTAGTAACCCAAAAGCAGGAGCCAATTTCTCCCACGAAAGAAGAAAAAGAAGAAAAGAAGGAAACTTTGACTGCTGCCGCGGTTGAGATTGTGGCCCCAGCGCCGAAAGAGAAGACGAAAGAGGTAGAGAGAAAGGTCACTGACGAAAAACCAAAGGAAGTAGTGGGAGTGAAGACCTTACCCAAAATAATTGAAGAAATCAAAGAAGTAACACCGACGTCGGTAGAGGTAGAGGAAGGAAAAAAGGGGCTAAAGAAGGGCAGATTGGAACTTATTGAGGAACCAGTAACTGTCAAGAAAAAGGCCTTTATCAAGAAGATCGTGGAGAAAAAAATCTGGCGGGTCGATACAGATTTTGAAGATAGACCAGTAAAATGGAAAGAGCCTAAAAAGGCGGCGGCGCCAAAAATGCAGAAAACAGTTATTACCGTGCCCAAGGCGATCAAAAGAAAGGTCAGGATAGGAGAGGCGATAAGTGTTGGTGAGTTGGCCAAACGGATGGGAATTAAAGCAAGTGAACTGATAAACAAGCTTATATCCTTGGGTGTACTGGCGACGATTAATCAGACCATCGACAGTGAAACGGCTACCCTCATTGCTGCCGAGTTTGGTTATCAAGTGGAGACGGCGGAGCTCGATTACGAAGAAGAGATCCAGCAGACCGAAACACCACCGGAAAGGCTAAAGCCAAGGGCCCCTGTGGTTACGGTCATGGGCCATGTGGACCACGGCAAAACCTCACTACTGGATGCCATAAGAAAAACGAACGTAACTGATGCTGAGGCAGGAGGGATTACACAAGCCATCGGGGCTTATCATGTGCGTATCGACGACCGGGATATCGTTTTTTTAGATACGCCCGGTCACGAGGCTTTTACGGCCATGCGCGCCCGCGGTGCCAAAGTAACGGATATTGTGGTGCTGGTTGTTGCTGCCGATGACGGGGTAAAGGAACAAACTATAGAAGCTATCAATCATGCCCGTGAGGCAAAAGTTCCCATTATTGTGGCCATTAACAAGATTGATAAACCCGGTGCCGACCCGGGCAAGGTAAAACAGGCCCTGACGGAGTACAACCTGGTTCCCGAGGAATGGGGTGGGGATACGATTTTCTGCGAGATTTCCGCCAAGAAGAGACAAGGTATCGAGGACTTACTTTCAATGATCTTGCTTCAGGCCGATATTATGGAGCTGAAAGCAGATCCCGATAAAAAAGCCCGTGGTGTGGTTATTGAGGCCAAATTAGATAAGGGAAGGGGGCCAGTTGCCACAGTGTTAGTGCAAGAAGGTACGTTAAGAGAAGGCGATACCTTTGTTTCCCGCAGCGAATTTGGTAGGGTGAGAGCCATGATTAACGATAAGGGGCAGCGCGTCAAAGAAGCGGGACCCTCCATGCCTATAGAGGTAATAGGTTTTTCCCGTGTGCCCCAGGTGGGGTCGGAGTTTATCTGCCTCGACGACGAGAAGAAGGCCAAGAGCTTAGCGGAGTATTGGCAGAGGAAGGAGAGGGAAAAAGAGCTCTCTGCCCATTCGAAACTAACCTTGGAACAGTTGTACCAGAGGATCAAGGAAGGAACCAAGGATTTCAATGTTATTGTTAAGGGCGATGTCCAGGGTTCGGTGGAAGCGATTATAGAAGCCTTGGGCAAACTCAGTAGCGATGAGGTAAGATTAAAAGTGATCCATTCCTCCACGGGGGCTGTTACTGAAACAGATGTGATGCTTGCTTCCGCTTCCAACGCTATTATCATCGGTTTTAATGTGCGACCGGAGCCGAAAGTTTTAGAATTGGCAGAGCAGGAGAAGGTGGAAATTAAATTATACGATATAATTTACGACGTTATTGCCGATATGAAAGCAGCTATGGAAGGTCTTTTGGAACCGATCTACGAACAGGTAACCAAGGGTCGGGCAGAAATAAAGCAGCTCTTCAGGGTTCCAAAAGTGGGGACGGTGGCAGGGTGCTACGTCTTGGAGGGAAAGGTCCTCCGGAACGGGGCAATAAAGTTGGTGCGCGACGGCAAGGTGGTATATGACGGAAAAATTGCATCCCTCAAACGACTGAAAGACGATGTGAGGGAAGTGGCGGCCGGATTCGAATGTGGTATTGCCATTGAGGGTTACAATGACCTGCGCGTCGGTGATATTATTGAGTGTTACGCCCGGGAAGAGGTGGAACGGAAGGGATGAGCAATGGTGGTAGGTACGGGAATAATTGAGCTTTTTATTTCCGAAAGTAGATCCCTCAAAGAGAAAAGGGGGATTTTGAATCGATTGCTTAGAAGGACCCAAAACAATTTTAACATATCTATCGCTGAGGTGGGGGCGAACGACCATTGGAAGAGGGCAATCATCGGATTCAGCGTAGTAGGAAACGACAGGCGCTATATAAACGGTAAAATGGACCACATCGTGAATTTTTTGTCGGACCTCAGAATGGCCGAAATTGTTTCTGTAAAATGTGAGGTGATGAACTTCTCGCCTATACTTCCCACTGATTACGAGGAGGGAAAGTATGACTAACTTCAAGAGGGCCGAGCGCGTCGCTGACCTTATAAGGTCCGAAATTGCCGATATCATACTAAAGAAGGTGAGGAATCCCCGGGTGGTAAATTTGACCATTACCGCGGTGGAGATGACCGATGACCTACGGATGGCGAAGGTGTTTTTTGTGGAATTAGGGAAGGATACCTGTGACCCCGAAACAAGAAAAAGTATAGAACAGACAAAGGGTTTTTTGAGGCGGGAGTTGGGTAAAAGATTGCATTTGAGATACGTTCCTGAACTTACCTTTGTACTTGACGAATCTTTTGCCTATGGGACCCGTATCGAAGAATTGCTCGCAGAAATAGGGAAGAAAGGTGCTTAGGGAGATTGTTCGTACTATAGAGGCGAAGCAAAGTTTTCTTATCACCTCTCATGTAAGGTTGGACGGTGATGCCATCGGTTCAGAAGTGGCCCTCTATCGCCTGTTGACAAGATTAGGCAAGAGAGTGGCAATCTTTAATGAAGATGAAATACCGGAAAATTTCCTTTTCTTGATGGATAACGTAGAAATTTACCACAACATTCCTCAAATTTCCGATTACAACGTTCTTTTCGTTATCGACTGCAGCGATTTAGAACGGGTGGGTAAAAATGCCTCCGCATTAAAAAAGATAGAAACCATCATTAATATAGACCATCATCTCTCAAACGGAAGATTTGCCACGGTAAGTTATCTCGATCCTGAAGCCAGTTCCACGGGAGAATTGATTTTTAGGTTAATCAAGGAAATGGGCATCCCATTGAGGAAAGAAGAAGCAGAGGGCCTTTATACCGCCATCCTTACCGATACGGGGGGATTCCGTTATCGCAATACAAGCAAAGATACCCTTCTTGTGGCCGCTGCTTTGGTAGATTCCGGTGCTGACCCCCAGTGGTTAAGTGAAAATATCTATGAAAACAATGCCGTGGTAAAAGTGCTGCTTCATGCCAAGGCCCTTGAGACCTTAAATCTTGCCCTCGACGGAAAGGTGGCTTATGTGACAGTTTCTAAGGATACCATGGAAGCTTTGGGGGCAAAAACACAGCACATCGATGGTCTTGTGGACATTGTCCGAACCATAAAAGGTGTTCAGGTAGCGGTTCTTTTTTTGGAGTTGGATAGAAATTTCTACAAGTTGAGTTTCCGTTCCAAAGGGGGAGTTGACGTGGAGAAAGTAGCCCGGGAATTGGGTGGAGGGGGGCACTTAAACGCCGCAGCCTGCGAGGTAAAGGGAGAAATTGCCTGGATAAGAGATAGGGTTTTTTCGAGTCTTAAAGAAATCTTATGAACGGAGTTGTCATCATCGATAAACCAAAGGGAATCACCTCTCATGGGATGGTAAAGAGGGTAAAGAAGGCTTTGGGTGTTCAAAGGGCAGGTCATGTGGGTACGTTAGATCCGCTGGCTACGGGGGTTCTTCCCGTATGTTTAAATGAAGGGACAAAGCTTGCTCCTTTTTTTAGCAATAGCAAAAAAGAATACCGAGCAACGATGATTTTAGGCTTAGAGACGGATACCTACGATGTGGAAGGGAAGATCCTGAGTCGCAGGGAAATTTCCCTTTCCCGGAGGGAGATCGAAGATACCCTTCTCAGTTTTCAGGGAGTCAGACGGCAGATTGTGCCCCCTTACTCGGCGGTGAAGCATCACGGAGTACCCCTTTATCGATGGACTAGGAGGGGGTTCAATTTGCCACCCTTAGACCGGGAAGTGGAGATTTATGAAATCGAACTTTTAAATGTCCATTTGCCCTATGTGACCTTTAGAGTTTCTTGTTCTAAGGGAACATATATCCGGTCTCTCTGTAAAGAAATAGGTGAAGTTTTGGGGTGTGGTGCCGTGCTTTGTGAACTGCGGCGATTGAGGAGTGGCAATTTTTCGGAAGACATGGCTTTAGTCTTGCCCGAAAATAGTAGTGAGGCGAGGGAAGCTATTCTGGCCTCTGGTATTATTTCCCTTGTGGATGCCCTACCAGAATTGCCGCAAATCGAGATAGAGATCACCTTGGCTAAGAAGATAAGGCAGGGACATCAACCGGAAGTACAGGAATTATACTCCTATCATATTCCTTTTCTTGAAAAGGGAGATATGGTAAAATTTATTTACAGTAAGGAATTGGTCGCCTTGGCCGAGATGCTTTATCCATCTTCAGATTTTAGAGATTTGGTTTCCCACACCAGGGTGGTGAAATTACTTAGGGTGTTTAAGGAGAGAAATAACAATTAAAAGTAGCATGAAGGAGGTAGAGGAAGCGTGTTAGATGCAGAAAAAAGGGCAGAGATTATGGCGCAGTTTAGATTGCATGAGAAAGATACCGGTTCTCCAGAGGTGCAGATAGCTTTGCTTAGTGCAAAAATCGGCTATCTGACGGAGCATTTTAAGGTCCATAAGAAGGACCATCACTCCCGAAGAGGGCTGCTCAAACTCGTGGGTCAACGGAGGCGCCTCCTCGACTACTTGAAAAACAAAGATATAGAGCGATATCGGAGCATAATTCAGAGATTGGGTCTGCGAAAATAAAAATTTAGTAGGAGAGGATGATATTTGATGAGTAAGGTGTTCAGTACAGAATTTGCGGGGAGAACTATTTCCGTAAAAACTGATTATGTGGCTGGTCAGGCTGATGGGGCTGTTCTCGTTTCTTACGGTGACACGGTGGTTTTAGTTACGGTGGTTTCCCTGACAACCCCAAAACAAGGGGTTGATTTTCTGCCCCTGACCGTAGATTATCAAGAAATGACCTTTGCTGCCGGAAAAATTCCTGGCGGTTATTTTAAGAGAGAGGGTAGACCGAACGAACGGGAGACCTTGATATCGCGGTTAATTGATCGTTCTATCAGACCGCTCTTTCCCAAAGGATACAACTACGAAACCCAGATTATCGCCACCCTGCTTTCCATGGACCCCGCCAACGACTCCGATGTAGTGG
>Ga0123519_10010823_pt1 | contig 13528 bp, 14 predicted proteins | sample YelNatPaOPRAMG02_FD_87396 | JGI IMG/M metagenome (GOLD analysis project Ga0123519, IMG submission 87396) | Hot spring microbial communities from Yellowstone National Park - Yellowstone National Park OP-RAMG-02 (version 2) | ecosystem: Environmental > Aquatic > Thermal springs > Hot (42-90C) ...
CGGTCTTGTTTGCACACTGGAGGGGTGCGACCCAAGGACAGGAGAATGTGCGAGGGTTGAAGTGCTATGTGGAGACGGGAATCCGTGCACATTGGATTACTGTGTGGAGCCTACTGGCTGTGTGCATGACCCAATCCAGGGGTGCACAGGATGCCAATCCGACGAGGATTGCGCAGACGACTCTTTGTGCACTGAAGACACCTGCAACACAAACACAGGCGAGTGCTCATCCACATACATCTGTCGGCCTAACCAGCAGTGCTTCCCGCCCGTTGGCTGCTTGTAACTTACCAAAGGATGCTTGGCTCTAGCTTCCTGCTGACCCATTGTTGACATTGGTCAGTCTTGTGTCGTTCTAACATACATGTGCTTAGTTACATTGTCTATAATGGCTGGTGACTTTATGGATATAATGGAATTCGTAGATGCAAGAGACATACTGGACGATGAGAAGACAGTTCAAAATTGAGACCAAGAGCTTGGTGGTGGAGCGGGGAGACTACACGCTTCTTGATGCCGATGCCATTGTGTATTATGCGAGGCATGACCTAAAACTTGGCTCTGGCTTTGGAGGTGCCATCAGTGTTCGAGGCGGACCGACCATCCAGAAGGAACTCGATAGTATAAAGACACCACTTCAAACATGCGATGTTGTCGTCACTGGCGCAGGGAACCTCAACGCGAAGTTTATCATTCATGCAGTTGGTCCAAGGTTCTTCGAGCCTGAAACAGAAGAAAAGCTAAGAAGAACAATGCGCAACTGCCTTATGACCGCAATAGAAAAAGGGTTCGGCAAGGTCGTATTCCCCGCGATGGGCGCTGGGTTTTACAAGGTTCCGCTAGACATGTGTGCGAGGGTGATGATTTCAGAGATAAGCGCACATTTGAGGGCGCACGAGAAGCCAGAGGTTGTGGTAGTTTGTCTAAACGACAGCAGGGAGTTCGAGGCGTTTTTGTCTGCCTCTAAAGACTTGGGTCTTTGCGCGTCCCAAGAGGCTGTATCCGAGGCGCAAGGTGAAGTCAGAGTTTCAAGGCAGGTGGAACGATGAGCCCTTTGCTTCATTTTGTCGAGCACCCGCTTCAAGAGTTCGCACTTGTTTTTATGGGCGTTGTGTATGTAACGCGTCTTCTGTGGTTTTTCAGGAGATTCAAGAAGACAAGTGAACTTCAGCCACCCACGGGCTCTCGAAATACAGGGAGAGCACTTGGAGTCGTATATTCTCTGGGGATCATCGCACTTCCATGGCATATGGAGTCCTATCGAAAAAAACCATGGATGTACGCACAGTTTGCATTTTTTCACTTGGGTGTCGCTGGCTGTATCACGCTGTCATTCCTAATCCCTTACGCCCCAGAGACCCTCAAAAACGCCTCAGTTGTAAGGCTCATTCAGGCTTTGTGTGCTATTGCTGGGATCATTGGTGTGTATCGCTTTTTGCGTAGGGTCATAGACAAGACCATGCGTGCCATAAGCTCACCTGATGACTACTTTTCAGTCGTTCTTTTGAGCGCGTGGCTTTTCTTGGGCGCGATCGTTGCCCCGAACACTAAAGACCTCCACGACATCCTCGTTGCGTACTTCATCGTTACCGCATTTTTCCTTGTCTATGTCCCATTCAGCAAGATATCTCATTATCTATATTATCCAATCGCTCGGTTCTATCTTGGAAGGACGATGGGGCACAGAGGGGTTTTCCCAATTCCGTCGCATTGGCCCACCGTTGGGGAGGCGAACAGATGAGCATATCATGGAAAGCCCCAAAAGTGATCGAGTTGTTGGGTCAGAGGGTGAACAGGCATGTAGCTTCGAGTCTTCTTGCTTGCGTGCACTGCGGTATGTGCACGGAATCTTGCCACTATGTTCTTACCAATCCAGATGACCCTACATACGCACCAGCATATAAGGCAGACATATTGAGAAAACTATTCAAGAGGTACTATGACTGGACAGGGCGCGTATTGCCGTTCTGGGTTGGGGCTAAAAGCGTGTTCAGCGATGAGGAACTCGAGGAAATAAAAGACACAGTGTTTGGCAAGTGCACGAACTGCAGACGGTGTTCCCTAAACTGCCCCATGGGGGTGGACTTTGCGACAGCAAACAGGCTTGCGAGGGGTCTTCTGGTATCTGTTGGAATCATGCCAGAAGGGGTGGCAGTGGTAAGCAAGGACCAGTGGGAGATAGGCAATCAGATGGGGGTTCTGAAGGAGGACTATATTGAAACTCTTGAATGGCTTTCAGATGAGCTGGAAGCCGAGATGAAAGACAAGGATGCAAGGATCCCTATTGACAAAGAAGACTGCGAGGTTGTCTATGCAATAAACCCACGGGAGGTGAAATACGACCCAAGGACGATCTCGGACGCTGCAAAGATATTCTATGTCGCAAGGGAAAACTGGACAATGCCAAGTGAGGGCTGGGACATGACGAACTTTGGACTTTTCTCTGGGGATGATGAGCTTGGGGGGGCCGTAGTTAGGAGGTTGTTCGAATAGGTCATCCGCCTGAGGGGAAAGAGGCTTGTTGTGTCGGAATGCGGGCATGGATACAGGTCAACTATATGCGAGGGCCCTAACTGGGCAAAGATGAAAGTGCCCTTTATTATGGAATCATCGGTAATAACGATGCTGAGGTATATAAAGGAGGGGAGGATAAAGGTCGATCCCTCAAGGAATAAAGAGCCAGTGACCTATCATGATTCATGCAACAACGCCAGGTCTTGCGGGATGTTTGAAGAGCCGAGAGAACTTTTGAGGCTTGTGTGTACTGATTTCAGGGAGATGTATCCGAACAGGGCAGAGAACTTCTGCTGTACCGGAGGCGGGGGGGCAATGTCAATGGCTGAATACACCCCGAGGAGGCTAAAATCCGCTAAAATAAAAGCGGATCAACTGAAGGCAACAGGGGCAAAGTGGGTCGTTACATCCTGTCACAACTGTGTTGATGGACTAACCGATGTAATAAGGCACTACAAACTTGGGATGAAGGTAACACAGATAGTGAACCTTGTCGCAAACGCTATTGTCGTCGAAAAGAAGGTCGCTGTGGTCGTTCCAGAAATCGTGAAGGCGTTGCCGTTAAAGGGAAAAAGGATTTTGGTTATAGACGACGAAGAAGATGCTGTTGCTTTTCTCAAGACCGTGCTCGAAGACAATGGTGCAGAAGTTCTGGTAGCGTACGATGGGGACAAGGGGCTCGAGTTGTTAGGGACTTCGAAGTTTGACCTGGTGACACTTGATCTCTCAATGCCAGGTAAGGACGGGGGTGTGGTTTTCGAGGCAATCAGGAAAGATGAAAAGACCAGAGGGACAAAGGTTCTGGTTATAACAGGAAGACCAGAGCTTAGAAGGCTTATCTATGACAAGGATGTGATTCCGCCTGAAGGCTATCTTGACAAGCCTGTTGACGAGGAGACACTTATTAGAAACTGCAGGAAGATACTGGAGCTCGAAACAAAGGAGGGCTAGAAGAGCGTGAAGGGCCTGAAGCTCGGTGGTGGCTTTAGCCTGGCATCTGTCTTTGATTGCCTTCCATGCTATGTAACAGTTCAGGACAGGGATATGAATCTGGTCAGTGCAAACAGGAGGTTCGTTTTCGAGTTTGGGGAGTTCGAGGGCAAAAAGTGCTATCAGGTGTATAAAAGGAAATCAGAGGTTTGTGATTACTGCCCTGTTCAGGCATCGTTTGAAGATGGGGTGTGCCACACGGGTGAATGCAAGGTCGTAAACAAAGCAGGAGAAGAGAAGGTAGTGCTTATCCACGCGGCAGCCATAACCGAGTCCGGGGGGATGCCAGAGTTCGTCGTTGAGATGGCGATTGATATCACGAAGCAGATAAGGCTCGAGGAAGAGCTAAGGAGACGGGAGGCGAGATACAGGTTGCTCTTCGATGAGGCACCTTGCTTCATATCCGTGCAAGATCGTGGATTAAAGGTTATTGAAGCCAACAGAAGGCACAAAGAGGCTTTTGGCGATGGCGTGGGCAGGTTGTGTTATGAGGTTTACAAGCATAGAAGCGAGGAATGCTTTCCATGCGCGGTTCAAGAGACTTTCCAGGATAAGGAGGTCCACTTCAGGGAGGAAGTTGTTTGCCCTGTAACGGGTGAGACAAGACATGTTCTAGTCTATTCTGCGCCGATTTTGTCCGAGGATGGCGAGGTTGAAAGTGTGATGGAGATATCAACTGACATAACCCCCTTGAGGGAACTTCAAGGAAAGCTCGAACAGATTGGACTTCTTATCGGTTCGGTGTCTCATTCAGTGAAAGGGTTGTTGACAGGGCTCGATGGCGGGATATATCTTTTGAAAACGGGAATCGAGAAAAATGACATGCAGAGGGTTTCAAAGGGGCTTCAGATGATGGAAAGAAATGTGCAAAGGGTAAAGGCGGTTGTAGGCGACATACTTTATTATGCAAAAGAGAGGGAACTGTGTTTCGAAGATATTGACGCATGTGAACTGACAAGAGAAGTTACTGAGGCTGCAACTATGCGGGCAAAGGAGTTTGGGATAGAGATTGAAGTCAGAATGCCCGAGACCCCAATTATTATGAGAGGTGACAGAAACGCCTTGAGGGCTATGCTATCGAATCTCGTGGAAAACGCCATAGACGCATGCAGGGTTGACAAGAGTAAAGATGCTCACAAGGTTACGATAAGTGCTGAAGCGCACGACGAAGAAGTGGTTTTCGGGGTCTCAGATAACGGAATAGGGATGGATAAGGAAACGATGGAAAAGGCGTTCACGCTCTTCTTTTCGTCTAAGGGGTGCGAAGGAACAGGGCTAGGGCTTTTCATTGCAAACAAGATTGCGCTTGGGCACAAGGGAAGGATCAAGGTTGACTCTACGCCAAAGGAAGGGAGCAGATTCAGTGTCATTTTGCCAAGGAGAAACATATGAGAAAAAGAGTTCTTGTCGTTGACGATGAACCTGATGTGGTGACCTACATCTGTTCGATACTGGAAGACAATGGTTTTGAAACAGCAACTGCAGCAGACGGGGAGGAGGCAATGAAAAAGGTTCTGGAACAAAGACCTGATTGCGTAACCCTCGACATATCCATGCCTCACACGCGGGGTAAGGTTCTACAGGTGGCTAAAAGAAAGCCCAGAGATGAAGGACATTCCTGTCATAATCGTCACAGGCATATCTGATGATTTTAAGAGGTTCATATCCACTAGAAGACAAGTGCCTCCACCAGAAGGATACCTGTCAAAGCCCATCGAGGAAGAATCGCTATTAATGCTCGTCCGAGCACTTTGTGATAGAGGGGGAAGCCCTTGACTAATCCCCGAATATGGTCACTGTCTTCCCTTTCAGTTCGTCTGCTGATGCATTGGGTATAGTCGCCTTGCATCTGGTTGCCGAGACTGTGCCAATAGTAAACTGGTACCCCCCGACCGTCGCTGTCTGCCCTTTTCTGACGCCATGATCAGAACCCCGATTGATAATGACTTCGACCCCTTTTCCTGTCTGGGTTGCCTCTATGACCTTGCCGACTATGTTCGACCCTCCACCCTCGCATTGCCCCGTCTTAGGATTGTATGTTTTCCCTGCTGGACATCTTGGAAGGGTTTCGACCTTTGGCTTTTCGGGTATGACCTGTTTTTGTTTTGGCGATGTGGGCACACATGCCCTTCTTGCTTCATCGCAATAGTAACCTTTTCCGCAGCCCTGAGGGCACGCCTCCTCGCACCTCCCCACGACACAAAGAAAACCCCGACCGCATGGAGGATCGCAAACATCCGCAGGCACGCATTCCTTGCCTTTGCACACAGTGCCAGGTTCACAGCACAAGCCCGCTTCCTTACAGCAACGTTCTGGCGGACACGAGGCGCAAGGGTCAATAGGCGAGACCTCAGCCCTTAGAACATATGCGGATTTGCCTTTTCTGGCAGAAATCTTAAAGTAGTAGGATTTCTCTTTTTGTGCGGTGAATGTGAACTCATATACCCTTGTCTGCGGCACGACTGGCCTTGTGTCAAGGAGATTGCCTTCAAAAGAGTACAAACCAATCTCGCCTTCACATGAATGTGCCTTGAATAGGTCTCCAAAAGAGATGGTAACCTGCACTTTGACATCCTGTGGATAAGAAAAACTCCTCCAGTCCACAGGGTCACACTTGGCATCAATACTATCTGGGATATCTATGCCTGGCCATATGCGCAAAGCCTTGGCGAAGGTCTCGTCCACATCAATCGGACATCGAGTTCTGCAGCCACAAGGTATAACAGATAAGAAAAACAAAACCCCTAAGAAAACCCACAAAAGCCTGTCTCGAGCCCTTGTCATCCGTCACCTCCCCTTGCCTTGGCTTGTTCAAGTGCAGCAGAGATAAAGCCCTTGAAAATCGGGTGTGGCTGCCTTGGTCTTGACTTGTACTCGGGATGGAACTGGGACGCCAAAAAGAAGGGGTGGTCTCTAAGTTCAATCATCTCGACAAGCCCATTTCTTTTGTCTGGTAAAGGGGCATTGCCTTCTGCCCACTCGCCCAGATATACGCCTGAAATCACAAGTCCATGCTCCACAAGCGCTCCCAGATATTGGTTGTTGACTTCGTAGCGATGTCTGTGCCTCTCAGAGATCAACCTTTTTCCATAAAGGCGGTGTGCAAGGCTACCTTCCAAAAGCTCACACGGAAACGCACCCAGCCTCATTGTCGCCCCTTTTGTCTTGACCCTGTGTTGCGATGGCAATAGTGCAACTACAGGATATGGAGTATTCTCGTCAACCTCGGTTGTATGAGCGCCAACGAGCCCGCAAACATTCCTTGCGAACTCCACGACTGCGAGCTGCATTCCGAGGCACAACCCCAAAAAGGGCTTCTTGTTTTCCCTTGCGTACTTGATTGCCAGAATCTTCCCCATGATTCCCCTGATTCCGAAGCCCCCGGGAACGAGAATCCCGTCTGCAGAACCCAGAACTGCCCCCACATCCTCGCATTTTTCCAAGTCCTCAGCCTCTATGTAACTTATCTTCACTCTTGCATTGTTGGCAAGCCCACCGTGCATCAAGGCTTCGCTCAAACTCTTGTAGGATTCAACAAGGTCAACATACTTACCCACGATCGCAATCTTGACTTCATGCTTTGGAGACTTTAGTTTCTCGATTATCGCCTTCCAGTCTTCAAGGTTTGTCTCTCTTGCCCAGATTCCTAAAAGGTCCACGATGCGGGCATCCATGCCTTCTTCATGAAATACTATGGGAATTTCGTAAACAAAAGGCATGTCCTGAGCGCTTATTACATTTTCAGGTGGGACATTGCAGAAAAGTGATATCTTGCGCTTCACCTCTGGTGGCATAGGTCTATCCGAGCGGCACACGATGATGTCAGGCTGAATTCCTATCTGTCTTAAAGCCATGACACTGTGCTGAGTTGGCTTTGTCTTTAGTTCTCCCGCTGTTCTGATATACGGCACATAGGTAACATGGACATTCACCGCATTTTGCCTGCCAAGTTCGACCTTCATCTGTCTTATCGCCTCAAGAAATGGCAGTCCCTCTATGTCTCCTACCGTCCCGCCTACCTCGACGATGCAAAGGTCTGCCCCTTGCGCCGCCTGAAATATCCTGTTCTTTATCTCATCTGTGATATGGGGGATGACCTGCACAGTCCCACCAAGATAATCACCCCTTCTTTCTCTTGAAATCACTGCCTCGTAAACCTGACCTGATGTGACATTGTTCAGTTTGGACATCGTGGCAGATGTGAATCTTTCATAATGTCCCAAATCTAAGTCTGTTTCTGCACCGTCGTCCGTTACAAAGACCTCACCATGCTGGAATGGGTTCATCGTGCCAGGATCCACATTCAGGTAGGGGTCGAGCTTCACAAGTGTGACCCTCAACCCCCTTGCCTCCATGATCGCAGCGATCGAGGCAGCGCTTATCCCTTTGCCAATGGACGATACGACTCCACCAGTTACAAATATGAACTTAGTATGTCGTTTCCTTGTATTTGTAATATCTCCGAACATCTTTTCGCCTGAAGCTCAATCATGCCTCTGAAGTGTAGAAGCAAAAACCATTTATGTCAACTGTATCAAGAAATCTATATTCAGGGCACATGGATGGCAATCGCCTTACAGTCCTAGAAGGCAATATAGCATGATAAAGACATTCCGAGGGTTCAGGCTACAAAGGTCTTAGACCCTCGTCGCCAAAAAGTTCTGCGTATCCCTTGTAAACGCCAGGGCACTTTTGTCTTTTATGACATCTCTGACATACCTCAAGATAGACTCGCTCTCCATAGTCAGTCTCGAAGAACTCATCCTCGAAGACCTCGCTCATGTACTGGATGTTGTGTCTTTTCAAGCCTGATTGAAGCCCTTCTGGAACCTGACACAAGGGAAAGCCCTCGATCTCAACATCGATCGCCAGCCCCATTTCCTTGCTCTTCCTGACTGTCTCGATGGCTTCATTCGCTGCCTCTAAAGGGCTTACCATTAGATATTCCCTGTTTCTTTGGAAAAGCCCTTTTGGTTCTGCAAGGCAAATCTTGTGAGTTAGGGGAGCAAACCTGCAAAGAAGTTTTGTGATTGCAAAGAGTTGCTCTATGTTCTGCCGAACAACGACCGTATTGACATGAAGTTCGCATTGTCCTTTCAGTCCCTCCAAAGCCACAAGCACATCGTCAAAAGACTGGGACTGAACAATCGCGTTATGCGTTTCAGCATTTGCGCCGTGAAGGGATGTGTGGATATATTTGAGCCCAGCGTCCAAAAGAGCCTTTCTGTAACTTTCGTATGAAAGCATCCGTCCGTTCGTTATAAGCCCAAATGCAAGCCCCATCGCCTTGCAAGCCTTGCATATCTTGAGAAGGTCTCGCCTTATCGTTGGCTCCCCTCCAGAAAACAAGATCATCTGCACCCCCTTCTCCCTGCAAAGCGCAATCTTTCTTAGCACATCTTTGAATGAAAGGTCAGACACTACCCCCCTATAGTCATCAACCCTACAAAACTTACAGCGATTAGAACAACGATAGGTAAGTTTGATTATCGCTCGAAGTGGGTAAGACCTTGGATCAGGTTTGCCTGAAGTCATGCAGATACTCCGGGCGCTCCTTCACCTCGACCCACCTCTTGAAAAGATCCAAGATGCGGCTGTCGCCATCCATAAGGTACTTGAATATATGGTCCTGAACGCCCATGTAAATCTTGCATCTCTCGTTTGTTGGGTTTTGGGGGAAAATACTCCCCTGCTCTGTGTAGTTATAGACTGGGCAGGTTCCGCAATAAGGTTTGTATGCACATGTGGCGCACCCAGGGATGCCGTCAAGACACGATGCCAGGGCTAGGCTTTTAGTTACTTCGTGCGTCACAACATCCCGTAGGTCCGTGTTCTCGACACTTCCGAGCCTGAATGCCTCATCGCCCATCTGTGCAACCATCCTCCCCTCGTCACAGGTAAAGATCGTCCCATCATAGTTGTAGGCAATCTGCCCAATCCCAGCACCACACGGCGAGCGCAAATCCATGTAGTTCGGATCATCAGGGGTCAAAATCTTAGTAAGGAAGATTGCAGCAAGCCTTTCAAGGATTTCATCACCCTTCAAGTTGCGTTCTACGATGTAGTCAAATGTTTCCCTGTAAAAATCCAAAAACTCGGACGCGGTGTAACCAAGGCGATGGGCAACATGCTTGGCAAAGCCGAACGGATTCAAAGGTCTAAGGAATATAGCCCTGCACCCCTGCCTTATATATTCGTCCACAATGTCCTTCCCCCGCCCAAAATGTTCCCTCGTTATCGTGGCCAATGCCTCAACATGATACAACTCCCCGTCCAGCCCCTTTTCCTTGAACGCTTGATTTATCCTTTGCATCCACTTTACCGTGTGCTCGTATGCGCTGGAACCCAAAAGTTTCCTGTTTTCGTCGTGCAAATCCTGAGGACCATCCAAAGATGTCGAAACCTGAATCCCATTGTCCAGAACCCACTTCAGTTTTTCATCGTCCATAAGCGAGAGGTTCGACACAAGTGTAAACATGACCCGCTTCTTTGCCGTCTTTGCCCTTTCAAGTGCGTATGATGTTATATGCTGGACAACAGGGAAGTTCACCAGGGGCTCCCCGCCCTGAAACTCTATGGTAACTGTATCTGACGGGGAACGCATTATCATATCCACGACCTTCTCAGAAGTCGCAATCGTCATATCTGTCTCTGTCTGGCGCATAGACGCCCTGCTGGCATGGCAGTATTTGCAGACCTCGTTGCACCTCAGCGTCACAATGATGATATGAAGGATTGGACCCCTGAAAAGATATGCATACCTCCTTTCGTAATCCCCTGCAACCCTCTCGATATCCTCTTCGCCAATCAGGAACCCCTTTTCTCTGAGCGTCTCAAAAAGAGGATTTTCCTCGCCAATCTTTCCCTGCAAAAGCCCTTTTAGACCTTCTTGGTCTAGAAAGACCCATCCACCATGGTCATTTGTGACAAGATATTTCTCACCAATCTTTCTGAATCTGAAATAGTTTCTTTGGATCCTTGTCGCACTCATATCTTTTGCCCCCTCTCAGCCACAACCATCCCAAGGCAGTAGTTACAAAACTCACCTTCCAACTCTTCTGTCTCGACCTCAGAAGCCAGAGGTTCCCCTTCCACCACAAAATACTTTCCCTCTGTCTTCAGTTTCAACCTGGCAAAATCTTCGAAGCCCCTTATTGCCTCACGAATAGCTGTCTTCGAATAAAGCGACTTGTTGAACAACAGTTTCATTTCTTATCACCCCCCTTTTCCCCTTTCCCATATTTTTCCTCCCATGGCACTGCAATACCAAGGGGGTCTTCTAAGAAGTCTAGATCCGCCCCCTCCTCTTTCAATATCTTCACAACCTCTGGCGGGAGGTCCTTCAAATCTGGCACTTCAGGAGCGCTGGAAGGCTCTTCCTCGGAAGGCAGTGGCATGGATTGGGCAATCGCTGTCCCGACTATCTTTGTCCTTACATCAAGGGTCTCCTTCGCAAGTTTTATCCTCATCTCTTCATTTATCAACTCGTTTTCGAACTCGCCTGCAAGCGCATTGAGGTCTAGTTTTCCAAACTCGGGCTTCGGTCTTATCCCGACAACATAATGCCCCTCATCCGCCACATCGAGGTGCACATAGCATCTGTCAAGGAATACATAGGCAGTTCCGTAAAGGGCATCCTTGGAATAAAACTTCTTGCTAACCTTGAACCTGAGCCAACCATCAGATGTCTCAACCTTCTTCGTAGCCTTCCTGGCTGTTTTACCAGTTTGCGCCATATTTGCCTCCTTGTTGTAAACTGCAAAACTGGCGAATCCCAGCAATCATCATCACATACTAACAACCATTTGCCATTCATGTCAAGTTCAGTATAAGATTGTTGAGTCCTAGCGAGGCTATTCATGCTCGATAACACCTCTCGTAGGTACGCTTACAAGACAGTTGCTCACACCGCTGACTTCATGATCCATATCGAGGCACAGGACATTGAATCCCTTGTTGAAGGGACTGTTATGGCGCTCAGCGACTCGATGTTTGGGCTTGACAATCTAAGACCGCAAGCAACGAAGGTCTTTACGGTTTCCTTCGATGATCTGGAAATTGTTATTTTTCAGGTCGCCTCCGAAGTGGTTTTCATGTTCGACACCGAGAGGCTAATCCCAGCAAAGGTGGAAGCCAAAATGGTTGATGACCGCATTATGGAAATCGTCTTTATTTGCGATAGGTTTGACGAAAAGCGTCACAAGCCAAGGGTCATATTCAAGGCTCCAACCTTGCATGGGCTAAAGGTCTCAAGGAAAAAAGGGAGGTTTTTTGTTAGACTCTTGATGGATGTATAGGATGGAGGCGGTATGCCCAAAGGCACTCAAAATATAAAGTTTGAAAGGTTAGACAAGGACAGGATATTGATCCCAAAAACTGGGGCGATGCGGGTTGATGGGATAGTGTTCGTAAGCGAAAGCATGATGAAAAAGGGCATGGATGATGCTGCGCTTGTGCAGGTGGCGAATGTGGCGACATTGCCTGGCATTGTAGGAGCATCTTTGGCAATGCCAGACATCCATTGGGGCTATGGGTTTCCGATTGGGGGGGTTGCAGCATTCGATGAACATGACGGCATAATCTCGCCTGGGGGTGTTGGATACGACATAAACTGCGGGGTACGGCTTCTGCGCTCTGACCTTTCTGCAGACGAGATAAAAGATAGCCTGCCTGCCCTTGTTCGGGCACTTTTCGCATGGATTCCAACTGGCGTGGGTTCTCACCAGAAGGAAATGACTCTAAGTAAACATGAGATCGCGGAAGTATCGAAAAAAGGCGCAAGATGGGCTGTGGAGAGGGGATTTGGTGTCGAAGAAGACCTTGCTTTCTTGGAAGAACAGGGTTGTATTAGAGGGGCTAGTTTTGATGTGGTGTCAGACAAGGCATACGAAAGGGGCAGAAAGCAACTTGGAACTTTAGGGTCTGGCAATCATTTTGTCGAGATAGGGGTTGTTGAAGAGGTGTATGACGAAAAGGTTGCGAGTGCATTCGGGCTCGAAAAGGGCAAGGTCACTGTGACTATCCATACTGGGTCAAGGGGGTTCGGTCACCAGATATGCACGGACTTCATCCCCATAATGGACAAGGCAGCAAGAAACGCTGGGATCTATTTACCAGACAGGCAACTTGCGTGTGCGCCGATAAGGTCTAGCGAAGGGCAAAGGTATTATCAGGCGATGGCTTCAGCAGCGAACTTTGCATTTGCAAACAGGCAGATCATAAGCGACGAGGTTCGCCGTGCATTCGAAGAAGTGCTTGGGAGGTCTTGGCGCGACATGGGCTTGAGGGTTGTCTATGATGTCGCTCATAACATAGCCAAAAGAGAGGTGCACGAGGTTGGGGGGAGGAAGGTGACGCTATATGTGCACAGGAAAGGGGCAACGAGGGCATTGGCAGCAGGTCACGAGGCACTGCCAGACGCCTATAAAGATGTTGGACAGCCAGTTCTTGTGCCAGGCGACATGGGCAGGTATTCTTATGTGCTTGTGGGCTCAGAAAAGGCGATGAAGGACACCTTCGCAAGCAGTTGTCATGGCGCTGGAAGGGTCTTGTCTAGACACGAGGCGATTAGACAAGGAAAAAAGCGCGACATAAAGAAGGAACTGAAAGATAAAGGAATCCTAGTAATGGTCGCAGGTTCAGAAACCCTTGCTGAAGAGATGCCTGATGCCTACAAGGATGTTGAGGATGTCGTCGAGGTTGTGCATTCCTCGGGGATTGCGAAGAAGGTAGTGAAGATAAGACCCATGGGGGTAATAAAGGGCTAGGTCCCTGGAAGAGAGGGGAAATGCACTTGCATTCTAAGCCCTGCGCTATCTCGTTCCTCGGTGTCGGGAATCCTTGAGATACCGTGCGACGAAAGAAATGCGCAAAGAGCAAGACATCCAGCATCGTTGAAATCGTGAATGACAGATTTTGTCTTTGCCATTTGTAATAGGTAGTCACGCTGGAGTCCGTATCTCTCGAGTATCGAAACTCTTTCGTTCACACCCTCTTCAGTCTTCTTTCGAAAGCGCAAGGCACG
>Ga0123519_10010826_pt1 | contig 13527 bp, 12 predicted proteins | sample YelNatPaOPRAMG02_FD_87396 | JGI IMG/M metagenome (GOLD analysis project Ga0123519, IMG submission 87396) | Hot spring microbial communities from Yellowstone National Park - Yellowstone National Park OP-RAMG-02 (version 2) | ecosystem: Environmental > Aquatic > Thermal springs > Hot (42-90C) ...
CTCGCAATGACATTCCTTTTTAGTCATTCGGTGAAGCAAAAGTAGTTAGGAGAGAAAAGGGAGCAGTTCTGTAAAAAATCATATCCTTTGGGGTCAGTCATAAACCAACAACGAAGTTGTTGTTCCGAAGAGCGAAGCGATGAGGAATCTCATATAAACATCTGCGAATAGCAATAATGAAATTGCCACACTCACTTCGTTCGCAATGACATTCCTTTTTTGTCATTCCGAATGAAATGAGGAATCTCATTCTCTCCCTCGCATTTTGGTTTTTACATTTAGCAATTTGCATTTGCGAATAGCGAATAATGAGATTGCCACGCAACCTTCGTTGCCTCGCGATGACACCATAGGTGGTTTGTTTTGATTCGTATTAAAACCATATCAATATTTGATTTTTCGTCCATACAATCTGAATGCTAATCCATTAAAAAAATCAAATTTTATTTGATTTTTTTAAAACATTCTCTATAATAAAAAAAATGGAGGTTATATGGAAAGGATTGTGATAATAGGTTCCGGTATTATAGGTAATAGTATACTCTATCATTTATACGAGTTGGGTTTTAAAGGAAAAACTATTCTTATTGAAAAGGATGAAGCACCTGCACAGGAAACGACATCACTTTCTGCTGGTGCATTCAGGAATATATGGTCAACTGAGGTGAATATGAAACTCACCTCTTTCTCAATAAAAAAATTCAGTGAAGCACAGAAGGAACTTGGATGCTCAATAGGCTTTGAACAAAGGGGTTATCTTTTCAACTATTATAAAGAAAACTTCAACAAAATTAAAGAATTTAAACCTACGCTTGATAAGGCAGGTGTTCATTCAGAATTGCTCGCACCTGAAGATATAAAAAAGATTGTCCCTGGTTTTCACCCTGAGATTGACCATCTTGACAAAGATGTGATAGAATATTTTAATCTTGAACCAATAGAAGGTGCTCTCTTTGGTAAGGATTGTGGATTTTTAAATCCTACTGCTCTCGCTGTTGGATACCTTGAAAATGCAAAAAAGAAAAATCCTGATAAGATAGAGATACTTTTAAAAACAGAGGTAAAGAAAATACTTATAAATAATGGAAAAGTTGAAGGGGTTTTAACCGATAAAGGTGAGAAAATATTTTGTGATATATGTATACTTTCAGCAGGTCCATGGTCTGCAAAAATACTTGAAGATTCAGGTGTTCCTGAAGATTTAAACATACCTGTAGTTCCATTAAAAAGGATGCTTTTCATAGTGAATCCACCACCATTAGAAGGAATACTTGAGATACCTTTTACAATCATTGATAAAGGTGTTTATCTAAAACCTGAAGCGATGAATCTTTTGATAGGTAAAGCAAAAGAAGACCAGAAGCCAGGTTTTGATACAACACCTGAGAGAGAATACTATGAAGATTTTGTGAATTTGATAATGCAGGCAAGAATAGAAGGTGCTGAATTTTGCAGGATTCAGAGAATGTGGGGCGGTCTATATGAACATAATACGAAGGATAAAAATGGGATTGTATCTTTCCATAGTGAATTTGAAAATCTTTTCATTGCAACAGGATTCAGCGGTCATGGAATAATGGAAGCACCTGCTGTAGGTCTCTCGGTTGCTGAAAAAATCTTATTCAATGAGTTTAAGACAATACCAGAGATAAAAGCACTTGATTATAAAAGATTCAAGGAAAATAAACTTATTGTTGAGACAATAGTGATATGAGGATAAAAGAAATAATACCAGTTTCTCTTGAAAAAGAACCTGCTGATATAATTTTGAAAAATTGTAAGATTGTTAATGTATTCTCAGGTGAAATAGAAGAAGGGAATATTGCATTATTCAGGAAAAGGATTGCTGGAATAGGTGATTATAAATACGGAAAAAAGATAATTGATATAAAAGGAAAATATGTTTGCCCTGGATTTATAGATGCACATCTTCATATTGAATCCTCTATGCTTACACCTGTTGAGTTTGCAAAAGTAGTTCTACCAAGAGGAACAACAACAATTATTGCAGACCCTCACGAGATAGCAAATGTTTTAGGTTTATCAGGCGTTGAGTATATAATAAAGGGAACAGAAGGAATTCCTTTAAATATCTATATTACTCTCCCATCAGCAGTTCCTGCAACAGACCTTGAAACATCTGGTGCGAGGCTTGGTGTTGAAGATATGATTGGATTCCTTGAAAAACATCCAAGAATCCTTGCACTTGGTGAAGTTATGAATTATCCAGGTGTTCTTTCCTGTGATAATGAACTCGTTGCAAAAATAGAACTTTTAAGACACAGGTATAAAAAGATAGATGGACATGCACCCGGATTAACAGGTAAAAAACTTAATGCTTATATTGTTGCATTTATAAGGTCTGACCATGAATCAATATCAAAAGAAGAGGCACTTGAAAAAGTAAGTAAAGGGATGCAGGTATTTATAAGGGAAGGGAGTGCTGCAAAAAACCTTGATGAACTTCTTAAGGCTGTGAATATTTTAAATCATCATTATTTCTCTTTTTGCACAGATGACAGGAGTCCAGAAGATATAATAAATGAAGGACATATTGATTATATGGTGAGAAGGGCTATAAAGAAAGGGATAAATCCTGTGATTGCTATAAGGATGGCGAGTATAAACACTGCAAGATACTTCAATTTAAGAAGTATGGGAGCAATTGCTCCTGGATATAAAGCAGACTTTGTTATTTTAAAAGATATAAAGGATTTCAAGATTGAAATGGTGATAAAAGATTCTATTATTGTTTCTAAGGATAATGAACTTTGTATAGATATAAAATCAGATGGGTTTGAAGTGATGAAAAATCCTATGTTCACACCTTTGATAAAAAAAGAAGATCTAAGGATAAAAAACGAAAATGGGAAAATTAGGGTGATTGAAATTATAAAAGATAATATTATCACAAAAGCAGTTATTATGGAGCCAAAAATAAAAGATGGGTATGTGATTTCTGACCCAGCAAGGGATATTGTAAAAGTTGTCGTTGTTGAAAGATACAATGGAAAAAATTTCTCTAAGGGATTTATAAAAGGTCTTGGATTAAAAGAAGGCGCTATCGGAACAAGTGTTGGGCACGATGCTCATAATATCGCTATTACAGGTGTTAATGACGATGATATTATGACTGCATTAAGAGAGATAAAAAGATTAAATGGTGGAATCGTTGTTGTGAAAAATGGTAAGGTTATATCATCCATATCTCTTCCAATTGCAGGTCTTATGTCAGATAAAAGTATTGATTATGTTTATAAAAGAACGATTGAACTGAAAAATGCAGCAAAATCACTTGGATGTAAATTTGAGCCTTTTCTCCCATTATCTTTTATTCAACTTCCTGTTATTCCTGAGATAAGGATAACTGATAAAGGGATTGTAGATGTTGAAAAACAGGAGTTTCTTCCATTGTTTGTAAAGTATTGACACGATGGATTTTTTTGTTATAATTTTATAAATGATATTTTTGTTACTTTGCCTGAACTCAAATATTGAACTCCGAAGGGATTCAATAATGAATCCTTATATTGTTGTTAATTATTATATAAATTATCAGGATCTCACATTCTTCAAGGTTGATACAGGTTATATAGGAAGATACAAAGTTTCCTTAACAATACATCTTAACAAGAAACAGATTTCTGGTAAATCTTCTAATAAAGAGATATTTATAAAAGATTATTCTTTGACAATATCTAATGAAATGATTGATTCAGGCGTTATATCCATGAATTTCTCAGGGAAAGGTGATTTTACCGCATATTTTGAAATTGTTGACCTAAATAGCCAGAAAAAATGGCAGGATAAAAAGAACTTTTCAATAAGAAATTACAAAGATATTTTTGTTGATGAAATAAGGATAAAAGGGACAGGAACAAGGATTGTTAATTTTGAAGATTCCCTGCGGGCTTCATTTGATATATTTAATCCACATGATGAAAGTGTTCTTGTTCAAATAATGATTAAAAATTTGGTCGGTGTTAAATTCTATGAAAGTGAAAGTATTCTTTATGGCAAAAATTTCTTTGAGGAAGAATTGAGATTACCTGGCATAACTTTTTCCGAGGGTGAATTTACTCTCATCGTTGAGGCTAAAGGTCTAAAGACAAAAAAGACAAAAAAAAGTGAGATGAACTTTATCGTTCAGAAGCCTTTCTTCAAATCAGAAAGATTTGTTAAAAGGGCAAAGGAGATGATATATATCGCACCAAAATCATTCATTGATAGTATTATCGTTATGCCTTATGAGGAAAGAGAAAGAATGTGGAAAGAATTCTGGAAAAAACTTGACCCAACCCCTGAAACTGAAAGGAATGAGGTTCTTGAAGAGTATTTTCGTAATATTGATTATTGTAATCAGCAATTCAGTTCACCTTTCAGTGAAGGATGTTTCACAGACAGAGGAAAGGTATATATGAAACTTGGTCCACCTGATGCAGTGGAAAGACATCCATTTGATCTTGATTCTAAGGCTTATGAGATCTGGTATTATTATTCAAAGAACTATAGATTATTATTTATTGATTATTATAACCTTGGTGATTACACATTACAAAACCCACCACCTGAACTATGGTAGCGATTATTATTTCTCTCATTATGGATTATTCTGTATTCAGGATCAGTGATGATACAAGTTATTGTGAGATATATTATAGTATTCAGAACAAGTTTTTCACATATATAAAAGAAGATATTAATTATGTCGCTTCCTTTTCATTAAAGATAGATATCACAAATCTCTCAACAGGATTTAAAAATACCACAATAATACCAAAGGCTATTATAACACCATATTCATCAGAACCCACATCCCACACCATTGATTTCATACCTTTGTTTCTTTTATCTGGTTATGTTTTCCTTATAAAAATAACTGTGATTGATAGTGTCTCTAATAGAATGGATTCAACCTCAATGATTATATATTCACCACAATGGAAAGATTTTTGTATAAGTAGTGTTCAAATCACAAACAGATTAATAAGTGATAGGAAAACACCATTTGAGAAAAATGGATTAAATCTTCTTCCTTTCCCTGAAAGATTATTCAATATAGAATCACCACTATTGTCTTATTATTGCGAAGTTTATGGACTTCCGAAAGATACTATCAACACTATGATAGGTATTTTTCAGAAAGGTAACTTGATAAAATTGTTAAAGGATGAGAATGAATTCAATTCATTGAAAACCCGTGTGATTGCTGGAAGTGTGAATATACTTGGTCTTACAGATGGTAAATACACACTTGTTATTCAGATAAAAAGCAAAGATAAGATCGTTAAAAGTGAAAAGGATTTTGAAATTGTTAAAACAAAAAAGACAAATTTTGTAAAATCATTAAAACCAGATGAAAAAGAGATAGCACTATTTATAGATTATCTTTTACCTCAGGAAGAACTTTCAATTTATAAAATGATGAGCGACTCTGAAAAGATTGAATATGCTGAAAAATTCTGGGCAAGGCAAGACCCAAACCCTTCCACTTTTAAGAATGAGGCATTTGATGAATTCTTAAAAAGGGTTAAGTATGCGGATGATAACTTCCCTGAGAAATTGAGAAAAGGAAGATTCAGTGAAAGAGGTAGAATATGTATAAAATATGGGATACCAACAGAAATAGTTTCAAGAAGTTATGAATCAGGTTATACACCTTATCAGATATGGCAATATCAGAATCTTCAGAATCCTGTTTCATTCCTTTTTGTTGATAAAAGTAATATAGGTGTTTATGAACTCGTTTTCTCCACAATAAAAGAAGAACCAATGGATAAAAATTTCCTAAGGCAGTGGAGAAAATATATATCAGAAGAGGATGTTTTCAGTGTGATAGGTCTTTCCGATTACATTCAGAAGTAGATTTTTTAAACCAGAGTGAAAAAAGTGTAAAAATATAAATAATAAAAAGAAAAAGATATACAAGGGATTTTATTAATCTCGAAGAATCTTTCGTAGAGTATGCTATAATTCCAAGGATTGATTCTATTATTATAAAAATAAGAAACACATATTTAACATCTTTGAATTTCTTAAGCATTTGATGATGAAGATGCTCGGTATCAGGATAAAATGGACTTTTACCCTTTAATACCCTTCTGAAAAATGCACCTGTTAAGTCTGTTATAGGAAGTGCTAATAAAATGAGTGTTGGATAAACTTTGTATAAGTTTTCGCCAGAACTCCCTAACCTTAATGATGTAACAACAATAAAAGCACCTAAAAGATTACTCCCTGAATTCCCTAAAAATATTCTTGCAGGATGAAAGTTATAGAAAAGAAAACCAAGTATTGAAGAACCCCAAACAAGTAGATGAAAACTTAATGTCTGAGAAGGATTGTATATAATAAATCCAAAAAATATATAAAGAAATACAAAACTTGCAAGTATACCATCAAGACCATCAATGAAATTCAAAGCGTTCATCACAAGGATTGTATAAAAGATAGTATAAAATAAACCTGTCTTAGCCATAGATAACTGTAAAAGACCTATATCTACAGATTTTGGTTTGAACAAAATGAAAACAAGTATTCCGATAAAACACTGGAATAATAATTTATACCTCGCCCTTATGTTCTTTTTATCATCTAAATAACCAAAAATTATACAGAAAAGAAATATGAGCCAGGTAAGGTAAACTTTGCATTCTAAACTATTTTTAAGGCAGAAAAAAATGTAAGAGAAAATGAAAACAATAAAAAATAAAATTACACCTCCAGATGTAGGGACGGGCTCATTATGAAAAGAATGAGATTTGTTATTAGGGTTATCAACAATCGTATTTACCTTTCTTGATGATTTAATATATATTTTAAAGATAATAAGAGAAAAAAGAAGAGAAGAGATTATTATTGTGATATTCCGAATCAAGTAATGGAGCATTTTAAGATTCCCTCTAAAAATTTTTCCTTTTCACAGGGAAATTCTATCAATTTTATATTCGTCCTTTCGCCTCTTACAATCTTCACATCGTATCCTGTCTTCTCTTTAAGAAATTTCAAAAGCCTTTTGTTTGCTCTGCCCTTTATTGGCTTTTCTTTTATGTAAACAACTAACATATCATTTCTCATCTTTACATCTTCTCTATCTGCATTTGTAACAACTTTAATTTCTAATCTTCCCATTATATATAACGAATTACAAGAATAGAATATTTATGATGGATACCTTCCAAAAACTCCTTTGCATCATCTTTGAATTCTTTATTATCACCTAAAAATTTTATTAAATAATAGTAAGCGTATAAGTAATCTGGGTCAATCTTTATAAGTTTTTTTATGTAATCATAGCATTTTTCCTTTTCTTTCTTCTTAAAATAAATTCTTATCATACCATCAATTGCAAGAACACAATAATCATCCCTTTTCAATGCTTCAAGATAATATATTTCAGCATTTTTAAAATCACCTGCACTTTCATAAATACTCCCTATCCAGTAATGTGTATATCCGAAATCTTCGGGTGTTATTTTTAGAAGTTCAAAGAAATTCTTCAAACTTTCATTTGCTCCTTTCCTTAAACTATTTATTGCATCCCTGTAAAGAGTTGGAAAATCTGCAGAGATATCAATTTTATCAAGGGTTATATCTTTTGCATTATCTTTTCTTTTATAAATCAACTCTACTATTTTCCCATCATCGGAGGAGATATAATAAGGATAATAACCAGACCTGAACCTTTTCCATAGAAATAAAGCCCTTTCAGCAGCAGCACTTGGTTTAATACCTGTTGAAAAAACGATATAAGAAGGCAACATACTTAAAACATATTTTGAATTGTAATTCCTTTCCCGCCAGGAATGCTTTAATCCTTCTATATGTTCAGGATGCCTTCCTATAACAGAATCTGTGAGACCAAGAAGGTCTATCATATCCCTATCAGCATAAAATGAGATTGCACCTATTGTAGATGCTGAAAATATCTCTTTTTTATCCATATTCTTGTTCAACCACAATCCTATGAATTTCATCTTCTCAACAAGCCCTATCTCAAGTGTCTTCCAGTACTTCGTATACTCCCAGTTTGATTTGTGCCCTTGACCTGGAAAACGATTGAAAAGAAAATATGATGTGAGAAATATCAATATTAAAATATTATAAATTTGATTTAATCTCATATTATTAATGCCTATAAAAAGATATAACAGAATCAATGGAAGAATTGGGACAAAAAACCTGTAAACCTGTAATGTATCACCACCAACAGAAATGATGTAGAGAACATAAAAGAAAATAACAATAAAAATAATTATATTCTCAAAAAATTTTCTCTTTATGAGCAAAATAACAAAAGGGAAAATGAAAATAATACCAAAGAGTCCATAAGCCATTAAAAATCTCCACACATAATTTAATCCTATTTTTATATATTCCATTGTAAAAGATGTCTTCGCATAAAATGTGTTAGGCAAAAGTGATTTATAATAAAAAAATCTGAAGATAAAATGAGGGAAAACAATTATAATAAATGGTATAACGAAAAACTTCAAAATGTTTAAAAATTTCAAGGTATTAAATCTTCTTAATATGATTTCCCGTAAAATATATCCGAGAAACAAAAGAATAAAAACAAGTATACCTTCAGGCCTTGTTAATGCTGAAAGACCTAATAATATCGATGAAATGAAAGTGTTTTTATCTTTATCAGTAAGAAAAAAAAGAACACCTGTTACAATAAAAAATGTGAAAAGGGATGTTTCCATACCACTCACAGCCCAATAACAGAATGCATAATTTACTGATGTAAGGAGCAGAAGAAAAAAAGAAAGATAGAAAGGTAATCTGAATACAAAATTACTGAAATAGAATAAGGCAATAAGCGTGAGTATTCCAAATATAATGCCTAATATCTGTGATAAAATTATCAATTTCTCAAAAGATATTCCTAACTTACCAAAGAAAGAGAGTATTATCATCCAGAGAAAATTTGTATATCCTTCAACCTTTTCAAAAGAGTTAAATACAGGTCCTGAACCTCTTAAAATATTTCTCACATATCTTAAAGTGATGAAAGAATCATCTTGATAAAATCTATTGTTAAATGAAATAAAAACAAAACAAATTATGGGTATTATAAATACTAAATATATTAATTTCATATATTAATTTCTTTTTCATTCAAGTTTTTAAAAGGCGGCACCCGGATTCGAACCGGGGAATAGCGGTTTTGCAGACCGCCGCCTTAGCCACTTGGCTATACCGCCAAAAAAATAAAAAAGAGCGGGAAACGGGACTCGAACCCGCGACATCTACCTTGGCAAGGTAGAGCTCTACCAACTGAGCTATTCCCGCTTAATAATATATATAAAACAATAATTTTTTTTGTCAAGATATAATTTTATAAAAAATATCTTTTGGAATTATTAAAAATATTGTAAATAATTTTCGCAAGTTAGAAGCAAATTCACTTTTTTATATAAAATAATAATGAAATTCTTCCCTGACGCTCATCAAAAAAATATCAACTGAACTGGCCTTCCTTTTGCAAATGTGATTTTATCTTCCGGGATATATAACTTCTCCTTTTTCTTTTGCTTCATTTATTATAAGAAAATTCTCATTTTCCCATTCTTCATCAGAATAATAGATTAAGTCAAAGGGTATTTTTAATTTTCTTACCAATTCTCTTCATACTTATCTATATTTATCCCTTTTCCTATTAAAAGTTTCTTTAATATACATTTTACTTCCGATTTTATAACATCTTTTTTAGACATAGTAATAACCCCTTCGTTTTTCTAAGACATTATATGTATCATCTTTTTTATATTCCTTCAGAAGTTTATCCAGTTCATCAGGATATCTTGTTGGGACACTTAAATCATTGAGATTATCTATAAATTCCTGCAAATCTTTTTCAAGAACAATTTCTACTAACTCACAAAAAAAATTAAATTATGTTTCTTTGGAGGATTCTTTTTAAACTTCTTTACATAAAGCCCTTTTAATGCCTTCTCAACAGATAGATGGCACATAAAAACAGTATAAATATATCTTCCTGCCTCCAATTGTCAAGTTTAAATATATTTAAGCATTCTTTTTATATTCTTCTATCTTCTGTTGATAATATCTTTCTATCCTCTTTGCAATATTATACCAGGAATAATCTTTAACAAAATTTTTCCCATTTTCAATCAATTGAATTCTCAATTTCTCATTTTTCAATACTCCTAAAATCTTTTCAGCGATATCCTCTGGATTATGAGGGTTAAATAAAATACCATTATATCCATCCTTTATCACAGAGTTATAACCAGGGATATTTGAGGCAATAACAGGCTTCCCAGTTGCCATTGCCTCAAGCAGGACAATACCAAACGATTCTCCACCAAGCGCAGGAGAACAATAAACATCACAGGATGCATAATAAACTGGAACCTCATTTTGTTTCGCATAACCTTTGAAGATAACCACATCTTTTAGATTTAAATCTGAAACAAGTCTCTTACAATATTCCTCAAGCGGACCTTTTCCCACAACTATGAGAGATATATCTTTTATCTCTTTACGCAAAAAAGGTATTGCATTAATGAGTTCTATCAATCCTTTTCTTCGGTCAAGCCTTCCCAGATATAAGATTTTATTCTTTCTTTCCTTGAATTCTTCAAAACCCTTAACTTCAGGATTGAATCTTTCAAGGTCAACACCATTTGGAATTATTACATAATCACCAGGGATATATGGAAAGAATGTATCTCTTGCAGCCTCGGATACCGCAATAATACCATTCAGTTTTCTAATATATTTCCGAAATAAAAATCTGAATATGGTAGAACCAAATCTATAGTTTTTAAAACCTTTTGAATGTAATGTTGTAATATTGATACTATGAGAATAATGGAGTGCAAAGAATGATATACTTGGTGGAAATGGTCCCATCGTATGAACAATATCAAAATTCTCACTATTAAGAAAATCCTTCACTTTTCTTGGAATATCAAGACCTGTTGATAAAGTGGCAAACGATTTATTCATAGGGATATAAAGAACTTTTCCAACTCTCACAACATCAGGTTCATCTACTTCATTTTTATAATGGGTTGTTAAAATCTTTACATTATGTCCAAATCTCCTTAAATACTTTGCAAGATAATATGTATATTCAGAAACACCTGATGGATAAGGATAATATGGATCCGAAACAATGCATATTTTCATCTTTAAAATCTATTTTTCAAAAAATAAAATTGTCAAGTTAAACATTACAATTTTTCATAATATTTCTTTATCTCTTCTATCTCCAGTTTTTCATCCTCTGTCAACTCATAGTTCACAATCTCTGAACCAACAAAATAACCCATTAAAGTGGATGAATACATTCCTGCTATTGCACCTCCTACCATAAAATTTATTGCAACACAAGAAAGAACGATAGCACGATAGAGTTCAAATATGCATCCTATACAATCCGTCGCCGTAACAGTATCCTGTGGCATTATTTTGTCAAGATTCTCTTTTATTATAAAATACCCAGCATATGTTCCGAACGGAACAAGGATTGCGGTTGATATAACCATACTTGTCTGTCTTATCATCATCCTTGTGTATATTTTATTCCTTAAAAAACTGTATCTTTTTAGAAAATCTTCGTATTCTTCTTTTGTAAGTTTTATCTGCAATAAATAAATGTATTTTCCAACCCTATCCAAAAAATCCATAGCATCAAATATTGTTTCAGGTGTCTTTTCTTTTCTTAAAGTTATTTTCTTAAATCCGCCAATATTGAATTCAAACCCATAATAGAAAACTTTATTATCTCTCGTTGAAAAAGATAATGAAATAACTGGCCAGATGTTAAATTTTATCCCATATTTAGTTGGTGCGAAACCTTTTTCATCTGTTAGATAATAAGGAAAATTATAAAATATTGAAGGCATTAAAGAAATTTTAAGATACTTTGTCTTAAAATCTTTCGTAAAAATCCTCCAGAATAAATAAGGGGTTATTGTATTTGAAATATCATCAAAATCTACCTTTTTATGGAATATTTGATAATGGATACCAAATCCAAGACCTGTCATTTTTTCAAATAGACACATATCATATCCTGCAAAAGAAAAAAGGGAGTCATAAAACGGAACATTTTTATTCACATATCCACCAAAATTTAAAGATAATTTTAAATAATATGTATCAAGAAAAGAAAGAAACAAAAGCATATTTAATTATATATAAAGATTTTCAAGATGTCAAGAATTACTAAAAATTTCATCGTGTAATCTTGACTTTTATGAAATTTAAAATAAATTTTTTTATGGAATTGAGAGGACCTGTATGGCTTATGCAACCAATACCATATCTTGGTGAAAAAATAGAAGAAGAATGGATTTATGAACCAAAGATAGATGGATGGAGGTTGCAGGTCATTAAATACAAAGATGGGAGGATTGAATTCTGGGGAAGGAGGCTTGAGAAAAAACCAAATTGGTCTTGTAAATTAGGTTATATTTCAGAAAATTTAAAATATCTTCCTTCAGGGACATTACTTGATTGCGAACTTTACACTGATAAAGGAAGACATAAGATACCTTCTCTTTTCAAGGAAAAACCAGATGTTATTCCGATTATATTCGTCTTTGATATTATATTTATAGAGAATGAGTTCATTGGAGAAAAACCCCTCTCTGAGAGAAAAAAAATCCTTGAAGGGATAAATTTTAAGGAACCATTAATACTATTGAAATACAGAAAACTTGATGATATTTATCGTGCTTACAAAGAAGAAGTTTCATCCGGGAATGAAGGAATCATAATAAAAAAATGGGATTCAATTTATAAAATTGCAAAAGATGTCCCAATAGCAACTATTGATTGGAGAAAAATAAAGTGAGGTGAGGATGGGTATAAGCAGATTTCAAGTTATGGCAGTCCTTCAAGCAGCAAGGGCATACCTTTCTGGATTGCCTATTGAATCAGCAAAAAGTTGGGGACTTAATCGCGCAATATTCTATGCTGCTGCGAAGAAGGGGTTTAAAAAGACAGGGATTGTTAAAAGAAGTATAAAGATTGAGGAAGAGAAGAAGGAAATTGAAGGTAAATTCAAGGTATTCCATTTGGGTGATGAGATGGCTTATGCTGTTGAGAAGGAAGGCAAGTTATTTTTTACAATTGGTAACGAGATACAGACTGATAAAGACTTTGAAAGACAGATAGAAAAAAGATTTGGTGAAAGATTTGAAAATGTATGGAACGAGGCTATTGAGATATTAAAGAAATACGATGAAGGTGTTCTAAAATCACAGAGATATTTTTTCGAAACTATTTACAAACCGAGAAGGGATGAACTTGTAAAAAAATGGGGATAAGTTTCTTGACAATCTTATAAATAAAGATAATATAAAGATAATAAAGGGGCAGTAGCTCAGTTGGGAGAGCGGTGCGTTCGCAGCGCACAGGTCAGCGGTTCAACTCCGCTCTGCTCCAATATTACCGCTGACAAAAGGGGTGTGGGGAAAGAGGCTTTCCCCACTCACCATTGAAAGGGGAATATTAAGGGGGAAATAAAATATAAAATATGAGTAA
>Ga0123519_10010827_pt1 | contig 13527 bp, 10 predicted proteins | sample YelNatPaOPRAMG02_FD_87396 | JGI IMG/M metagenome (GOLD analysis project Ga0123519, IMG submission 87396) | Hot spring microbial communities from Yellowstone National Park - Yellowstone National Park OP-RAMG-02 (version 2) | ecosystem: Environmental > Aquatic > Thermal springs > Hot (42-90C) ...
CAAAAGCGTTCGACGAAAACACCGCTTTGCCGCCAACAGTTTTCACGCTCAGCCGGGCACGCGGCCATCTGATTTCCCTGAAGAACGGGAGAAACAGGCGGTTCCGCGCCGCCACCCGCGTCCCCTCCAGCAATAAGGCGAACGCCGCGCAGGAACGCGGATCCGGATTGGCGGACCGGGGAAGGCTCGCCAGGCGCGTTGAAGTGTTCGGCGGAATCAGCGCATCGCAAGCGCGGTCGGTCAGAAAACCGCCGGCCAGTTTCATGTACCCGTACCGCAGCCTGCCCCGCCATTCCCTGCGGGTTTCGTTGATGCCGTAAACGCCGATCGAATCTCCCTCATCAGCCACGACAACGTGCACAGGCTGCATGGCTCGCCGCACCGGGTGAAACGCAGGGGTGCGTCTGAGATAGTAATCCACAATTGTCCAGCTCCTCGTCGCCGGCCAGCAATCGTTGTACATCCAGAAGATCGCCGATCCGGTGTCGAACATCCTTCGCCTGAAGTTCTCGCAATACTCACGGAGCGCCTCTCCCTGAACAACGCCGCCCCAATAGACGAACTCCTCGATCGTCATCTTTCTGGGGTCCAAACCAAGCCATTGCTCGATCATCCTGTCCGGCGGGCTGGGCTCCGCCCACGAATCAACCGAATTGTCGTGCACCTGCCATGCGAACGACTGCACGTACCGCTGCCCTTCGGGCAGACACGCCAGCATGGTCGGCAGCGATGTGGGCCCCAGCGTTCCGCCCTCGTTTGGAAATCTGCATGCCATCTTCCGGTAATCCCTGAAATCCGTGTTGTGCATTCCCACTGTCCACGGATGCTGGTCGCCGACATCGTCCGCGTTGGGATGCCGCCCGTCCGGCGACCATGGAGAACTGGGCTGGTAGTATCGAGTCGGGTCTTCTTCGGCCAGAAGCCTGGGAAGCGTAAGATGAAACAGCGCGTGATCGGGGTAAACCACTCCCTTGTCGTATCCCCAGGACCATGCGCCCCATTCCAGTTCGTTGTTGCCGCACCACACGATGAGGCTGGGATGGCGCGCAAGCCGTCTGATGTTGTAAACAGCCTCCGCCTTGACCGAATCGTGAAAGGACTGGTCCTGGACGGGATATCTGGCGCAGGCAAAGATGAATTCCTGCCAGACCAGAATGCCTTTTTCGTCGCACAGGTCGTAGAAATCATCCGACTCGTACAGGCCGCCGCCCCATACGCGGAGCATGTTGAAATTCGCCTCCAGCGCCAGATCGGTGAGCTTGTCGTATCTGTGCCTGTCGCAGCGCGCGAAGATCATGTCCGCAGGCACGAAATTCCCGCCCTTCGCGAAAATCTTCCTGCCGTTGATCTCGATGTTGAAATACCGCCCGCCCGCCGGATGGGGATCCTGATTGATGCGAACATGCCTGAATCCGATCCGGGCCGAACGAGACCCGATCCTCCGCCCCGCAACGGACAGGTCAACATTCAGCGTATAGAGAGGCTGCGCGCCGTGGCCGGCCGGCCACCATAGATCCGGGTTCGGAACCTGGAGAACGACCTCGTACGGATGCAGGCCGGGCTTCACCTCCACCGGGCATGAACCCCGCACGCCCGCCTCCCTGATGGCGGCGGAAACAACGCCCTTCACGGGCTTCTCCGACAGCCCTTCGACAAAAAGCCGCGCGCGCACAGTCCCGCTGCGAAAATCAGGCGCCAGTTCCGCCAGCGGCACAAGCATGTCAATCCGCGCCGTATCATCGGTCCACTCCAGGCTGACCGGACCGGTTATGCCGACATTTATCAGCCTGGTGGACCAATCCCAACTGAACTGGCACTGGGGCTTGCGGAGCCAGTGCCGCTTGTGGAGCAGAGCGTCCCCGCCAAGCCAGCCTTCGCAGGGCTTGTCAGACACGCTGTAAAGCCCGCCCTCGACATGGACGGTGAGCAGATTGCGACCGGGCTTGAGTTTGCCGGTGACATCTATTCTGCACGGATGGAACGAATTGCAGTGGCGCCCGACCTCCTTGCCGTTCAGCACCACTATCGCAGCCAGATCGAGCCGTTCAAAATAAAGCCAGGTCCTTGCCTTCGCGGCGTCCGCAGGCGCATCGAAAAAACGCCTGTAACTCCACTGGCACTCTTCCACCCATCTCGCCGCCAGGCAGTTCGTTCCCACATACGGGTCGGCAATCCATCCCGCGCGTTGAGCGTCGAGGTGGATTTCCCCGGGCACGCGGGCTGGAATGTATCTCATGGGGTCGGTTTCCCACCTCTCCGCATACGCCGCTCTGCCGCGCTGTCCATCATTCCACCTGACCTGCCAGATTCCGTTGAGCTCCCTGATCTTCATCATAATGGCGCCTCCCCGGTCAAAAGACCGTGGACCACACTATGTGGGGCAGTTGCGCCGATCAAGCCGGATTGTGCTTTTGCCGCGCGATATGAATTCCGCAACAGCGTCGCCGGTCTTGTTGCAAGATACGTTGGCTCGGCCGGAGGGCCTCCGGAAATGCATAACAAAAAAGCCCCGCGTGGGGCCATAGTCCGCGCGGGGCCAGTCATCTGCCGGTTTCGCATGAGCGCTTGCCGGCGCAAAGCGCGTTCCTATTCCGACTGCTTCGCCTTGCGGAGGGCTTCAATCTTCGCCTTGCGCTCGCTCTTCTGCTGCTCGTGATGGGCCTTTGTCGCTTCCTTCCATTTTGCGATCATATCCTTTATGGCCTGTTTCTTGGCTTCAAAATTCATCGTATTGTCGTTGGCGATCTTTTCGAAGTTTGCCATCAGGTCATTGAACCGTTCCTCCCTGAAAGCAACGTTCTCGGCATACTGCTGTTCGAAAAAGGAGATGAGGCCGTTCTTTTCCTCGTCTGTCAGCGCCTTGACTCGTGCCAGTCTCTCTTTCAGATAAGCGATATTTTCCTCGTGCTGCTTCTGGAAGAAAGCCTTGTTCTCGTTGTACTGGGCGGTTCTGTGCTGTTCGACGGCTTCTATCTTTTCTTTTTGCAATTCGCCTTTGATCTGCTGCCTGAACTCCTGGTTCTCCTTCTTCTGCTCTTCGAAATGGGCCTTGGTCTCCTCCCTCTGGGCAGCCCAATGCCCCTCTTCGCATATCGCCGGACGCGTGCCGACAACCAGCGCCCCTGAAACAGCCGCAACAAGACCTGCAATGTGTTTCATCTCTTCTTCCCTCCTCAGAGTTGTCGCGACAACTGTTGTCGCGCTCCGTTCATACAAACGGATGAGGCCGCGCATTATTGTCCCTCTTTTGGAACATGGGGCAGAGGCATTTTTCAGACATCAGGCATCGACAGCGCAGCATCTGCGGCATCGGCGGCCGACAGAAAAGTACGGGTTCAACAAAACGCCCGGAAAACCTTGAGAATCGCCTCGGCTATTTCATCTATGTCTGTTTCAGTATAGAATCGGTTCATGGCAATCTGTATCCCGTTGTGCAGGATCCGCCTGTGCACAGGCGTTTGATCAACGCTGTACGTGTACGACCTGCCGTCGGGCTGAACAAGAGGATAGAACCGCCGGTCGTCGGCCAGCCAGGGGCGAACGACACGCTCCTGGAAGAGTCTGTTCTGGATAAGATCATAACGGCCGAACGAAACCGCATTTATGCCTTCCGCCTGCAGCGCCGAGACTATCTCATCCCGGCCCGCATTCATGACCGACGGGTCAACTTCGACAAGCGTCCACCAATAAGTGCTGTATCCGCCGGGCAGAGCCTGCATCATGCGGCCGCCCTTCAACCCCTTCAGCCGCCGCTCCAGCCGCGCGCCCAACGCATGGTATCTGCGCGTGATTTCATTCACCCGTTCCAATTGCGCGCAAGCCACAGCTCCCTGAAGCTCGCTCATCCTGTAGTTCATGCCGTGATGCGCCTGGTTCAGGGAGCGATCGAAAAACCTGTCGTAATACTTGTCCGCGTAGTTGCTCACCCGCCTGTACAGGTCGGGGTCGTCGAGAACGACAAAACCTCCGTCGCCTGTGGATATGTGCTTGAAGTCGTTGGTGGAGAAGCACGCCGCCAGCCCGAAGGAACCAGCCCGCCTGCCTTTGAGCCGCGTTCCCCACGCCTGGGCGCAGTCCTCTATCACGGCTATTCCCCTTTTGGAACACCACTCTGCGATCTCGCCGGCCGGCGCGGGGTACCCGGCCAGGTGAATCACCAGCACCGCCTTCGTGCGCGGCGTCACTCGGGCCGCAACCGTCTCAACGGTTGGTTGCAGATTTTCGTCATAATCGCAGAACACAGGCACGGCTCCCTCCTCGATGACACCCAGAGCAGACCCGTAATCCGTGTGAGGCGTCATGATCACCTCGTCGCCCGGCCCTATTCCGGCAGCAATGCAGCCCAAATGAACCGCTGCGCTGCCACTCGTGCAGGCAACCGCATATCGGCGGCCTGTGTATTTTTTCATCATCTCGCAGGCGCGCTTCACGAAGGTTCCGCTCGCGTAGAACAGCGTGTTGCTGTCGAGCGCCTTCTTCAGATAAAGCATCTCATTGCCGGCGAACCGCCTGCCGGAGCCGCAGGGAGTCCGCTTGGCCTTTGGCCCTCCGTGTATTGCCGGCTTCGATGTGTCAACGCGCCTGACACCGGTTCTCATCCTCTCATCTCCTTTCCTCACGAGGGCATCGCATCCTGCACCCTCATGCCGGGCTCGGGAATTACGACTCTTTCCGCCCCAAGATCGCGCAACCCGGCCGCAAGAGACTCCGCGGCCTGCCGCTCGCCGTGCACCACGAAGGCCGCTTCCACACGCGGCCCCATTTCCGCAAAATAGTCCATCAATTCATCCCTGTCCGCGTGCGCGCTCAGGGCGTTGATCGTGTGAACGCGCGCCCGCACCTGGTATTCGTCGCCGAACATCCGCACAGCGCCGGCTCCATCAACTATCCGCCTTCCAAGGGTGTTCTCGGCCTGGTACCCGACAAACAGGATGATGTTCCGGGGATCGCCTATTGTATTCATGAGGTGATGGACGATCCTGCCGCCTTCGCACATGCCAGACGAGGAAATGATTATCATGGGGCCGCTCATCCCGTTGAGCGCCTTGGATTCCTCGGTTGTCTCGACATATCGAACGCTTCCGAAATGGAATGGCTGGTTTCCGCCCGCCAGCATGGCGGCAGCCTCGCCGTCGTAGCACTCCGTATGGCGTTCGTACACGGCCGTTGCCCTGGAGGAGAGAGGGCTGTCCACATAAACCGGCACATCAGGAATCCTCCCCTGTTCATGCAGTTCGTGCAGATAATAGAGCAGCTCCTGCGTGCGCCCCACGCTGAAAGAGGGAATCACAAGTTTGGCTTGTTGACGTACAATGTCGTCAATGAAACCCTTGAGCCTTCCTGTCACGTCAGCCTTGGGCGGATGCGTCCTGTCGCCATATGTGGATTCGGTGATAAGCACATCCACATCCCGCACAACTTCCGGATCATGCAATATGGGCATGTCCCTCCTGCCCATGTCGCCGGTGAAAAACAGCCTCTTCCGCGACCCCGCGCCGTTTTCCACGTCAATTGTCACAGTCGCCGACCCCAGCAAATGCCCTGCTTCGTGAAACGCCGCAGAAACTCCCTCGACAATTTCGATTCTGCTGCCGTAGGGAACATCACTGAAAAGGGACAAAGCCGGATCAACGTCCTCCGGCGTGTAGAGAGGCTCGAATGGATTCTTCCCCTGCTGCAACCGTTTCTTGTTGGCGAAAGCCACGTCCTTCACCTGCAGATGGGCGGAATCTCTCAGCATTATGTCGCACAGGTCCCGCGTGGCCGGCGTGGCGTATATCCTGCCGCGAAACCCCTGCTTGACGAGCGTCGGGAGATTGCCGCTGTGATCAATATGTGCATGCGAAAGGACAACGGCGTCTATGGAGGCCGGGGCAAAGGGAAAGTTGCGGTTCCTTTCAAACGCCTCCTTGCGATGGCCCTGCATCAGGCCGCACTCGAGCAGGATCCTCTTCCCCCTGACCTCGACGAGATGCATCGAACCGGTTGTCGTCAGCGCCGCGCCGTAGAACGTTATGTCCATACATCCTCCCCAATCTGGACGTCCGGACGGCCAGACCCCTGATTTTAAACGCGAAGAGCCTGTCCGCCGTTCCGCAACCGAGTTTTCAGACCGCAAACCCTGCGCGTCTGAGCGTTTCCGGGGTGATTCCCTGCCTGCCTCCGAACATCCTCTCAACCGCGGCTCTCGCCGCCTTTGCCATGATGTCCACCTCAATGTTCATCAGGTCTCCCTCGACGCGATCCCTGAGGCTGGTGTTTTCCCATGTGTGCGGAATTATGTGGACTGCGAACCCGTCCTGGCCGGGTTCGACAACCGTGAGACTTATCCCGTCCAGCGCGACAGACCCCTTGGGCGCTATGTCCACCATGATGTCCCTGCCGCACTCAATTTCAAGCACCCTGTCCGCGCCCCTGCGCCGGATCCGCCGGAGGCGGGCCATGCCATCAACATGCCCCAACACGATGTGGCCTCCAATTCGGTCGCCGGCTCTCAGCGCCCGCTCAAGATTCACAAGGGCGCCCTTCCGCAGTCTTCCCAGGGTGGTTTTCCCGGCAGTCTCCTCCAGGAGATCGCATTCGAACGAGCCGTCCGTGGCCGACACCACGGTCAGGCATACGCCCTGCACGGCGATGCTCTCCCCCACTGCAAGAGGTTCATTCCATGCGTCATGTTTCACCAGGGCCCGCAGCATCCCTGCTTTTCGCTGCGCGCCATTCCACAGTCCGACTTTCTCGACCAGTCCCGTGAACATCTCAGCAGCCCTCCGACCGGCTTCCGCCGCGCCTTTGCGCCATGCCACTCTCAGTCTCCGCCGTGACGAGTATATCCTCTCCTGTCCGTTCCACCGAAAGAAACCTGAGCCTCGGCATCCTGTTCAACCGCCAGCCTGGTCCGTTGAAAGCCGGAATGCTGCGGCCGCCGCCAAGCAGACGCGGCGCAATGAAGAAAACATACCTGTCAGCCAGCCCCTGCCGCGCGATCTCGTAAGCCAGCCGTCCTCCTCCCTCGCAAAGCACATGCAGGATGCCGAAACGTCCGAGCCGCCTCAGCAGCGCTTTCAGTCTCACCCTCCCTCCCCCGGCGGACGGCAGAATCCAAACCCTCGCCCCTTTCCTTGAACACTCTGCCAGCCGCCGTTCCGCGCGGGAGCGGACGGTTGCCAAAATCGTCTGGCCAGCAAAATCATCGGCAAATACCCGCCAACAGGGGTCGGCTTCTCCGCGGCCGTCCACAATCACACGCCACAGCCTGCCCCGCGCATCGCCGGCAGAAACAAGGCTCGGGTCATCGGCCCGAACCGTGCCTGCTCCGACCATCACGGCGTCCACCCGCCGCCGCAAGGCTCTGACCATCTCTCTGGACTGCGGCGATGTTATCCACCTCGACGCTCCGGCGCCGTCCGCTATCCGCCCGTCAATCGTCATGCCCAGCTTCAGCGTCAGGAACGGAACTTTCTTCTCAACCCATTTCCGAAAAGGAGCAAGCAACTCCGACGCTTCCTCCTCGCAAACGCCCGAGGCGACTGCGATCCCGGCCTGCCGGAGAATCCGGGCCGCCCTTCCCCTGTTCACAGGATTGGGATCCGTGGCTGCATACACAACCTTCCGGACGCCGGCCGCGATTATAGCGTCCGTGCACGGCGGCGTGCGGCCGCGCGTGGAGCAGGGCTCCAGCGTGACGTACAGCGACGATCCCCGCGCGGCTTCGCCGGCTGCGGCGAGCGCAAGAATCTCCGCATGAGGCTCGCCCGCCTTCCTGTGGAACCCCCGGCCAATGATCATGCCGTTCTTCACGACCACCGCGCCCACCGGCGGATTCGGCCGGGTAGTCCCCTCGCCGCGACGCGCGAGGCAAAGGGCCTCAAGCATGAATTCCCTGTCGTTCATCCCGGATCCAATGTTGGAGAAATGCCCAGACTGCATGAACCGTCACAGAGACACAACGCGAATTGAACGACCGACCACAAAAATGACCCTGTGCCGACAACTTTTTTCACCCAGCGTCTGCCTGACTGGGGCCAATCGCGGAATCCGGATTCATCGGTCCCTGGCCGCATCACGCTCTGAATCCGCAGCCCGTTCATCCGGGCCTCTGCCGCCTTCGCTTCCGCCGCCGGCTTCCCTGCGGATGGTGTCCAGAATGCCGTTCACGAAACGTCCCGATTCGTCCGTTCCGAAATATTTTGCTATGTCAACCGCCTCGTTTATCACGACCGCCGGCGGCGTGTCGCGCTGGTGGATCATCTCATACACCGCCATTCTCAGGACATTCCGCTCCACCGAGCCCATCCGCGACAGACGCCAGTGTTTCGCATGGCGGCTTATCATGCCATCTATCTCCCTCATGTTCGCCGCCACTCCGCGCACGAGCGCCTCGGCAAAGTCGCGGGCCCTGCCCGATGCGCGCGATTCCTTTCTGAACCCCGCAAAGAGCTCATCCAGCTCGACAGGATTCGCGTCGAGATGGAACAGCATCTGGAATGCCCACTCTCTCGCCTGTCTCCGCGTCGCCATTCCCCAGCGTCCCCCCGCGCGCCGGAATCGCCGGCCGCTCAACGTGTCGAAGCCAGCGCCTTGAACAGATTCGCCATTTCGATGGCCGCCTCTGCAGCCTGCCAGCCCTTGTTGCCGGCCTTCGTTCCGCACCGCTCGATCGCCTGCTCGAGATTGTCCGCCGCCACCACTCCGTTGATTACAGGAACCCCTGAATCCAGCGATATTGACGCCAGGGATCTTGAGACCTGCGAGTTTATCAGTTCCGCATGCGTCGTGGCGCCCTGCACCACCACGCCAAGCGCCACAATTGCGTTGAACCGTCCGCTTTCTGCCATTCTCTTCACAGCCTGCGGAATCTCGTTTGAGCCCGGCACCCAGGCCACCGTTATATCCTCCTCGCGCCCTCCGTGCCTGACAAGGCAGTCAATCGCACCGTCCTTCAGGTGCCGCGTCAGGAAATCATTGAAACGGCTCACCACCAGGCCGAAGGTCAGGCCCGCTCCCGACAGATTTGCCGATATTTCTCTCGCCGCCATTCCGCACCTCCTCCTTGTTTGTCCTACAACAAATGACCGAGCTTCTCCTTCTTGGTCCGCAGATAATTGTCGCTGTAAGGCGTAGGCTCGACAATCAACGGCACACGCTCCACCACCTTCAGCCCGTACCCCTCCAGGCCGACGATCTTTCTCGGATTGTTGGTCAGCAATCTGATCTCCTTCAGACCGATATCGCAGAGAATCTGCGCGCCGACGCCGTACTCCCTCAGATCCGGCGGAAAGCCGAGCTTAAGGTTCGCCTCCACGGTGTCCAGCCCCTTGTCCTGAAGGGCGTAAGCATGAATCTTGTTCGCAAGCCCTATGCCGCGGCCCTCCTGCCGCATGTACAGAATAACGCCGCGCTCCTCACGCGCCACCATCGTCATGGCCGCGTGCAATTGATTCCCGCAGTCGCACCGCAAGGACCCAAGCACGTCGCCAGTCAGACATTCGCTGTGCACACGAACAAGGGGCGGAGGCATCCCGGAAACATCGCCCATCACGAGCGCGACATGGTGATCCCCCTCGGCGATGGACCTGTAAAGCCGCAGGCTGAACCTGCCGTAGCGTGTGGGAAGGTCAGTGGCTCTCACGAACTCGACAAGCCGCTCTTTTCGGCTCCGGTATGCGATCAAGTCGGCGACGGATGTCATGAGCAGGCGGTGTGTGCGCGCAAGCTCCGCCAGTTCGTTGAGCCGGGCCATCTGGCCGTCGTCCCTGAGAACCTCGCAAATGACCGCCGCCGGTTTCAAACCTGCCAGCCGCGCCAAATCCACCGACGCCTCTGTATGCCCCGCCCTGCGCAACACGCCCCCCTCCTTCGCCTCAAGCGGGAAAGTGTGGCCGGGGCTCACCAGATCTCCCGGCCTTGATTTGTCGTCCACAAGTACTGCTACGGTCCTCGCCCGATCATGCGCGCTGATGCCTGTTGTTATCCCATGCGCGGCGTCAACCGATTCCATGAAAGCCGTCTTGAACGCGTCCCCGTCGCCGCGCGTTGTCATTCTTCCTATGCCCAGAGCCTCAAGACGCTCTCGCGTCAGCGCGACACATATCAGTCCGCGCCCGTACTTGGCCATGAAGTTGATGGCATCGGGCGTAACTTTCTCGGCCGCCACAACGAGGTCTCCCTCGTTCTCCCTGTTTTCGTCGTCGGTGACGATGACTATTTCACCTCGGCTGAACGCCTCGATCACCTTTTCGACCGGATCGAACATTCCCGCCTCCAGAAAACAAAAAGCGGCCATGCCGGACGGGTATACACCGGACATGCCGCTTCCCTGCGCAGTCTGTCTCCTCCCGTCCGGACTGTACCGTCGGCCACGGAATCTCACCGTGTCAGTCCAGGGGCTCATGCCCCGGAGTCGCGGGCTTTACCGCCGGTAGGGAATCGGCACGCCGATGTTCTGCTCCCCGCATGCCCAACCCTGTCCCGAAGACATTGCGCGAAAACAAGAAAACAGAAACCTGCGCGCTTGTTACCACAGACACGCCCTGGCTGCAATCGTTTTTCTCCACACCCGCAACCAGGGCGCTGAGAGCATCATGAGGAAAGCCGCCGCAGCGCTTTCAGAGACTTCGTTATTTCCAGCCTGTTCGGACATGCTTTCTCGCAACGGCCGCATTCCCTGCACGCGGATGCGCCGACCTTCGGATCAATGCCCTTCAGTGAGTTGCGGACATGTTCCTCGAGCCCGAAAGCCTTCCACATGCGGTACAACTCCATGTGCCTCGGAATGTCAATGCCCTGCGGACAGGGCATGCAGTAGCGGCATCCAGTGCATATTCGGCCGCCCAGCCTGCTGTCCAGTTTCTCCAGAACCGCCTGCATCCTGCGCCGCTCTTCGTCAGCCCGCTCCGGATCGAAATTGAAAACAGTCACAACGTTTTCCTCGAGCTGTTCGAGCGTGTTCATTCCCGAACAGGCTGTGCTGACCCACGGGTTCGACAGAACGAAGCGAAGCGCCACCGCAGGAGTCGGCATATCAAGGCCGAGTTCCTTCTTGATGATTTCCGCCCCGGTTGACAGCACCCCGCCGGCCACCGGGCACATTGCGACAACCCCGATCCCCAGTTCGCCCGCCCGCTTGATCAGCGGCTCGTAAGTCCTGTTCACCAGGTTGTACGGAACAGTTATAGAATCGAACAGGCCGGTCTCTATGCAGCGGATGAAATTCTCCGGCGTGTCGTGGCCCGTGAACCCGACATGGCGGATCAATCCCTCGTCCTGGGCCTTCCTTATCGCTTCGAGCGCTCCCCCTCTTTTCAGCAGATGAGGCATCATGCCCCAGGAAAACCATCCCACCTGAAAAAACTTGAAGTGGCTGATTCCGAGTATGTCCAGTTGGCGCTCGATTTCCCTGCGGAACCCGCAGGCGGTTGTCTCCGGCCTCACTCCCTCCTTGCCCGATATGATGATCCCGCCAGTTTTTCCCCGAAGTCCCCCGGCGGTTCTGTGCTGGCATGTTCCGCCAAGATAATACCGCGTGGTCTCGAAATAGTTCACGCCGAGTTCAACGGCCCGCGACAGGAGCCTCGCGTTGAGCTCCGGATTGTCGTAGAGCCTCATGCAGCCGAAGGACAGGGCCGAAACCCTCAGGCCGGTCCTGCCGAACGGCCTGTAACGCATCGTCTTCGGATTTTCCAGAAGAGCATCATCCCATGCAAGACGCATCGTTCACCTCCTTGCGCTCCAGCGCCGAAGGACCGGATCGGCCAGTCTGCGCACATCCCCGCCTAACAGTATCAACGCGGCTCCAAACCACACCGCCGCTCCGACGGCCGCCGCAAGCGCCAGCCAGGCGGCCTCCGCCCATTTGGCCGCGCCCCCTCCTCCGGCCGTCGCCATGCCCATTCCGGCCAAAACGGCCTTTGCCGCAGCCGCTCCCGCCGCTGACGCGCAAACAGAACGCAGAGTGACCCATCCTATCGCGGGCCATCCCGCGCTTCCAGTGTGTTTCCGCAATATCCGCGCCAGAACAATCACGCATACAAAGCTGCTCACAGTGGTAGCAGCCGCCACCCCCACATGCCGATAGCCTTCCGGAAGCGTCGCAAGAAACAGGACATTCAGCGCCGCATTCAACCCCAGCGAGGCTGCGCTGACTTTCACCAGCGTTCTGGGCTTCTGCAGCGCGTAAAAAGCGGCGGCCAGGGATTTTTGCGCCGCGAAAGCGAAAAGCCCCGGCGCATACGCCATGAGCGCCCGCGTGGTCCAGACGGCGGAGGTTTCATCGAAACGCCCGCCCTTCCATGAAAAAATCGCTCTCACCAGCTCCGGGCCGAGGGCCATTATGAAAATCGCGGCCGGCGCAATTACCACCGCCAGATGCCTGAGCGCCGCATGCAGCGTCGAGCGCAGCGACTCTATGTCTCGCCTGGCAGCATCCTCTGAAAAAGTCGGCAGCAGAACAGTTCCCATCGCTGTTCCGAAAAGGCTCAGGGGGAGATAGACGATCCGCTGGGCATAAGTGAGGGCGGCAGGCGCCCATGGAGCGGCGACAACCGCGAACACATTGTCGGTCAGAACGCTGACCTGATACACGCCGAACCCCATCGCCACAGGCGCCATGAGCCTCACGATCCGCCGGGCCTTTTCGTCGCGCCACCCGGCACCCACTTCCGCCGTCACTCCGGCCCGCTTGAGCGCGCCGGCAAGCAGAAGCACCTGGATCGCGCCCGCAGCCACCACGCCCCACGCCACAAGGCTGATCCTTTCCCATAAGCCGCCCGCCAGGGGGCACAGCCCGGCCAACACGGCCATCACCACTATATTCAGAACCGCCGGCATCGCCGCCGCCAGCGCGAACATCCTGTGCGCGTTCAGAACCGCCATCCCGAACGCGCTGACGCACACAAAAAACACGTAGGGGAACATGATCCTGCCGAGCTGCGCAATCGCCGCCACGCGGGGCCACACGGCCGCTGTCGAAAGCCAGGCCATCAGGCCCACGCCGGCTGCTGATACCGCGGCCAGCACGACAAGCAGCAGCCCGAATATCCTGCCGGCGAGCCTGTGAGCGGCCTGCGGCCCTTCCCGCTCGAGCGTCTCGGAATAAACCGGAATGAAAGCGGCCGAGAGAGCGCCCTCGCCGAGAAGATACCGCAGGACATTCGGAATCTGAAAGGCAACGTCAAAGGCCGATTTGGCAAGGGAAGTTCCAAAAAAAACAGCCATAAGAATTTCGCGGGCCAGGCCCAGAACCCTGCACAACGCGGTGAAAACAGCTATCACGGCCGCGGATGCCGCAATGCTCCGACCGCCCCGCGACCCCTCGAGCGGGCATCCCGCATCGTCATTGGCCGGACTCATCTCCGCAACACCTCCAGCGCGGCGGCGGCGGCCTCTTCCGGTCTTATTGACGCCAGAACTTCCGAGGCTGTGCGCGACGTCCTCCCCACGAACCTGGAATGAGGAGCGCCAGGCGCCGTGAGTATCCTGTGCCCCCTGCCGAGAGGACCTGTCGCGGAAGGATCGGTGATCCCGCATATG
>Ga0123519_10010830_pt1 | contig 13526 bp, 11 predicted proteins | sample YelNatPaOPRAMG02_FD_87396 | JGI IMG/M metagenome (GOLD analysis project Ga0123519, IMG submission 87396) | Hot spring microbial communities from Yellowstone National Park - Yellowstone National Park OP-RAMG-02 (version 2) | ecosystem: Environmental > Aquatic > Thermal springs > Hot (42-90C) ...
ATCTATTAAAATTATTAATTTTATCAGCTAATAAAAACCTATCAATTTGCATATATATGTTCTCTTATCTTTCTTATTTTTTTGCTATTTCTTTAAAATTGACAAATTGTAAATTATAAGGAAAATAAAAAATTATTAAAAATTATTCTTGTATAAAAAATCTCTCATTTGATGTATGAAATTTATTTTAACTTTTCAAAATGTTTTAATTGTTAATTATTATTTATGTGGGGGAAGCCTCCCCCTCGCTCCATCCACACCTTCGGTGTGTATTCCGCTACCCCCTCCTGGGTGTGCCCGGGAGAACGCTCTCTGTTCAATTACCACCGTCTGGTAGGGCACACCCGCGGAGTGCATTTGGTGAGAAATAATTTAAAGTAATCTTTTATTACAATTTTTTAACTACTTTATTTTTATAATTCTCCTTTCCACTTAATATTATTGAACTACTTTATCCAAAAAAATTGACAAATATGAATTGGCTTCGGAAGAACACTGATGGGAATTTTATTTACAGAAAAAATATTTATGACTTATAATTCAATATAAACATTTTTATAATTTCCTAATAATTTTACTTAAAATTATTTCATAGAATTTTCCTTTGCGGGGAGCGTTGCGAGGGGGCGATCGGTGCGAAGCGAAAATCGGAACAATATAGTGCGAGCGCCCTTGCAGTGGGGGTATCCCGCTAGGGCGGGACGCTTCGCGGCGACACAGCTTAGGGGGAGACTTCCCCCAACATATGAAATATTTTATTATAAAGCTTTTAAAATTTTTTCAATAAAAAAAGACTTAACAAAACTAAAGAATTAAGAAGCTATCTTCAATATTATTATTATAAAGCCGATTAATTTCTAATTAATATTTTCATTTTATTAAAATAAAAGTTTTAAAATTTAATGCTTTTTATTATTTTGAATTTTAATAGTGAATATTTAAAGATATTTATTCATTAGTAAATTGGTTTTTTAATATGACTGTTTATTCTATTCCAGTTTTAATTAATTCAACAATAGTATTATATGTAGGTTTTTACAACCTTTTTTTATGGCTTGAATTAAGAGAAAAAAAAGATAGACTTTACTTTTTTGGAATATGTATTTCTGTTGGCATTTATGATATATTTAGTTTTCTTTTATATAATTCACAGAGTTTTGAAACAAGTATTTGGTGTCAGCGGGGGCAGTTTTCTTCTGTTGGCTTTATTGCATTTTTTATAATTATGTTTATAAATAAGTTATTTAATCAGAAAATGCCTTTTGTTTTTAAAATATTGTTATGTGCCATTTTACCAAGAAAGGGGTTAACCAATGAAAAAAACTTTATTTAAACTTTTATTAGTGATAACTGCTCCTTTTTTGATTTGCAGTTGTACAGTTCAAAAATATCTTTCTGTTTATGACGGAAGTAAAGCCGATGGGACGATTACCATGTTTTATGAATATGACGCATTTGAAGAACCTGTCGTGCATTGGGAAGAAGCTAAGCAAGAAGCAATTTCAAAATGTAAAAATTGGGGTTATAGTGGGGCAGAATTTTTTGGTTCAGGAGTACAAAAATGTATAGCCGTCAATGGATATGGAAATTGTGTTAGATGGAGAGTATATTATAAATGTCAATGTACCGGAGGAAAATAACCAGCCCATAACAGGCGGTATATTTTATTGCCGAGATAGTGCGGGTTTCAGCGTTTCTGCATCTAATAAACTTTCGTGTAACTTGACAGGACAGTGCTTCGAAATCGGCAACAAAAACATACCGCCAAACCGTTGTGTGTATATATAACCTTTATTTTTATTTCATGGATAGACTCGCCAATATTTTTAAATCTATCCAATAGGGCAGAAAAAAATATTTTAATTGGATCTTTTAAAATTAATTATAAAGAACTTGCTCCATGACCTGCTTTTAATATTTTATATCTTTTTATCATAATAGGAATAATTGTTGCCTACAGATATTTAATTATGGCTTACAATAATTTTAAAGAAAAAAGATTAGCATTTATTTTAATTGGTTTCACAATTTTTTTTATTGCCAATATTAATGATATTTTATTAGGTGCCAATTTGATTAAATCTGTATATCTCCTTGAATATTCATTTCTTGCATTAATTCTTATAATGGATTACTTTATGCTAAAAGATTTTGTTTATTTATATAATAATCAAAAGGAATATTTAAAAGTATTAGAAAAAGAGACTCAAGAGAAAACAAAAGAACTAGAAATATCATTAAATAACATTAAAAAACTTTCGGGACTTATTCCAATATGTGCTTCTTGTAAAAAGGTTAGGACCGATAAAGGTTACTGGCAGCAGGTTGAAGAATATATTGCAGAACATTCTGATGCCGGCTTTTCTCATGGTATATGCCCCGACTGCGTAAAAAAATTATATCCCGAACATTATGAACAATATATTGAGATGAAAAAGAAAAGAAAATAACTTTATTAGATGGCATGATATATTATAATATGAAAATATTCTCCATTGTTTTTAGTAAATAAATCTGATATAATATAATTATTTCTTTATATCTGTTCTGTTCTTTTTGATTTTTTAAATCCGTCCATTTTTGCCAGTCTTTTTAATATAGAAAGGTTAATGTTTTTAAATATGGAAGAAACAATAGAGTCTTTAATATTAAACAATTTAACAAATCCTATTGCATTTTTTGATTCTCAAGGTGATTTAATATTATCAAATAAGGCATGGGAAAATTATTGCAATAATAGAACAGAAGCTGTTAGGGGAGTAATTTCATATCAGGAATTAGTTGCCTTATTAAATCTTCCAGAAATGAAAAAGGATATACATTCAGATACTATTAAGACAAAATACTGTGATAAAAGTTTTCTTATAACAAGAAGAATTGTAAACTGTAATAATATTTCTGGTATTATTGTTGAAATACAAGATATTACCGGATTAGAAAAAATTATTTCTATTGGTAAATATGTAACTGATAATTTAACTTACAATATAACAACAAATATTCTTAATATACATGAAACTTTAAATAAACTTCTTGATAATTCTAAAAGAGATATAAACAAGAACTTTTTAAATTTGTTGATAGAAATAAATAAAAAGATATGGATAATAAAAAAAGACATAGAAACATTTAAATATTCTCATTTTGCTTTTTCTGATATTGAATCTTTAAGAATTAATCCTATAGAAATAAAAGCAAAAAATATAATAGAAAATATTATTAATTATTTTAAACCTCTTATAACAGATTTATCTGCAAAACCCGAATTTATCTTGAATATTGATAATTCTTTGTGCTTTTATTCTGATTATAATATTTGCTTTAAAAGTATTTCCGAAATTCTTTATAAAATTATTATCAAAATTAATAACAAGACAAAAATACAAATTAATGCAATTAAAGAGAAAAAAATTACAACATTTAGCATTATATGTTTGGGATTAGAAATTAAAGACGAAGATTTAAAAAAGATATTTGATTATAGTGGTGAAATGATAATGACAATGGATAATAAAATTAATGATAATGCCAATTTAAAAATTACATTCTATCTTATCAACCGATTGCTTGATAAAATTGATTCGCAATTAGATATTGTTACAAATAAAGAAAATAAACAATTGCAGTATATAATTAAAATTAAAGATATACAATAAAAAATAATGTTATATAATTTTATAAAATATTAATGGATATTAAATATGGCAGATAAAAGTAAAAATTCTCAGGAAAATGAAGATAATAATTTTGAACAGGATCTTAAAAGACTAGAAAATTTTCTTGAGCGCGGTATAGACCAAATATCTGCTATAGAAACAGATGAATCTATAAAAGCAAATTTTTCGGAACAGCTTGAAAATATTATTTCTAAAGAAATTAAAATAGAAAGAAGTGAATACTCTGCTGCAAAACGAGTAGGTAATTTAATATTTGAAGATAATATACAATTTTTTATAGATAATCATAGTAAAAATATATCTGATATTCAACTAGAAGATATAGAATTGATAAAAGAAGTTAAGGACGGTCAATTGATGGCAACTGTGCAAATAGATAATCAAGATTGTTCAATAGAATTTATTAATAAAGATTATGATAGTTCTTATCAAGAATTAGCAGGTATTCAATTAAAGCAGAATCAAAATAAAGTTTGTGTTTATTCAACACGCAGTGGTAAGGTTGTTGTATTCCATAGTAAAATTTACATAATTCCATTATGTAGAGATGCTAAATGTATAGTTTATATTTCTCAAGATAAAATGGAGGCTAAAGCAGATTTAATTCCATCTATAGGAAATGGAAAAAAACTAACAAAATCTATGGTTCTTGAAGAGTTTGAAAAACAGGGTGTTAAAAAGGGAATTAATATAAACAATATAGAAAAATTAATTGAAGAAGTTAATAATAATAATGTGGTATGCAAAGATGTAGTTTTAGCACAAGGACAGCAACCATATCATGGGAAAGATGCTTCTATAACCTTCTACTTTCCAGTAGAAACTCCAAAAATAGATTTTAAAATTTTACCAGATGGAAGAATAGATTATAAAAAACAGGCTCCTATAAAAATGGTTAAAGAAGGAGAGCTTTTAGCCACTGTTGGAGAACCTCAGCAGGGAATAAACGGTTTTTGTGTAACAGGTGAGATATTAGAAGCAAAATCTGGTTCTTCTGATGTGTTATTTGCCGGTGAAAATGTTAGGGTAGATGGCAAAAAATATTATGCAACGTGTAATGGTATGATTAGTCTAAACGACAAAATATTATCTGTTCTTCCTCATTATTGTGTTAATGGTGATGTAGACTTAAAATGCGGTAACATAAATTTTAATGGTTCTGTAACAGTTTTGGGAACAGTTAGAACAGGCTTTGAAGTTAAAGCAAGTGGCGATATTTTTGTATCTGGCAGTGTTGAAGCAGCAAATATTGAAGCTGGAAGGGATATGAGAGTTAATATTGCTATTATTGGTGCAAATGTAAAGGCGGGCAGGAATATATTTGCAGGTCATGTTCAAAACGCCACATTAGAAGCAGAAGGAGATATTGATGTTGTAAAATCAATAATGCATAGTAATGTATTTTCATCTAGTAAAATAACTTTGCATGATAAAAAAGGAACAATTGTTGGAGGATTGGTAATAGCACTAAAAGGCATAAATGCCATGTCTATTGGCTCTTACCTTGGTACTCCTACAACAATTGAAGTGGGTTCCGATTATTTAGTAAAAAAGAAAAAAGAGGAACTAAATAAATTAATAGATTTTTACGAGAAAAATCTTAAAAAATTAGATGATGTTTTAAAACCTATTATGGTAATGATTAATAAAGGAATACCTCTTAGTTCAGAAAAGAAAAAACGATTGAGTCTTATTTTAGAAAAAAGAAAATCAATTGAAAACATATTAAAAACATTAAAAGGAAAGATGAATTCTTTAATAGAAATTTCTTCTTTTTATCTGGATGCATATGTTCTGGTTGAAGAAATACTTTACCCCGATGTTACAATAAAAATGGTAGATTTAACTTTACATAACCGAGAAGAAAAAAAAACTATCAAAATTAAATATAATAAAGTAAATAAAGAAATAGAAATTAGCCCGTTACATAAAAAATAAGTCTTAACTTTCACATTATTAGACATAATTATTAGGGTGATATTTAAATCATTTTTTTAATAAAATGGTATTGTGTTGCTATTTAAAAGATGTGCGAAAAATTCTTGACACTACCAATAAAATTTATTTCTAATGAAAAATTTACCTTAAAATTCATTTTACAAACAAATGATAATTTTGCTTAAATTTCCATATTGGTGTGCCTTTTGCAAAATGTGGCATTATTTTAGCGCGAGCCATAGAATTAGAAAAATACGGCTGATTGATGGCTCTATCTAAGATGTCTTTGAAAGTATCAAAAGAATATATTCCATACAGAGGCATTAAATTGTTATCTTTTATATTATTTGTAAAATAACATGTTGCCTGAGTATATCCTAATTCTTTTGCTTTTTGCCATATTCTGTTGTTCCATCTACCAAAAGGAAAAGAAATGCTTGTAATAGGTTTGCCTGTTATATCTTCAAGAATCATTTTTGATTCAGAAAGTTCTTTTTTAAGATCTTTATCATTTAAATAAAGAAGATTTGGATGGGTAAGAGTGTGACTGCCTATCTCGTGGCCAAGCAATGAGATTTTTCTTATTTGTTCTTTTGTTAAATGCTTTTTTTTGGGAAGAGTATCCCATAAAGATAAATTTCCAATAAATCCTGCTACAATAAATATTGAGCATTTTATATTAAATTTTTCAAGAACAGGTAAAGCAAATGTATAAAAATTATCAAATCCATCATCAAAGCATAAAACAATTGTTTTTGGTAATTCGGTTTTTGAGATGTTTTTAACTTTTTCAACAGTAGTAAATATAAAGCCATTTTTGTTTAAATTGTCTAAAAGCTGATAAAATGTTGATTGCAAACAATAAGAACAATGAGGTTCCCTATTATTAATAATTGAATGGAATAATAGCCCAACAGGAAATTTTATATTTTTGTTTTTTCTTCCTAAAATTAATAGCGAAATTAAACCTAACAAAAATGGAAGAATGAAGCAAATAAAAACAATTAATAATAAGAATTTCATTTTATAAAAAATATTTATTTGTATCGCTTAAATATATTGGCAAAAATATTTGATTTTTTAGGATTTTTATTTAATAATGTAGCCTCTTTTGCTTTATTTTTTAAAAAGTTTTGCGATGTAATATAAATATGTTCGGTATTGCTGGGCGGCATAACAGGAATTTTTTGTTTTGGTATTTCCTCTTTTGCCGTGAAATTTTCTCTTTTTTGATTATTTTCGGTAACATATTCTCTTTTTTCTGAATCGGAATGCGAGAAAGCAATAGGGGTTGTTTTAGGAGGCGGTGGAACAAAGTTTTGTTCTTGGTTTTGCTTTAAAGAAGAATTTTCTGAGTAAATATCTTTTACAACCTGTTCTTCTTCTATTCTATTGATATTTTGATTACTGTCAAAAAAATTGTCAATTCCGTGTTCTACATCTTCCTGAGAAAGTGTTGGCATTTCTAATGGTGTTTCCTGAAAAAGGCTTTCCATATTTTTATTAATTGTAAAAAGTACTTGTTTAAGCTTCTGAATATGATTATTAATTGAAGAAGAAACTTTTGCAAAAGGTATAGAGTTGTCAAAAATTGCAGCTATTATTGTATTGTCGTCTACAAGAGAAATAAGCAAATTTTTAGATTTACCACAATTTGACATAGTAGAAAATTCTTTTTCACCAATTAATCCCGCTATTGCCTGAGTAGATGAAAAACTTCCAACAATTAATGCGGCAAGTGCCGACATATCAAACATAGACAGGGTCCCTTGACACGCAAGAAGGCGTGTGTCTTTATTTATTAAAAAAGCAGAAAGAAGATTTGTATCATTTACAATAGAAAGAAGAATTTCATTGAGTCTATCAATGTCTTCTTTATAAAGAATTATATCACCCATTAAGTTTTATCTTTATTAAAAAGTTTTGAGAAAAAGCCACCAGATTGTTTTGTTTTAGGATTAACTGGTTTCTTTATTTTCTTTTTCTGGCGATCGGGATTTATTGACGTAAAATAAAGTTGTTGATTACCTTCGCCTTGCCCTTGCTCATCTATATTTGGGTTATCTGTATATTCTTCTGATGATGAAACGCCCTTCATTGGATAAGACGGTATTTGTTCTTTTTGGGAAGGAATTTCATAAACATTATAAGACTCCTTGGGAGGCGGAGTAAAGCGTGCCTGTGGCTTTTGAGAGGAAAACTCATTTTCTTGTTCCATTTGTGGCCCGAAAGATTTAAGCCCTCTCTGCTTTTCTTCTATTTCTTTTTGATATTTTTCTATTTCTAAATCTAATTCGGTTTTGGTAGGAGGTGGCTGAACCTGAGGTGCTGATGCAGTTTTTTGAATAGGTTCAAAAGGAGTATTAACCACAGAACCAGATTGCTGTTCCATAGGCTCAAGATTGATTGAACCATAGTTATAATAATCGTTAGGTGAAGAAGGTTTTTCAGAAATTGGACTTTTTGGAGAAAATGATGGATTAATATTTTGTTGCTGCGGTGGTGGTGGATTTGGCTTTGGTTGATAAAAAATATCATCAGATGACTTAGGCTTAGGCGGTGGTGTTGAAACTGGTGGCGGAGTCATCCTGCTTGTGTTTGGTGAATAATAATCTTGCTTATGCGTTGACATATCCTGAGCTGGAGTTGGTTTGGGAACATAATATTGAGATTGAGTTGTGAAAGACGGTTTAGGACGACTAGGTTCTTGTGGCTGAGAAAAAGACGGCCTTGAATATTTTTTATTTAAATTGTCTATAACAATTTTTCCTATCATTTTTAAAGACTCAAAGACTCCTTTTCCCTGATTGGCAATTGCTTCGTTCCATGGATAAGAATATTTATTAATCATTTTGTCTAATGTTGCAATATCCATTGCATTAGGCAGATCTCTTTTGTTGTATTGAATGATAATTGGTATGGTTCCTTGTTTTATACCGTATTCGGCAAGATTATCATGCAAATTTTGGAAACTCTCTATATTCTCCTGCAATTTATCCTGCGCACTGTCAACTACAAATACAACACCATCCACGCCTCTTAAAACTAATTTTCTTGTAGCATTATAATAGACTTGCCCGGGAACAGTGTATAATTGAAATTTTGTACTAAAACCTTTTATTTTTCCTAAATCCAATGGTAAAAAGTCAAAGAACAATGTTCTGTCTGTTTCTGTTGCGAGAGAGACCATATCGCTTCTATAATCTACGGGTATCTTTCTGTGAATAACTTGAAGATTGGTGGTTTTTCCACCCAGACCACATCCGTAATATACTATTTTTACGCTTATTTCTCTAATAGCATAATTTATTGAAGCCATTAAAAATACCCTTCCCTTTTAAATTGGCAATTTTTTTATCTTATTACATATATATAATAATAATATATTGTTTAATTTTTTTTCCAGATATTATTCACTAAAATAAAATAGTTTGGAATGCTAAAATATGCAAGAATGAATAAAAATTAATTTAATTTTTATTTGCAAATGTCTCTTTTTGAGATTAATCCTTTTGAAATTAATGAATCGTTGATAGAAAACTTATATCCATTTAGAATAAAATAATTAATATTTGCAATTTTAATTTTTTGAGCGGATTTTGAAAATGATAGTTCTTTAATAATTTTATTTCTTAATATTTCTTTTTCTTTAATAACAATATTTTTGTAATTTAGAGAAATAAAATAACAAATAAGAATCCACAAACAAACAGTAGAAATACAAATTAATTTGCGAACAAAAGAAGAAAATGTCTTTCTTTTAAGAACTGTACGCTCTAATTGTTTTGGCGATTCTTTTATTGATAAAGGAGAAATTATAGAATTTTGCCAGAGTCCAAATAGTATTTCATAAACTCTATAAGGTAATAAAATTGATTTTACGCATATTTCGGCAACTGTTGTTTTGCCATCAATTAAAGATAAAATATAATTAGAAGGATCTTTTATTGGAGATGGGGAATGGGAAAACGAAGCTTTGTTAGTATAGGAAAAAACCATGTTAGGTCTAATGTATCGTTCTATTCTTTTAAACTCATCAATCCTGCGCATTGCTTCCATGGTTATTGCATCAACAGAAAAAGAAATATTAGAAATTATATATTCGCTAATATCTTCTAAAGGATCAAAACGATAATGCCCTTCTTTAAGGAAAAAAGTTTCGCAAGCCAAATCTTCTATAGCCGTTTGAACCAGCATCAAAAGTTCATCTTTTTCCAGATATTTTCTGTTAACTAATTCTAGGGTAAAATATCGTATCTCGCCTCTGCAAAGATAAAGTAATTCGTTTAGCTCTTCTATAGAATAATGTTTATAATCTGTTAAATATTTAAAAAGAAAACTTTGGAAATTATGTTCTGTTGTTCCGGCCGAAACAATTGAACCTTTATAAAATATTACAAATGCTTCGGAGTCTTTACAAAAAAGAACAAATTGGCCGCTTTTCCCTTCGTGTGATATCAGTTGAAATATTTCTGCCAGTTCAAATTCGTGAAGACTACCTCTTAGTGCCATTTTTATTCTTCCTTTTTATTTAATTTTTTCACAATTTTAATAGAATTAAAAATTAAAAAGAAAATGTTATATAAAATCATGATAAATAAAATAGGCTTTAATAAAGAGTCAATTGTAAAATACGGGGCAAAAAAATCCTGTTTGAAAATTATAAAATAAAAAGAATAAATAAATGAAGTTAATAAAAAAATAACAATTGAACCTTTAAATTTACCCTCTAAATAAATTTTTTGTGTACCGGGATATATAATATTTAATATATTAGAAAATATAAAATGTTCTTTTTGTTTTTTATTGATGATTTTTGCCATAATACGTTCACGTATTTGGTCGTTACGTATTGATTGAAGCAATTTAAAACAATTACTGCATATACTTCCTTTTTTGCATTTTCTACAAATTGTTCTTTGGCATACTTTACAATATGTAACTTTTTGAACTCTTTCTTTAGACCAAACAGAAAAATCTAAAATTATTATTAATAAAAATAAAAATAAAGAAATAAAAAAATACCACTTAAGGTTTATCCCAAAAAACATTCCGCCCAAAATATCGTTTGGATTTTGTGAAGAAAGAGAATATTTAAAAAAAACATTTTTCCAGAAAAAAGAACAAGAAAAATCTGGAAAAACAAGTTGACGTAAAAGAGGAACGTCTTTAGAAAAATATTCATCGTTTTTTTTGATAAATGAATTTATTGATTTAGAATTTATTCTTGCTGCCTGAGAAATGTAATCCATTCCTTTAGCCGTTTCCATTGTAGAAAAAAAGTATTGTCCCAAATTATAATAAGCCGGTTCATAACTAGGATAATATTTTATGCATTGCTGATAAGCATTTCGCGCAGCAGAAAGTTCCCCTTTAAAATATAGAGCATTTCCTGCCGAAACTAAAACTACTGGATTATATTTAGCTAATTTTTGAGCCTTATTTAAATAATAAAGAGAAGAATTGAGGTCATTTTTTTTAATAGAATAAATTGCCGCAGCTGTGTGTATTAAGTAATCTTGAGGTCTATTAGAAACTGCTGTCTGTATGCAAGAGTCAAGCTGGAAATAGTATCCTTCATCTAAGGCTTTTTTATAAAGCATAACCGAATTGGTTGGCGAAAGAATTGTTAAAAACATGTTCTTAATTTTTAATCCAAATGGAAAAAGTAAAAAAATTATAATTGCGGCCATAGCCAGTTTTTTATCTTGATGATTAAGATATTTCCATATAATAAAAAACATTAACCATATAAAAGCGAGAATGCTAAAAAAACACAAAGGTAAAATTACAAGTATACAAAGAATTAGTTTTAAAACAGAATTGTTTTCAACAGGAAATCGTTCGGACGCGAGATGAAAAGATTTAGGAATATATTTAATTAATAAACATAAAAAAATTGTAAAAAAAACAAGAAAAAAAACATTATAAATCCATATAAAAAAATAGTAAGAAATAATTAATTGATTTTTCCAGTATAAAAAAATTTCTTCAAAAATATTATATAACTTTTTGGGCAAAGAAAAAAAATCAATAAAATTTTTGGGCCAAAAGTCAATGAAATAAATGTTTATAAATTCCTTATCAAATTTTTTAACCCAAAATTTTAAGTTATTAAATACATTAAATTGCTTTTCTTTATATTTATTATATGAATTATATAAAAGAGTATAACTAATTAAAGGTGCAGAAGATGCGCCACGAGACAAAAAAAGCATTTCGGTTTTTTTAAGACATTTATCTCTTAAAACATTAAATCCTATCCTTTCAAATTCTATCGATAAAAGCCACAAAGTGCCTATATCAGAATTTACAGAATTAATAGCCATATCAAAATATTCATTGGCTTTATTAGGAGAATCTTTTAGCTTATATATTCCTTTTAAAAACAATCCCCAAGTAGAAAATGTGTCAATATAATTAAAAGATTCATTTGTTGGATTAAGTTCCTTTGAGGTAATTTTTGCTTTAGCAAAAATGCTATCTCTTATTATAATAGAATTTATAACTTCTTGCTCAAGAAAAAGAGGTTGAGTTAATGCTTTTGAGCAAAAATAAATAATAAAAAGTAAAAATAAAAACCTTTGCATTTTATAATTCTATGGGAAAAACACACCTAAAAAAATATAATAAACATTTTATATTAAAATTATATTAATTCTTATTTATACACAATTGTATATAATAGTTATATTAAAAATCAATTTTAAAATTAAATAATATTTTTCTTCTGCTAGGGGGAGGCTTACTTTATCTAAATAATTAATTATTTCTTATAGTTTTTTAATAATTAAAAATTAAAACAAGATATAAAAGCTATTTATTAAACAATTTCGTTTCCCTACACTTATAGTCTAATTTTATATATCAAATCTTTATTATTTAAAGCAATTCTATAATAATATCAATTTGATAAAAATTAAAAAATAGCTCTAAAATTTAAAATACATAAACTTAAACATTTTAATAATATTTCTATTGCATAATTAGATTTAATATCAAAAAAAACATTTTTAGAAATCAAAAATCAATCTGGCTTTTAAGTGGTTCAATGTTGTTATTTGGATTAAAAATATTATTCTTCTAAAATAGTAAGATCCTGATAAGTTTCTCTCTTACGGATTAATTTAAATGAATTATTGTCAACAAGGACTTCACATGATCTTGGGCGAGAATTGTAATTTGAAGACATAGAAAATCCATAAGCACCAGCACTTTTTATTGCAAGTAAAGATCCTTGTTCTATTTCGTATATTTCTCTATCTTTAGCAAAAAAATCACCACTTTCACAAATAGGGCCAACAATATCTGCAATAATTTTTTTATTATTATTTCCCAATACAACTGGTTCTATGCTATGATACGAATTGTATAGTGCCGGTCTAATTAAATCATTCATTCCTGCATCGCAGATAATAAAAGTTTTTGTATCAGAATGTTTGATATATAAAACTTTTGTAATTAAAACTCCTGCATTCCCAACAATAAATCTTCCGGGTTCAATTATAATAGAACAATTAGAAAATTCAGAATAATTAGAAAGAAGTTTAGCAAATTGAATTGGTGTAAAAGGCTTTTCATCTTTATAAATAATGCCAAATCCTCCGCCCAGATCAATAGTATTAATATCAATTCCTTCTTGTTTTAATTTTAAATAAAGGTCTTTTATTTTATCAAGAGCGTTTTGATAAGGTTCTAAACTTAAAATAGGCGAACCTAAATGACACGCAATTCCTTTTGTGTTAATATATGGAATAGAATGAGCCTTTTTATAAATTTCTATTGCATTATTAATTGGTATTCCAAATTTATTTTCTTTTTTAGCTGTCGAAGCGTAAACATGTGTTTTAGCATCAATATCGTGTTTGTTTCTAAAAGAAACGTTAGCAATTTTATTTTATGCCTTTGCAC
>Ga0123519_10010833_pt1 | contig 13523 bp, 10 predicted proteins | sample YelNatPaOPRAMG02_FD_87396 | JGI IMG/M metagenome (GOLD analysis project Ga0123519, IMG submission 87396) | Hot spring microbial communities from Yellowstone National Park - Yellowstone National Park OP-RAMG-02 (version 2) | ecosystem: Environmental > Aquatic > Thermal springs > Hot (42-90C) ...
GACAAAGGGTTTGTCTTTTCGGGGGCTGTCGTAGTGGATCGCCTTGGCCACCAACTTCTTTCCCGTTCCGCTTTCTCCCGTAATGAGGACGTTGGTCTTGGTCGGAGCCACCTTCTCGAGAAGGTCGTAGAGGGCTTGCATCTTGGGGCTTTGGCCAATGATGTTTCCGAAACGGAAGCGTTCCTTGACCGCCTCCTTGAGCAGGACGTTTTCCTTCTGGAGGTGTTTTTTCTCGAGGGCATTTCGGATGATGAGACGGATCTCGTCCACCTTGAAGGGTTTCGTGATGTAGTCGTAGGCGCCCTCTCGCATCGCCTGAATGGCTGTGTCGGCTGAGGCGAAGGCCGTGATCATGATCACGATCGTCTCCGGAGAGAAGGCTTTAACCTTCTTGAGAACGCTGATTCCATCGAGTTTCGGCATTCGGATGTCGAGGAGGATGAGATCGAAGAGATCCCTCTCCGCGAGGCGGACGACCTCCTCTCCATTCGAAGCCAAAGAGACCTGGTAGCCCTCCTTCTTGAGCATGATGTCCAGAAACTCCCTCATACTCGGCTCATCGTCGGCGACCAATATCTTGTCATGAACCATCCTTCGTTCACCTCGTTTCACTCCACGGGCAGGATGAGGGTAAAGGTCGAGCCTTTTCCCGCCTCGCTTTCAACCCTGATGGTGCCTCCGTGATTCTCAATAATTTTATGAACGATCGAGAGCCCAAGCCCTGTCCCTTGGTCTTTGGTTGTGTAGAAAGGTTCAAAGATCTTCTCCCGCTCCGAAGGCGAAATGCCTCGTCCCGTGTCGCTCACCGAAATACGAAACCACGATGAATTCTCGGAGGGAGGGGCCGAAGGGAGCCTTCCGGCTGGCGGGGGGCTTTCCGCCACCCCGAGACCAATGCGCAGTTCCCCACCTTGGGCCATCTCCTGAGCCGCATTGGTGAGAAGGTTCCATAATACCTGCTTGATCTGGTCCCCATCCACCCGGGCCCGAATCCCATTCGAGGAACACTGCCGAACGATTTGAATCCCTTCGTGGTAATGAGGAGAATGGGTGAAAAGATCGATCGTCTCATCGATGATCTTTCCCACACTCCACCACCCCTTGTTCGTCTTGGGAGGTTGGGCAAAGAGGAGAAAGTCGGAGATCAAGGCATTGAGCCTTTCCGATTCCCTGAGGACGATCTCCATCAGACGTTGGTGGTGGCCGTCGAGACGAAGTTCGGATTGGAGCATCTGGATGGCGCCCCCCAAGGAAGCAAGGGGGTTGCGGATTTCATGTGCCATCCCTGCCGCAAGCTGACCGATTGCGGCCATCTTGTCGTTACGCTTCATTTGCTCTTCCATCTCTTTGAAGCGGGTGATGTCTTGAAAGATAAGGGTGTACCCGATCCAGGTTCCCTGGGCGTTGGTCAAGGGCGTCATGGAAAACCCGAGATGGATTTTTTTGCCCTCCCGGGTCCAATGGACCGTTTCGAATCGTTCGTAGGCCAGAAGGGGGTCGAGGGGTTTGGTGCGGATCCTTTCGAGAACCTCTTCGATCCCGGGAAAGAGTTCGCGAATGGGGCGGTGTCGAAGGGTTTCGCCGTTGAGCTGGAAGATCCTTTCAGCGGTTCGATTGAGGAAACGGATCCGGCCCTCCAGGTCCAAGGTGAGAAGCCCGCTGTCGAGGCTCTCGATGATATTTCGATTGAAGGTTTCGAGCTCCTGATAGTCCACCTCCCGTTGGGAAAGCTCCCTTTTCTTTCGCCTCAACTCTTCCGAAACGGCTCCGCTGAGAAGGGCGGTGATGTAAAACGCCGCCATGTAGACGATCAAGGAATAGAAGACCTGGCTCGGCTCGTGTTGCGTGGGTTGTCCTGGAAGTCGAACCCATCCATAAAGCTGAAGAAGGAGAAGGGATCCATAGCAGACGGAAGAGAGGGAGGCAAAGAGAAAGGCCCCTTGCTTGTAGAAGAGGAGGCTTGCGGCCATGATCGAGAAGAGATAAAGGAGGGGGAAGTAGCTTCTTATTCCCCCGGTAAAGGAGATCAACCCTGTGATGAAGAGGAGATCGATCAGCATCTGGATCAAGACGAAGCGCCGGTGGGCCTTGACCGTCTTCAGGATCACGGCGTAGACGAGGGTTACCAGATAGAACAGGCCGATAAAGTAGTAGAAGGCAGGGGTGAGGGGGATAAAAAGGGACTTTCGCTCCGAGACCTGAAAGACGAAGCTGACCCCAAGAAGGAGCGAAAGGATGATGACCCGAAAGAGCATGAGCCGCTTCAGTTCCCGGAGCATCGCCTATCCCCCGACAGCCGAGGCCATTTGAAAGATGGGAAGGTACATGGAGATCACGACGCCTCCGATGACCACTCCGAGAAAGATCATCAAGAAGGGTTCGAGAAGGGAGGTGAGGTTCGCCACGGCCACATCGACCTCCTCTTCGTAGAATTCGGCGATCTTGCCGAGCATCGAATCAAGGGCTCCGGTCGACTCTCCTACGGAGATCATCTGGATGACCATGGGGGGAAAGATGCCGCTTCGGCCCAGCGGTCCAGCGATCGTTTCGCCCTCCCGGATGCTGGCACGGGCATCGAGGATGGCCTTCTCGATCGTCCGATTCCCCGCCGTTCTCGAAACAATCGTCAGACCGTCGAGAATGGGAACACCGCTGCTGACGAGGGTTCCGAGCGTCCTCGAAAACCGGGCCACGGCAATCTTCTGAAAAAGAACCCCGAAAACGGGGAGCTTCAAGAGGAGTCGATCGACGATGGCCTTGCCGGATTCCGTGTGATACCATTTCCGAAAGAGGTAGACGAGAAGAATCAGGCCGGGAATGACGATAAGGATGTACTTCTTGATGAACTTGCTGATGGTGAGCGTGATCAGGGTCGGAAGGGGAAGAGACTGGCCGGCGGCCTTGAACATCGTTTCAAAGACGGGAATGACGAAAACCATCAGGATCATCACCACGATAACCGCCACCCCGACGATGGTGGATGGATAGACGAGGGCCGATTTGACTTTTTTCTTGAGGGCCTCAGCCTTCTCGATGTAGTTGGCCAGCCGTGTCAGGATGTTGTCCAAGATCCCGCCCTCTTCACCGGCCACAACAAGGTTTGTGTAGAGTTCGTTGAAGGCGCCGGGGTGTTTCTTCAGGGCTCCCGCGAAGGTCGAGCCTCCTTCGACATCTTCGCGGATCTCTCGGATAATGGTGCGAAAGACCTTGCTCTCCTGCTGAGAGGCCAAGATCTCGAGGGACTGGACAAGGGGAAGTCCCGCGTCGATCATCGTGGCCAACTGACGGGTGAAAATGGCCACAGCCCGCTGTTTCACCTTCTTTCCGAAAGGCAAGGAAAAGGTCAACTCCTTTCCCTTCGGAGAGATCTTGGTGGGAATGATGTTCTGTTGGCGGAGGTGAATTCGAAGGGCCGCCTCATTGGGCGCCTCGGTTTCTCCCCGTCGAATGGAACCCTTCAGCGATTTTCCTTCCCAACGGTAAACTGGCATCGTTTATCCCTTTCGATGGCTTTCAGCGGATTTCAGATGTTCTCTCCGCCCCTGAAGAACGGTCGAGGTGGAGATCATCTGCCGCAGTTCGTCAGGATTGTGGCTTCGTTCCATCGCATCCTCGAGGGTGATCTGATGACGTTCGACCAGAGAGAGGAGGGCCTGATTCATCGTCTGCATCCCGAATTTAGCCTGGCCTACCTGCATGAGGGAGTAAATCTGTTGAATCTTGTCCTCCCGAATGAGGTTTCGAATGGCAGGATTGGGAATCATGATTTCCATGGCAAGGGCACGGCCGCTCCCACTGGCCTTCGGAATGAGCTGCTGGGCCAGCACCCCTTCCAGAACGAAGGAAAGCTGGGTTCGGATCTGCTGTTGTTGATAGGGCGGAAAGACGTCGATGATGCGGTTGATCGTTTCGACGCAAGAATTGGTGTGGAGGGTCGCAAAGGTCAGATGGCCCGTCTCGGCGGTGGTGAGGGCCGCTTCGATCGTTTCCAAATCCCGCATCTCGCCGATGAGGATAATGTCAGGATCCTGCCGCAGCACGTGGCGCAAGGCTGCAGCGAAACCCTTCGTATCGGAGTTGACCTCCCGCTGGTTGACGATGCATCTCTTGTGGCGGTGAAGGTATTCGATGGGATCTTCGATCGTAATGATGTGGGCGCTTCTTTCCTGATTGATCTTGTCGATCATGGCCGCCAAGGTCGTCGATTTTCCGGTTCCCGTGGGGCCGGTGACCAGAACCAATCCCTTCGGTTTCTTGATGAGCTCGTTCACCACGGGGGGGATGCCCAATTGCTGGAAGTCGAGGATATTGAAAGAGATGGCGCGAAAGGCTCCCGTGACAGCCCCCCGCTGCATGTAGAGATTCCCTCGGAATCGACTCAATCCCTTGATCCCGAAAGAGAAATCGAGCTCGAGGTCCTCTTCAAACTTGTGACGTTGCGCATCGGTGAGAACGCTATAGCAGAGCCTTTTCGTATCGGGTGCCGTGAGGATCGTCTGGTCAAAGCTCACCAGCTTTCCATCGATCCGAAACTGAGGGGGGGCTCCGACGGTGATGTGGAGATCGGACGCCCCCTTTTCAATCACCGTGGCCAATAACTTCTGCAGTTCGATCATCTTTTCCTCCTCTCAGTCAGGAAAGGGGTGCCTTCGGTTCCCGTCATCGATCCTCCATCGTCGCTCGAAGGACCTCTTCGATGGTGGTCACCCCTTCCCGGATCTTGGAGATGCCGCTTTGCCTCAACGTTCTCATCCCCAGGCGAATCGCCTCCTTCTTGACCTCCGAAGTGGAGGCCCGAGCCAAGACGAGCTCTTTGATCTCCTCTTTCATGGGCATGACCTCATAGAGGCCGATTCGGCCCTTGTAGCCGGTCCCGCTGCAGATGGCACATCCCTTGCCACGAAAGGTCGGGAAAGATCGCACCTCGTCAGGAGGAACCCCCAGGTCGATGAGAAGCTGCGGATGGACTTTGATAGGTTCTCGGCATTCGGAGCAGATCTTTCGGACAAGGCGTTGGGCCAGGATCAGGATGACTGCCGACGAGATCAAAAAGGGTTCGATCCCCATATCGATCAACCGCGTGATGGTCCCAGGGGCGTCGTTCGTGTGGACAGTCGACAGGACGAGATGGCCTGTCAAGGCAGCCTGAATGGCAATTTGGGCGGTCTCAAAATCGCGGATCTCGCCCACCATGATGATGTCGGGGTCTTGCCGGAGAAAGGACCGGAGGGCCGATGCGAAGGTGAGGCCGATCTCCTCGTGCATCTGAACCTGGTTGATGCCCATGAAATTATACTCGATCGGGTCCTCTGCGGTAATAATGTTTTCGCTCTCCTTGTTCAATTCCGTCAGGACCGAATAGAGGGTCGTCGTCTTGCCGCTGCCCGTGGGGCCGGTGACGAGAATCATTCCCACCGGTTTGTGGATGGCCTGCTTGAGGTCGTTCAAGGCCGTTTCCTCGAAGCCGAGCTTCGTCATGTCGAGCTGAAGGGCTCCTTTATCGAGAAGACGAAGGACCACTTTTTCCCCAAAGAGGACCGGGATCGTCGAGACGCGAAAGTCCATTTCCCGACCCTTTCCCAGTCTCAGTTTAATCCTTCCGTCTTGAGGCAGGCGTCGCTCGGCAATGTCGAGCTTGGCCATGATCTTGAGCCGCGAGACCACCGCGTTCTTGATCTGGATGGGGAGAAGCATGGCCCTTCGCATCACGCCGTCAATCCGATAGCGAACCCGCAGGGTCTTTTCATAGGGCTCAAAATGAATGTCGCTTGCCCCGAGTTTGATCGCTCGGATGAGTATACCGTTGACGATCTTGATGATGGGTCCTTCGATCTCCTCCATGGTCCCATCGGAATCTTTCTGTTCCACCACCTCCACATTGTCGACGGCTCCGTGGACAAGCTTGTCGAAGTCATCGACGTCGACCACGTCCTCCTCTTCAAGGGCAAAGCCGTTGCCGTTAGAGTTCTTCTCGTCTTCGATACTGTAGTCCGTTGCCTCAAAGGAGACGTTGCCCAGGCCTGCCACACTCCCTCCGCCACCATAGTATTTCTTGATGGCATCGATGATCTCCGTCTCAGAGGCCACGACGGGTTCGACGTTGAAACCCGTCATGAACTTGATCTCATCGATGACCATGATATTGCTGGGATCGGCCATGGCCAGGGTCAACTTCGGACCGACACGATGGACTGGGATGATGAAGTATTTCTTGGCAATGCTCGAGGGGATCAACTTGATCACGTTGGGGTTGATCTCGTACTTTGAGAGCCTAATGGAGGGGACCCGGTACTGGGCGCTCAAGAAAGAGAGAAGCTCGTCTTCTTTGATGAAGCCAAGACGAACCAGGCTCGATCCGAGGCGACCTCCTCGAGTCTTCTGCTCCTCGAGGGCCTTCCTGAGTTGGTCCGAGGTGATCACATTTCGCCGAACCAGGAGCTCGCCAAGGCGGTCTTCCAATTCTCAATACCTCCCTTGATCATCCCTTAGGAAGGGATGATGCCCGTGTCGTTGTGTTCATATAGGTTCACCCGTTCACGAACCCGCTTCTCTTTGATGGGGTTGTGAAGCCATCTCTCTATGTAGCAAAATAGGTGCCAATTTTTGGCTTTGAAGCCGTTTTTTGTCATTTCCGGGAGGTGCGGGGAGGAGGAACGCTAAAACTTTGTTAGAAAGAGTGGAAGTTTCTGTTCCTTTTTCGACGGATAGGGGCCAGAACAGAGCAAGCGCCTTGAGCGAAAAAAGGGGAAATGAAGAGAACTCAAAATGCCTTCGAAGCCCTTCGGACAGGTGGAGTGAGACAATCTGGACCAGCAGATACTGGTTAGAAATTGTCCACGCCCTGACAAAAAGGAACTGTTCACCGTCTCCTTTTGAGGAGAGGAAAAGGAAGGGGTAGGAGTTCGACAGGGGTAAAGGGGTTGTTCGGTTTGGGAAGCCTCGTTCTCCGATGAAGGCGTCATCTCGCAGCGTACGAGGCCATTTCTTCGTCGTGTTTTTCTTTCGGGATCTCTTCAGGATTCGTCGGGACGAAAAGGGGAAGTCTGACGATGAAGGAACTTCCTCGGCCCAGTTCGCTTTCGACCGTGATTTCACCCTGATGGGCTTCGACGATCCACTTGCAGATGCTCAACCCAAGACCGCTTCCACCCTGCTCCCTTGAGCGTGCCTTGTCCACACGGTAGAAGCGGTCAAAGATCCTGTCCTGATCCTCTTCGGAGATGCCGATTCCCGTATCGGAGACCGTCACCTTTGCAAGGGCCCGATTGTGCGATGTGGGAATTTCTGCCGGACCTTCGCGACCTTCCCCGGGCTCAGAGGCTTCCAGGGGAGAGCAACGGACTTCCCTTTCGACCCTCACCCGCACTTCACCACCTCGCTCCGTATATTTGATGGCATTGTCGATGAGGTTCAGAAAGAGCTCCCTGATCCGGAGGGCGTCGCCAAGAATCCACGTATCGACGGCGTGGTTCTCGGTTTCAATCCGGATCTCTTTCGAACGGGCAAGCGTCCGAAGCTGGCTGACGATATCTTCGATCACCTCGTTGAGGTTCACCTCTTCTTTGGTGAGGGCCACGTCTCCGCTATCAGCCTTCGAAAGAAGGAGGAGGTCGTTCACGATATGGGACATACGGTTGATCTCTTCGAGGTTGCTCCGAAGGACTTCTCGATATTCTTGCGGGGTGCGATCCTTCCTCAAGGCGACCTCAACCTCGCCCTTCAGGATCGTCAGGGGTGTTTTCAGCTCATGGGAGGCGTCGGCGCTGAACTGTTTCGCCTGATGAAACGATTTGTCGAGGCGCGAGATCATGTCATTAAACGTTTCGATCAATCGGCCGATCTCGTCCTTCACCCTCGGAGGTTCGATCCTCTGATTCAGGTTCTGGTAGGTAATCAGGCGAGCAGCTTGGGTGACCCGATCCACGGGTTTCAGGGCCTTGTTCGCCAGGAACTGCCCTCCAAGGCTTGCCACGATAAGGGCCGAAGGCACCGTGACGAGCAGAATGACAAAAAGGGTGTTGAGGGCGTCCTCCACATCCTCCAGAGAGGAGGCAACCTGGATGATTCTCACCACCTGTTGGTTTTCTCGAACAGGAAGGGTGACGATGCGAAGAGGCGTATTGCCCACGGAGCGGATGGTTTCAAAGGTCGCCTTTCCTTTCGCGGCGTTCTGAAGGGCCGTGAGGCTGATGGGGAGCTGAACGTTACGGAGGTTTTCCGATTTGCGGCCAATCCTTCCTGATTCGTCGAGGACCTGAATGAACTTACCGATCGGTTTGAGATTCAAGGATTGTTCGAGGGCCTGATCGAGGTCCGAAAAGCCGAATCGCGAAAGAGGAGAAGCCGATTCAGAGGCGATCAACGCGGCCAAGGACTGGAGCTTGTTATCCACGTCGCGGAAGAGGCTTTTCTCGAGGGTGAAGTAGAGGAGGGTGCTGAAGGACACCAGGAGAACGGCGAGGATGAAGACATACCAAAGAGTCAGTTTAAATCGGAGGCTTCGAAAGATCATTCATGCCCTTTTCATCATGTAACCGACTCCACGGATCGTATGGATGAGCTTGGGTTCAAAGTCTTTGTCGATCTTTTTCCGGAGGTAATTGACGTAGACATCGATCACGTTGGTCATGGAGTCAAAATGATAGTCCCAGACATGTTCGGCGATCATGGCCCGGGTGAGAATGCGATCGGGATTTCTCATGAAATATTCCAAGAGGGCATATTCCTTGCTGGTGAGTTCGATCTCCTTTCCCTTCCTCACCACCTTGTGGGTCACGAGGGAAAGGGTGAGGTCTCCGACCTTGAGAAGAGGTTCTTTCTCAAGTTTTTCCCGCCTCAAAAGGGCCCGAATGCGCGCAAGGAGTTCGGCGAAGGCAAAAGGCTTGGTTAAATAGTCGTCACAGCCTCCGTTCAGGCCCCGGACCCGATCCTCCACGCTGTCCCGAGCGGTGAGGATCAAAATGGGGACATTGTTCTGGTTCGCTCGAATTCGGCGAAGAAGCTCCCATCCATCGATCTTCGGAATCATGAGGTCGAGGACGATGAGGTCGTACTCGTTCGTTTCCGCCATATAGAGACCCATCTCTCCGTCCTCGGCGATATCCACAGCGTAGTGCTCCTCTTCGAGCCCTTTCTTGATGAAACTGGCCACTTTTTTCTCGTCCTCGACGACAAGGAGCCTCATGGGTCACCTCGAGCAACAACCGCGGTCTCCAAAAGTATTATAAATTCTTCCCAAAAATTAGCAAGGGAGGATCGGGCGGGGCAAAGAGAAGATGAGAAAAACCGCTTCGAGCCTTGACACCACTCCATATGTTTGTTAGCATTTTTGCACGGTTAAAGGATGGGAACCAGAAGGCCTCGAGGGACGGAAGGGCTGGGAAGAATGCCCTTCTTTGGCCGTTTGTGGTGTAGTGGGGATTCATCGGGCTCAGGGATGGGCCCGATTCCTGTTAGAAAGGGGGAGGGTTTTCCGTGAGGGTGGCGGGGATTCAGATCTCGTGCTCCGAAGAAAAGGGGCGAAACCTTGACAAGGCCGTGAAACTGGCGGAGGTTGCCGGGAAAAATGATGTCCGGATCCTCTGCTTTCAAGAGCTTTTCAACACCCATTGGTTTCCGAAGGAGATCGACCCGCGCCACTTCTCGCTGGCTGAAGGTCGCGATGGCCCGACCATTGTCCGGATGCAGGCGGTGGCAAAGCAGTATGACTTGGTCGTGATCTGCCCTTTCTTTGAAAGGGAGGGGGAAAGTTTCTTCAACGCCGCCGTCGTCATCGATGCAGGGGGTGAGATTTTAGGAACCTATCGAAAGATCCATGTTCCCCAAATCCCCCTTTGGGAGGAAAAATACTACTTCGCTCCTGGAAACCTCGGTTTTCCTGTCTTCAAAACCCGGTACGGTGTTGTGGGAGTCCAGATCTGCTGGGACAATTTCTTTCCGGAGGGCTCGAGGATTTTGGCCCTCAAAGGAGCGGAAATCATTTTCGCGCCCACCGCGGCGGCCTTCGCATCCCAGCAGCGATGGGAGACGGTGATCGCGAGCAACGCCATTTTCAACGGCCTCTTCGTTTTTCGCGTCAACCGCGTCGGTAGCGAGGAAAAACAGGATTTCTACGGCCGATCTTTTTGTGTGTCTCCGGAAGGAGAGCTTCTCGATCAACCCGCAGGGATGAAGGAAGGGATTGTCATCGTGGATGTAGACCTCAAGCGAATCGAGAAGGTGAGACAGGCATGGCCTTTTTTCCGAGACCGAAGGCCGAGTGCATACGGAGAGATTCTAAGCCTCGATGGGCAATGAGATGATCTAATGGAAGGAAGCCTTTCATGGGAATCAGCAAGGAAAGACGTGGGTTCAGACAGAAACGGTTCGTCAAGGAATATGTAGAGCCGATCGTCATCGCTATTCTGATCGCTCTCTTCATCCGGTCCTTTGTGGTTCAAGCCTTCAAAATTCCCTCCAGTTCCATGGAACCGACGCTCCTTGTAGGAGACCACATCCTCGTCAACAAATTCATTTACGGGATCCGTATCCCCTTCACAGGCGTGAAGCTCTTCCAGTGGAACCATCCCAAGAGGGGAGATGTGATCGTCTTCATCTATCCCAGCGATCGTTCGAAGGACTTCATCAAGAGGGTGATCGCCATCGAAGGGGAGAGGGTTGATATTGTCAAGGACAAGGTCCTGATCAACGGCAAGGAGATCGAAGATCCTTGGGGCGTTTATGCGGACCGCCCCGATTGGACGCGATTCCCGGGCTCGACAGGAAGATACGAACATGTCGTGGTCCCCAAAGGCCATGTCTTCGTCCTGGGAGACAACCGGGACAACAGCGCCGATAGCAGGGTCTGGGGGTTTGTCCCCCTCAACGACATCAAGGGAAAGGCGTTTATCATCTATTTCTCCTGGAATGGAAGCTCGCCAGACCTTTTCGGGAAGATCAGGTGGTCCAGGTTCGCAAAGCTTATCCATTAGCTGAAAGGGCCACGAAAGCGACGAGGGGACGAAGAGGACTCTCGACGAACCGCGAGATTCGCGGGGGGAGGCGTTATGGTGGAGGGCCGAAGAGGGCTTCCCTGGCCCAACGGACATCGTTTCGCATTTGTTCAACGAGGTGAGAAGGGGAATCGAACCTTTTCTCGTCTCGAATCCTCCTCTTAAAGCTGACCCAGATTTCTTCTCCGTAAAGGTTTCCCTCAAAGTCGAGGAGGTGGACCTCAAGGCTCAGGGCTTCTTTCCTTTCTCCCTTCGGTGCGAAGGTAGGATTGAATCCGATATTGGCCACTCCCGGAAACCCCTTACCCTTCCAAAGGACCTCCACGGCATAAACCCCGGTTTTCGGATAGAGCTCCTCTGACATCTCGAGGTTGGCTGTTGGGAAGCCGAGGGTTTGACCTCGACCCGCCCCCGGGATCACCTTTCCGATCACAGGGTAGTCTCGTCCAAGCAGCCTTGAAGCCTTCTCCACATGGCCTTCTTGGATCAAGGCTCTCACCTTCGAGCTACTCACAGCCGTGCCGTCCACGGTGAGAGCTTCCACGACTTCAACATCGACTTCGCGGCGCCGGCACAGGGTCTGAAGGGTCTTCACATCGCCTCCCTTCCCCTTGCCGAAGTGGTAATTGTAGCCCACGATGACCTTTCTTGCCCCAATTTTCTCGAGGAGGATCCCGTGGATGAATACGTCGGGAGGTATCTCGGAAAAAGATTTGGAGAACAGAATCGACAAAACCTGTTCTACCCCCGACTGTTCGAAAAGAATCATCTTCTTTCGAAAAGGGGTCAGAAGCGGAGGGCATCGGTCGGGGGCGAGGACCTTCAGGGGATGGGGATTGAAGGTGATGACCACGCCCTGCCCCTTGAGCCTTCGAGCCTCCTCTTTGACCCTTTGGAAGATCTTCTGATGACCTAAATGGACACCGTCGAAATTGCCCAGCGTGACGACGGCATTCTGAAAAGGACGGGTGATACGGTCGAGACCCTCAATGATTTCCATGATACCACATGCGTCTGCGCTCTTGACTTTCGATACAAAAAATATAAAATAGTAGTGGCCCGGTTTCAACGAAGAGGCTGTGCCGAAGTGGCGGAATTGGCAGACGCGCTAGATTCAGGGTCTAGTGGGACGTAGGTCCTGTGGGGGTTCAAATCCCCCCTTCGGCACCAAATGATTTCAATAGGTTAGCCGATTTCGGGCTGACCTCTTTTTTTGCCGAAAAAGGGGCTTGGGCAACGTTTTGGGCAACGCTTTTCAGTATTCCTCTCCAGGGAACGTGTTGACTTTAACGTCCTTTCCTATCATTCGATACATCCACGGGTTTTCCCATTCCTCGTCGAGGGCATCGAGAAGGATGCCGTCATAGATTGCCCAGCTTCTACCCCGGACGGTCTTCTCCATCCCCCTTCGGCGGAAGGGGGTCGAATCGTCCATCTTTTCATAAAGAAGCCCCCCCGGTTGAAATTCCCGGTGGATCCTTTCCATCATCCTTCCGCCTCGAAAGTAGATGAAGCCATGCCGTTCCCAAACGATGGCATTATGGTAATAGAGGGCTCCCAGGCTCACGGTCTTGAGACCAATCCGAGCCGCAAACTCGTCGAGACACTTCACAAATTCGCCCAGCAGGCCTATCCCACGCCTCACCATACCCGGCGCAAGGCCGGCCTCCATGGCCCTGATCTCCTCGGGGATATTTCTCGAACGGGCTCCGAAGAGGGTATCTCTCCCGGTCTCGTCCCGGTCCACATCGAATCTTTCGCTAAAGGGATCGTTGGCCGTGATGAAGTCGAGATGAAGGCTCTGCATGAACGACTCAAAGCTGATCTGGCACGAGAAGATGGGATCCCGATCGCCGGGACGAAGCCGCACCTCAAGGCAGGAGAAGTTTTCGTCCTGGGGAAAGATGCCCGTAACGACCCTCTCGCCATGCTTGTTCGTCAGTGTCTTGGGATCGATTTCGAACCGCTCGAACAAGGAGGGCGGTACGAGTCTGAGGAAGAGGGGGTCTCGTTCCTCTTTAGGAAGCCTGTTCAGTCTGGAGATGATAAAAGCCATTCGTGAGCGTGGTTCTCCGCCCCCTGGGTGGTGCCCTATGGCTCTCGTGCTCTGAAGGGCTTCCCGGTAAGGCCACCGCCTTTCTTTTAATTCGTTCTATCGTTTCGCGCCCTAAGACGGGGTCCAAAATATCGGTCAATGCTCAGAGGCGCTCTCCTACTAACTGAACGACGACGCCCGGATCGGTCAAGGTGGAGGTATCGCCCAGCTCTTCGATTCGTCCCTCGGCGATCTTTCGCAAGATGCGTCGCATGATCTTCCCGCTTCGGGTCTTCGGCAAGGCATCGGCGAACTGAAGCTTGTCCGGCGTCGCGATCGGCCCGATCGTCTTCCGAACATGGGCCAAAAGCTCCTTCCGAAGCTCATCGCCCGTCTTCACCCCAGCCTTCACCGTGACAAAGGCGTAAATCCCCTGGCCCTTCACCTCGTGGGGAAATCCAATCACCGCCGCCTCGGCCACCGACGGATGGGAGACC
>Ga0123519_10010834_pt1 | contig 13521 bp, 10 predicted proteins | sample YelNatPaOPRAMG02_FD_87396 | JGI IMG/M metagenome (GOLD analysis project Ga0123519, IMG submission 87396) | Hot spring microbial communities from Yellowstone National Park - Yellowstone National Park OP-RAMG-02 (version 2) | ecosystem: Environmental > Aquatic > Thermal springs > Hot (42-90C) ...
AGGGCTCCTTGGAGAAGGCAAATCCGGTGCTGAGGGAGGAGCTAAGGGGATTGGGAGTGAGAATTTTAGGTGCAAAGGCAGACAGATGGTCCCTCATTGTGTTTGGAGAGGGTGGAACCTACCCGTACAGCACATTCAGGGCGATACTTGATGCATTTGATGCTAGAAATATAGTGGAGATGCCAATGGACCATGAGGGTGTGAAGAGGATGATCCACAATATAGGGATCCTTCAGGGGAAGATAAGCGAAATGGAGGTAGAGCTGGATAACTACAGGCTTGATGTAGCGTGGAGAAGGCTTCAGAGGGCAAATCCATACATAGTCTTTGAGGTGCATCTGCACGGAAATATGGAAGAAGCACTGACAAAGTTGAAGCACGCAAGGGATATATGGAACTCAAAGCCTGTGTTAGTTACCACAGGGGATATGGTGGAAAGGGCCTATAGCGTGGCATCGGGAGCCTTCCATGAGATCCTCGATGAGCTCAAGATAGTCACAGTTGAGGATATTAAAGAGCTGTACAATAGGAAGAGGGAGTACAAGGCTGTGGAAAGCAGGCTGGGAATAAGCTGAGAGGGATAAATATGGATAATCGCTATTTTGTGCTATATCTTCTTCCGGATAACTTGATAAATGAAAATAAATTTTTAGAACTTCAGTGGGAGAATATAAAAACGCTAGTTCCATGCCTTTTAAAGAGCCTTTACGAGGGATCTCTCGATGTAAGACTTCATGAGTTTGACAGAATTTTAACCGGATTACGCAATATATACAACACCAGTAATGTTAATATTTTGGGCAAAGTGGCTTCTCTTTGGTATTATTTCACGAGGATATTTCATCAGTCCTTTGGTCCGAGAGTCGGGAACTTTGCTGAAGAGCTAATATGCCATGTAATTGATAATAGTGGTCTCTTCAGGGTAATAAAAAGGAATGGAACTCTTAAAGAGATTCTAAAACATTATGATTTTCAATGTGATCGAAAGCAAAGAGTCGATTTAGTACTAGATAGAGTAAAAGGCGGAAAAATCTCGTTTATAGAGCTCAGAATGAGTGAACATACAGGAGGGAAAACAGCTCAAGAGTCTCTCCTAGATAAATTTGTGGTAATATTACCATTACTTGAAGAAGGCTTGAGGGAGAGATTGTTAGATAATAATATAAGAGAAGTAGAATTAGTTATTGCAATATTATTTAATAAAAGACACGAGATAATAAATAATCAAAATATGGATGTCGGAAGATTTAATTCTTTAGTTAATTATATAATGGAGGAGAGGAATATATGGGGTCAAGTCAGGAGGCTTCTGGGTCAAGGTTATCGAATCGAGGAAAATGAGGAGGGTGGGGAAGACAAAAACATATTCGAAGAACAATTAAAGAGGAAGAGGGATGTATGTATCAGAAAAAATGAGTTTAGAGTGCGATTCAGGATACTACTCGGAGATGAGTTTTTCAGGGAATATGCAGGCAAAGATCTAAACACAATAATAGAAGAGGTCGCTTATGTAACGGCTGATGATATATGGTTATTCTATTCTATGGCAATAAATGAAATGAAAGTGGCTAAGGAGACTGGAAAGACAAACGTGAGGAGATTATACGAGGATCTTAAAAGAGAGAAAGAGGAGATATTTAAGGAGTTTATGGATTTAAGGAACAGAAATATAGATATCAATAAATATATTAGTGAATTAAATAGAATTATAGATTCGTATGCTAAAGAAATTTTAGGTTTTTATGAAAAGAAGGGAATTGAGCTGAGATTATTAGAAACAAATGATATTATATCTATGTACGAGTATTTGAAGCAGCTCTGTCTTGCTATTTTATCAGTATACTTAACAATTGACATAAAGGGAGATAATACATTTTCGACGTGCATATGGGAGTAAAAACTTTTCGGAACATTTAGCCTGTTGCATGTTATTCAATGGCACTTCCAGCAACTTATGTCATCGCAACATTAACATTTAAAAGCAGTAGAGGGATGAAAAATGGATATGCGAGAGCAATATGTTTTGTTTAGAGATATTGTTAATGAAATTCCATCAACTACCTATGCTACGCATGGCTTATACATGTATCCAGCTAAATTTATTCCTCACGTTATTAGATATGTTATTAATAATTATACCCGTGAAGGTGAATGGCTTTTTGATCCCTTTGCTGGTTATGGAACTGTTGCTATAGAGGCATCTCTAACGAACAGAAATTGTGTTCTTTGGGATTTAAATCCAATCTTGCACTTATTTGTTAAGGCTTCTCTTTACACGGACAAAGTATCTCTTAAAGATTTTTACGTGGATTTTGGGTATGATGAGCCATTTAATCCTAGATGGAATAAGATAAGCTATTGGCACCCGCCTGAATTTTATGAGGTGCTTTCAAGAGCGTGGGGATACTGGCATAAAGTTGTAGATAAAAAGATTAAACCATTAATTGCAATACCCCTCCTCAAGATAACGAGATACTATAGTTATTCTGATGAAAAAATAGCAAAGTTATATAAGTCTAAATATGCAGAGGAAAAAGTCAGGAAGCTCCTTGCAGATGACTGGAAAACAAAAATGCAGGAAATGTACTGGAAATATGCAGAAGAAGTTGTTAATAAACTTACTGAATATCAGAGCCTCAAGCCGTATGCTATAACTTGTGAGATTAAAGCAAGCGATGAGGGGTTATTTACTGGAGAACAAATAATTGTTGACTCGATTAAGAGGAAGCTTGATAGAGAAGTCAATGTCATGATAACATCCCCTCCGTATCTGCAAGCACAGGAATATATAAGAAGCTTTAAGTTAGAGTTAGCATGGTTGGGCTTTTCGAGATGGTTCATAAAGCTTTTAACAAATCATGAAATTCCATACAATAACATTGGAGACGGTTCTATATCTAGTGTGACATATGAAAAGTTAAAGAAGGAAATAGTAGCATTGAGGCATAAGAATCTTATAGATATATATATAACATACTTCAACTCTTTGGCAACATTTCTGAACAATAATCACGATAAAATCAGGGATACTATAGCGTTTTTCGTAGGTCCTGTTAAAATTAGAAATATAAGAATACCAATAGATATTATATTAATGGAACACTTAGAATATCTTGGATGGAAACACGAGATAACGATGATAGATAGGATAATTGCCAGAAGGCTATTTAAATCTGATAGAAATCCGGCAACAGGATTGGAGGATGAGAGAACACCAACAGAACATCTGCTGATAATGAGAAGGAGAATATGATTTTCCATTTGAAACTTTTTCCTAAGAATGCATGTGCGCAGCTCTCAAAGCATTGGTCAAAGAGATGAAAAAGTATGAAGTCTAACTTTGCCCTTCAAAAGCTATTAGGGAATAATTTTTCAGCTTTTAGTTGCACGCACAGAATTTTCGTTTCCTCTAACCTTATAATATTCACATATACCAGAAAGTAGACATTTTACACAGATGGGATGATTTTTGCATATTTCTCTACCAAGCTCCCAGATGAAGTCGTCGACAAGTCCTGGATTTTCTGGGTATATTATTCTGGCCAGGTTTTGAAAGTCCTGCGGTTGATCATATCTATAAAATCCTAATCTCTTAAAAACCCTTCTTACATGCACATCAATAGGCATCTCTGTGAAGTGAATATTAGTGACCGTGAGGTCAATCCCTCTCTTTTGAAGTCGAGCTTTAACGCTCTTAAACCAATCACAATTTCTCCCAAAATCTCTTGCGACCATGGAGGCTTTTTTAGGTCCTATGCCGGGAAACTGCCTTAATGCAAAGTAAACGATGGGTATTGATAAAATTCCGCCGTTTACCACAAATATGTTATCTGGGTCATCATCGTATTCCTTCCAAATTTTCTCGCAAGTGCCGATAACTGACTCTGAAATTTTATTTAACCACTTCTCACGTTCCTCTTCGCTCAGTTTCTTGGGCCATTTATCATGCATATATGAGATGAGCCACTTTCTTAACTCCTCTTTTCCTAACTTACAAATTGTACTAGCCTTAAACTCTAAACCTTTTTGCTTTAAAAATTCATTAAGAAAACGCGGGATATTCCAAGCTACTTCTGCTTTAATTTTTTCATCGCATATTGTTCCAATGATAGGCGCCAAAGGATCTTTGTTTACAAAACTGTCTGCATCGTACTGGCTTTCTCTACGTTGCTTAAGGAACAGTTCTAGGCATTCTTTTATGGCCTCGCATTTAAGGAGAATCTTTGCTACTTCCATTATTACCATTAAGAATACCGAGGGCTTAATTTATAAGATTTTCGCCTAATATGAACTAGATTTTGGCCTATCACCGCAGAAAAACTATTAGAAACAGTCTCTTATTTCCCTAACTTAACTAGCTTGTTCAAGGAGATCTTTTATGTACGAAACTCTTTCATGATTATCTTAGACAAAACCTGCGAGTCTCTCCTCAGCTCTTATTTACTTTTTAAACTTGGAGGATATCTGCAGATTATTGAGGATAAAGATTTTATATGAAAGTCAGAGATTATAAAAAGGGGCGGGTAGCGATTATGACGTTACTCCTTGCCTTAAAATGGATGCTAGAAGACGAAGGAAGAATAAAAGAAGCAGTAGTTGTCGCTTCAGATTCTAAAGTAACAACTGAATTTGTCAGCTACGAGGAGAGAAAGATTTATCCGATAGGGATAAGGACAAAGAATGATGAAGTTCCGCTTGCTGTCGCTGGAGGAGCCGGAGATGTCCCTCTAATTAAGCAGAGCTACAAAATATTCGAGAAAATTCTGACATCTCTTGCCATCAAGAAATGGAAAGGCAAAACCCCTAGCTTCGAGCAATTCGAACTAGCTGTAGGAGAAATAGAGTCAGCTCTAATTAGCAGGTTTAGGGAGCTACGTGAACAAGGAATAGACCCTAACATTAACATGATCTTGGCAAGTGTTGATAGCAGTGGAAGAGCTTCTATTTACCGTTTTGACGGAAGAGGATTAGCAGAGCCTGTACACGACAATCCGGGATTTGCTGTCATAGGTAAGGGCTTTGTCACAGGAGGAAATTTACTTTTGAAGCTTCTTGGCTACACTCCTTCCTATACAGGAGATTTGGGAATGCTATCAACCTTTATAATAGATGTTGTTAGCGAGATAGACCCAACAGTAGGATCCTTCCTTGGTGAGAACTATCTAATGAGAGTTGAAGAAGGGAAAGTTGTGCTTGGGCCATTAAAGGAGGAGTTTATCAAGGAGTATAAAGAAAAAGTTCGGAGAAGAAAAGATATTATTAAGAGAATCTGGGAGTTAATGGACGAATTTGGCGAAGAAAAAGTCGAGAGAAAAATAGAGGAACTAGAAGCCACTTCTCAGAAGTAGCAAAGAGATAGGTCAGGTAATTCTGATGACCTACTACATGATTGAAGGAACAACTAACAAGTGAGAGAATGAAAACGGTCGAGAGATAAAAAATAAGCAGCAAATCCCATTGAAATTGCCAATAGATCGCTGTGGAGCTCAGATAAACAGGGTTATGATGAGACTTAAATGAGATATTTTCGCTTCAGGGCTTATCAACCAAAGCTCGAGATGCACCCATGTCTCTCATTAAAGCATGACTATCTTGAAACTTACCTGAGGGCAACACTTTGTAGGGAACATCCCCCAAACACTTCATACTTCCCATCAAGGTAAAAATGGACTAAGGAGAGCCTTCTTTCGGGCTAGAAGGAATCTCCGCTGCTTGGTATTAGAAGAGATATTTCATGAAAACTGATTGGAGACAAAAGCCACTAAACCCTCTTCTTCAGTACAAAAAGTCCCTGTATGGATGATTAATGAAGTCCCTATACTTTTTCAAAAACTCAAATGCCCTTTCACCGAGCCAGTAGAACCTGTTGTACCTCTCAGGGTGTCCAACAACCCACTTGTAGTATGCCATTTTCCTCATCTTCTGGGATAAAGTGCTCTCCCTCATTTTGAACCTCTCCTTTACCTCCCTCCTGCTCACAGCGTGCTCCCTATCGAATGCCCCTCTCTCCAGGAGGAACTGCAGTATCCTCCACTCTATGGCCTTATCCATCGTGATCAAGCAAATGTACACATTGTGTTTTATTTACTTTTTGACGGTGAGTTTTCGGCCTCGTTTCCTTACTTCAGCCATCTTTCCGCTACAATCCGTTAGATAGCTGAAAATAGAGGCTATACTGCCTCCCCTGTCTGAATATAGGTTTATAAGGAAGATGTGGAAGATAAGGACACTGATGGCTGGAGGGAGATCCAAGAAAAAGGAGGATAGCTGGCTGGAGAGGAACTGGTGGGCAGTAGCAGCCCTGATCTTCTTCTTAGTGCCCTGTATAGCCTTTCCTCCGCTCTTATTCGGCTACCTCTTCCTCTTGATTTATGTGGGCATTATCATCGGGTTGCTTGCTTTTTTCCTGAGCCTCACGTACATAGGTGCAAAGATCGATGAAATGCGGGATAAGGGCAGCACTGTTCCTGCTATCCCCTACTCGGGATCCCATGAGAGGAGGCCGAGGCACTCTGAGAGGGCTGTTTTAGAGGACACTAAGATAATGATGAGGAAGGTGGACAGGAGGAGGGGGATAAAAAAGGAGGCGTATATGAGGAAGAGGAGGATAGAAATTACAAGGGAGGTCAACGACCTGGACATTTTGACCGAGCCGGAGGAGGACAAGATGGACTTCTCTGACCTCTGGAGGGCGTCTAGGCACAGAAAGGATGAAGGAGGCTGATTATACTGGATGTTGGATATTTTTAATAAAACATAAGCTGTCTTAAAATGCATCCCGAGATCCTTGGCATTTAGAATCTTTACCTCTCCATCACGGGCTCTTTCACCAATCTCATCTCCCTTATCCTGTTGAAGTGCCTGAACTTCATCACCTCATGCTGCCCGTCCTCAAGGGGGACCAGCATCTCGCATTCCTCGTCATACCTCGGGTGACTACTGCGTCCCACGCTTTCCATCTCCTCTTCCCACAGTTCAAACCCGTACTCCCTGCCCAGCTCCAGGAGGCTCGCTATAACGGGGATGGGTGCCCTGACTATCACGATATCAGGCCTAACCTCCCTGACTATATCCAGGAGCTCCTTTCCTGTTTCTATGGGGTTCCTGTACTCCAAGAGCACGAAGTCTCCGAGTATCCTCCTGAGCTCCTTTCCCTCTGCTGGAAGGATCTCATGCCCTGAGGCCCAGAGGACAACTGGCATCCTCCTTCTCATATTCACAGCCTCACGCTCCCATTATTCTCTTGTAGCTGATAGTTAAGAGGTTATCTCGAGGGACTGCTCTGTTCTCTTACAGGGTACCTTTAATAGACAATCTAATCCGTCCAGTTGCGCACGGACATTGTTGCAAAAAGAAAGTTCTCTTTAAAAAAAAATTGATTTAGTATTCAAGTTATCAAATTCTTTCAGGCAGGTGTTCTAGTTCCCTCATAACTCCTCACAATGCACTCCCATATTTCCCTTTAATTAGCCAAAGCTTGAGATGCATTCCTGCTTGAACTCACATTTCCTGCACTTCCAGCTTGCAGGCATTTTCGGGGCTTTATTCTCCCTTACAGCCTCCCTGAATTTCTCAAGTGTGGTTCTTGCATTTTCCTCATCCGTAGCCTCTATCCAGGTGAGCATCTCACCTGTTTCCCTTAGATATATCTGGACTCTTTTCAGAGGTCTTCTGAAGAAATTAGCATATAAATCGGCCTGAGTGAATGCAACAGGCTTCATATAGTTCAGCAGAAACTTATCCTTTGTCGTCTTAAACTCGTAGACAAAACTGTCCGTTATCCCATCCGGCACCCCTGCGACCATGAAATCCTTCCATCTGAAAGCCCATCTGATCGTGGGATACTGCTCGGCTATCCTGTAATGGGCCCTTATGCCCTCCCTTTTAGCCTCGGTATCTCCTTGCATCAGCGCAAGAAGATCCACTTCCTCATCAGATATCTCCTGAAGATCCTCGGATTTTATCTTCAGAACATGTTCAATGTCCTCCCACTTAAGTTCCGGAAGCCTGGGAACTATATCCTCCAGAGGTCTGCTTTCCACGGGCAGATACCCGAGGATCATCGAATATTCTATTCTGTCGGAAAGATGTGCCAGAAAGAATTCGGGTTCCATCTTCTTGTTTGCTAAGATGCTCTTTCTGGCGCACCACCACCATGATGCAGTATCAGCCATTCCTATGTAGTAAAGGTCAGATGGCGACAAACTTGCCTTCCTCTTTTCCTCATTAAGAACCTCTATGGCCAGTTTTAAAGCTCTCGGATCTAGAAATATCTCATCCACCAATCTGGCTATCAGGTTAAGATTCTCCTTTTTCATGTCATCCTCGCCTAAATTTGTAGGGTTGTTTCACCATTAATTAGGTCTTTACAGGTATTCTTACTCTTAAATTTATCTGCAACTTCTAATGCTCTCGAAAACACCTTAGTTCTCCCAATCACGCGTTTTACATACTCCTCATATTCACCGCTTTTGATCAATTCCCTAGTTTTCTCTATCTCTCTCTGGTATACCCAAGCATTGTGCAAAGCTCTCAGCACAAAACTTCTTCTTAATCCTTCCAATCCCTCCCTTTCACAAGCAGGACATTTGCACTCATCAAGAACTCTCTGTTCTTCCATACTGAGCTTAGGATACGTTTTATGTCTCTTCCTCGGCGTAATATATCTATCTCCCAATCCTGGGAGTTGAATAGCCCCAAAAGCAGCCTTAGATCTCCAGGATGAGCTGTCAATGGAGTTCGCTCCAGCATAAAACATTAGATGCATAGTTAACGTGCTTCCCACTCCAAATACATGAATAATTTTGTTAGGTAACAATGTCCTCACAAATGAAACTATCTCTATCACGTTATAAATACCTCCAACTCCTTTGCTGTTGAATACAGATGGAACTAAGCTACCGATACCATATATACTAAAATCACCAATTTCCTTCAGTTTTTTCACATAGCGCTCTATAGAACTTGTATCGTATCCATGGATAACAGGGATCAATTCTGGATTAGTGGTTCGTCTTGCTTCGACCATCCGCTTGGTATTTTCGAGTGTTTTGATCATTCTTCTTTCTGCAATTTCTTGAGGAAGATTCGGAGTTAATGGATGATCTAGGACGACACCAAAATTCGGTTTGCTCTCCTCGTACAATGTTAAAATTATTTCGGGATTTATGTTAATCGTATCTCTCTTCATAAAGAGAAAGCCTCCTGAATCCATAGCGATTAAGCCATTAAATTTCAAAAAACCATGAACTCCCTTACTTCTAACATGTTTTGCAGCCCCTTCATTGCGAAGAATCTCATATGCATTCAACATCACACCATCGATATGAAAAAACTGCCACGGCTTCGGAGTAGCTCTTATCGGTTGTATGAACCAGAGGAATGGCGTCTCAATTTTCATTTTTTAACACCTCTATTAGGTAATTAAGTAAATAATCTTGAGCTATAGGATGGGAAACACCATACATATCCCATGCAAACCTTCCTCTCTTTAAAACTATTTCAGCAATTAACTCTTTGGAAGGAAGCATATCTACTCGAACTTTGGCAATCTTAGCTGCTAGTTCCACTATTCTCCTGTGTGTATAATCATCTCTTACCTCTAATCTGGAAGAGAATGTTCTTACAAAAGCTATTATTCTTGAATAACTTTCCGTGGCTTTTATGAAAAATTTAGCAACATAACTAGCTAAAATCTGTATACATTTCTCCAAGTACTCTTTGGAATAAGGTTGACCGTACTTTTTACACCACCATTCAAACAATCCAGGGCAATCATACCAGGAGTTTTTCCAATCATGCCAATAATTCTTTTTCCCGTAAAATTCCTCAGGCACTAAACCAAACGGCTCTGATATTGTTACTACGTGAACATCTTTTCTTCTTTCTCCTAGCTTTGAAAGTGTGCTAAACAATCTCCTGTATGATCTTGATTCATGGTAAGGTTTCTCTGCCGAACAAGGATAAATTAAAAGAATCTTAGCTTTAGGTGGAGTGTAATGATTTGATATAAACTCTAGCCACCTCCTTACCTCACTATTGTTTGTCAGCGCTGTATAAACTTCATGAGGGTTATAGAAACAGAGAGAACGTTCGATTTTCACCCCTTTTGCACGTTTTAAAGAAATTCTTCTGTATATTTCATCCCGTTCCATGTGCATTCACCTCTTTAATGTGCTAAAAGGCCAGGGTTATACCCTCTTTAAGGATTTTCAGATCAACCAATTTTTTCAGTGCCTCTGTGGCTTTAGAATGGTCTAATTGTAGATTACTTTTCGCAAACTGGTATATCTCTTCTGCTGATAACCATTTTTTGATCTTTCCTCTAATTTCCCCTACTATATATTCTAGTAATCGGAGTTCATCTTTAGCTAATATGTTCTTGAGCGTATCGTATAATGCATCACGTACATTATTTTTCATTTGTTCTAATTCGCTTAATTTTAGGTTAAATTCTTTTATATTTACAGAAACACAATTTCTAATGTGATCGAGCTCATTCTTAATCTCTTCGATCCTTTTAGGATCGATTTGAATCTCTCCGACATTGATTTGAGCCTGTTTTCGAAGTGTGTCTACAATGTATTCAATATTAGAAGTAAAGTTTTTCGTTTCCTTTACATAATCCTCCCACTTCAAATATATCTCTTTCTCTCCATATATTAGTCCTTCCTTAAGATCGTCTATTTTTTTCTTAAGTTCTTTTATTTTCTTTAATAATAGTGAGGGCTCCTCTAAGCGGACTTCCTCTGGGCATCTCTCATATTTTGATTTAATATCCTTCATCTTATTACCAAAATTTTCAGCTGCAGTAACATACTCGCCAATGTCAAATACAGAGCGAACATGATCACTAAGGGATAAACACTCTTCTAAGGAATTCGTAAATTCCTCTTCTGTTTTATATAGCTTATCAAGAGAATCTATGCATTCCGATAGAGAATCTAGGTTTGAGTTTATGATCTGTATATTTGGTTGAATATGATGTTTAAATAAATTCTTTAACTCGAGTTTCTCTATCTTGAAAGGTTTTGCTTGTGGGATAATATTTTTTGTAAGTTGATTCAATATTCCCAGTATCAAATACGAGATTTTGTATTTTTCGCCAACTTTCTTGCTTCTTAGTGCCGATTCGATTCTCTCTTGTTTTTCATCAAGCGTTTTGAGATGTCTCTCCAGTTCTTCTACTGCTTTCTTAATTTCTTCTCTTATATCCTTTACTTTTTTAAATGAAGTAGACATTATATATAATTTTGGATTAAAGTAATAAGCATCTTCTTCATTCTTATTAAAGAAGAAATTCTTCTTTTCTTCTTCCTTAAATCCTTTTATCTTCTCTTTAATCTCCTCATCAGCAAAAGATAAATATTCTTCGATTTCTTTTAAAGCTTCTCGGATCATTTTATACTCTTCTACGCTTTCGATTTCAAATTGAAGCTTAAACCATTTATTGCACTCTTCTCTTATTTTATCTACTGAACTCTTAACCTCATTCTCAAGGCTACGAGCCTCAGTTAGTATACTCTCTCCTTTCTCTGATGCCTTCTTAATAAGGGGATATAATTCCTCAAAGAAGTGCTCGAGTAATCTTTTCATTAGTGAGAGTTTCTGAAGCTCTACCCGTTCATTCAATCCAGAAAGCCCTTGTATCTGCTTATATAGCTCGTTTATGAATGATTCGAGCTTGGTTAAGGAAATGAAGCGATCGCCTCTTTCTTTTGTCATGTAAATATAACCATAACCTTGGTATTGCTGAGCTACTTTTAAAAACCTTGCATATTCATTTTCTACATGCAAAGATAGCTCATTCTTATCAGTAAGCGAATAGTACTTGTCTTTCCTCTCTATGAGGCCTTTATATTCAAGAATTGGAAGAAACACATCGTTAAGATATCGGCTATTTTCGAGAATGAAGAACTCCTCAAGATCTTTCTGGAGGATTTTTGTTTCCTTATCTAGTATTCTTAGTATTCTATTTTCAACAGGATGGTCTTGTATCTTATACCTTCCTTCTCTTAATTTTACTAAAAAACCATTATCTAAAAGATCCTCTACTATTTTGTTGAATTTCGGAAGTTGTATATCTGGGATTAGTCCGATCTTTTTCGCACCATACCGTGTGTATTCAAGTAGATTCTGGTTTTTATAAAATATTTCATCTATTGTTTCTTCGTATTCCATGAAATTTATGAAAAACCTGAGAGTATCTGCAAATTCTCTAAAATTAGAGGTTGATTGGATCCGCAATCTAACAACAACTCCTTTTTTCTCCTGCTCTTTTAGCCAGCTATTTATTTTATCTGGAATATTTAGTTCATCTCTTACCGTCTTATTAATCACAGATGAAAGTAAATTTTCATTGATCTCTCCTGCTGGCATCTGCTTTGCCTTATATATACATATAATTCTTTTTACTAAAGTTGGATGTATGCGTATTTCTAAAATAAGATTCTCTCCCTTCTTACCCATCTCCTTATTTTCGATTTTTTCTTCTGCCTCCGGAGTAATATCTCCTGTGAAAATTAGTAAAGCGCAGTGAATCGGAGGTTTCCTCTCCTCTATTAAATGCGATAGTTCTTCGATGTCTGCGCTTTTTACATCTCCATTTACTGGGAAAAAGATAGAATTAATCTTCATCATCTCTCCTATTATTAATTTAGCAATGCAGGTGGGGATATGGTCTTCTTTCTCCTCACATCCAATCTTTTCAATAGAAAAAACATCAGATCTCTTAAGGACATAAATAAGGGCATCTGGCATATTATTTTCATATTCTTTTGCCAGATTTCTGGTGACATCTCTCCAAAGTTTTAATCGCTTTTCTCTATTTATAATGAATTCTAGTTCCCTCGGTACCGGTGTAGGGAATATCTGAGAAAGAAGTTCATCACTTGCAATATAGTAGTCTTTGTCTTCACACAACTTCTTACTAATTATATTTCCTATCTCAATAGCTCTTCTAGGCCTAATTCCTTCAAAAAAGGACATTATATCGTGCTGATCGGAAGGGAGATAAATTTTTCGGACAATATTCCCATCTTCATATGTGAAGTAGGAAATTCTATCCTCAAATGCATCTAATCGTTCTGAGTAGTTATCTATTTGGATATATTTACCATCCTCTTTTTCTGATATGAATTCTTTAAACACCGTTTCGATGTCATGGAATGTCTTATCTGGACGCAATGGACTAACTTTGAGGATGGCTCTTTTTATTCCCTCCCTTCTCCTTAAGTCATCGTTCACTATAGCAATTAAATTTTTAATATCTTTATATTTAATATTCTCCTCTAACTCATCTACTGAGAATGGTTTAAACTCACCGACGACTGTCCTCAACAATAAAGAGCATTTTTCACCGATTTCTCTTCTTTTTTGATCTTCTACAATCTTTAAGAATCTATGGAATGTCTCCGTTTCTAAGCAAGCAGTTGAGCCTCCATACACAAAAACATACTCTTTTTCTAGGAATTTGAGGAAATGTTCGCTATCTATGACTTTAATAGATTTCTCATCTACCCG
>Ga0123519_10010835_pt1 | contig 13520 bp, 8 predicted proteins | sample YelNatPaOPRAMG02_FD_87396 | JGI IMG/M metagenome (GOLD analysis project Ga0123519, IMG submission 87396) | Hot spring microbial communities from Yellowstone National Park - Yellowstone National Park OP-RAMG-02 (version 2) | ecosystem: Environmental > Aquatic > Thermal springs > Hot (42-90C) ...
AACCTATACGCGTCGCTATTTCCGCGACATGGATCGCCTGAACGTGACGCGCCCCGATATCTCGCCGCGAGCCTCGGGACATATCCCGGAGATGATCGAGCTCATCCAGATCTTGATTGACAAAGGCTATGCCTATGAGGTCAATGGCTCGGTGTATTTCTCGGTGTCCAAGTTTCCCGAGTATGGGAAGCTATCGGGCCGACGGATAGAAGAGGCCCAAGCGGGCACGCGGGTGGAGATCAAAGAGGAGAAGCGCGATCCGGCCGATTTCGCCTTGTGGAAGCGGGCTGATCCGGGACATATCATGCGCTGGAACAGCCCCTGGGGGCCGGGTTTCCCCGGCTGGCATATAGAGTGCAGCGTCATGGCCACCAAGTATCTGGGGCAGCCCTTTGACATCCATGGCGGTGGGGTGGAGAACAAATTCCCTCACCATGAGAGCGAGATCGCCCAATCTGAGGCGGCTATGGGCAAGCCCTTCGCGCGTTACTGGCTACATAACGGCATGCTCATGATTCGCGGCCAGGAGATGCATAAATCGCTGGGTAATTTCATCACCCTGGAACAGGCCTTTGAGCGCTGGGATCCCATGGTCATTCGCTTCTTCATTTTGCTCAGCCACTATCGCGGGCCGCTTGACCTGACCGAGGAGGCCATGGATGGGGCTGCAAAGGGCCTGGAGCGTTTGCTCTCGCCGCTTCGTACTCTGCGGCGGCGTTTGGCCACGGCTCCGGAGGGGGAGGCGGCTCCGCAAGTTTTGGATCTGCTTGATAGGACGCGGCAGAGATTTGAAGAAGCCATGAATGATGATTTCAACACCCCTGAGGCCATCGCCGCCCTTTTCGATTTAACGCGCGAGGTGAACGTCCTCCTGGCTGCCCCCCAGCCGGCCACTAAAGGGACCCTTCAAGCGATCAACGCGCTGTATGAGCGACTGGTGGGCGATGTCTTGGGCATTCGCTTGGACGCTTTGGAGAAGGAGATCGGCTCTGAACTCGCCGAGAAGTTGATCGAGGTGCTCGTTGAGACGCGCGCCAAGTTACGCCAGGCCAAGCAGTGGGCTCTTGCCGATGAGGTGCGCGAACGCTTGGCTGCGCTCGGCATCCAGCTCCAAGATGGCCCTCAAGGGACTACTTGGTCATTCTCGTAGTGTGGAGCGCACGTCATGTCGGCGGCAGAATTCCTGGCGGGCCGCAATGCGGTGCGCGAGGCGCTCCTTGCCCGTCGTCGGCGGATCGAGCGGGTGTTTCTGGCCGAAGGGGTAAGGGAGAAAGCGCTCATTGAGGATATTCAGCGGTTGTGTCAACAGGCAGAGATCCCCGTTCAACGCCTCAGGCGCGATGAATTGGATCGCTTGGGCGGAGGGCTCGAGCATCAGGGGGTGGCCGCCCGGGTTTCTCCGTATCCCTATGCCAAGTTGGCCGAGGTCCTCGCCTTGGCCGAGCGGCGTCAGGAGATGCCCTTCCTATTGGCCTTGGATTCCCTTCAGGATCCGCAAAACGTCGGTTCGCTCCTGCGTACGGCCGAGGCTGTAGGCGTTCACGGCGTTATCGTGCCCAAGGACCGTGCCGTGGGCATTACCCCGGCGGTGAGCCGAGCCTCGGCCGGGGCCGTGGAGCACTTACTGGTGGTCCAGGTGACCAACTTGGCACAAACTTTAGAGGAGCTCAAGACGAAGGGAATCTGGGTGGTGGGCCTAGAGAGTGATCCCGCGTTACAGGACTATCGGTTGGCCGATCTGAATATGCCCCTTGTGATCGTTGTGGGTAGCGAGGGACAGGGCTTGCGCCGGTTGGTGGCGGAGAAATGTGATCTCTTGCTCAAGTTGCCGATGAGAGGACGTATTGGCTCGCTGAACGTCTCGGTGGCAGGGTCCATCCTACTCTACCATGCTTGGAATACACGTCAACGCGCTTGACGAGGAGGCCACTATGTCCAAGAAGATGCGAGCGATCATCAAGCCGGAGGCCGGACCAGGGCTCGTCATGACCGAGGTGGACATCCCTCCGGTTGGGCGGCATGATGCTTTGGTTAAGGTCAAGGCGACATCCATCTGTGGGACCGATCTACACATCTACAAGTGGGACCCTTGGGCGCGGGAGCGCATCCGCCCGCCGATCATCGTAGGCCACGAGTTCTGCGGCACCGTGGTGCAGGTAGGGGAGGATGTGAGCGAGGTGGCCGTGGGGGATTACGTTTCCGGTGACAGTCATGTGGTCTGCCACCATTGTGTCCAGTGCCGCACAGGGCGGGAGCATATCTGTCAGAATACGCAAATCGTAGGCGTAGACCGCGATGGTTGTTGGGCAGAATACATCGTGTTGCCGGCCAGTGGGTTGTGGATCAATCCGCCGGGTTTGCCCCCCGAGATCGCCAGCTTGCAGGATAATTTCGGCAACGCCGTACATACGGCGTTGGCCACGTCCCTATCCAATCGTTGCGTGCTGGTCACCGGCTGTGGGCCGGTGGGCTTGATGGCCATCGCCGTAGCCAAGGCCGCCGGGGCGCGCAAGGTGTTTGCCACGGACATCAGCCCTTACCGCTTGGCGTTGGCGCGGCGCATGGGCGCCGATCGCGCGTACAACGTGGCCGAGGTAGATGTGGTGAGTGAGATCAAACGCGAGACCGAGGGCAACGGTGTGGACGTGTTGTTGGAGATGTCGGGCGCGGCCTCGGCCATTGACCAGGGCTTTAGCGCGTTAGCCTATGGCGGCGAGGCGGCACTCCTGGGCCTTGCCTCGGCCCCCATCCCCTTTGACATCAACAACCACATCGTCTTCAAAGGGGCTACGGTGCGTGGCATTGTGGGGCGTAAGCTGTGGGAGACGTGGTATCAAATGCGCGCCCTGCTTAACTCTGGGGCGGTGGACTTGAGGCCCTTGGTTACGCATCGCTTTATGTTGGATGACTTTGAGGAGGCGTTACGCGTAATGGGTTCAGGGCACAGCGGCAAGGTGGTGATGTATGTGGACAAGGAATCCCTAAGCACATAGGAGTAAGGCGATGATGGCGGATAAACTGGCTTTTATCGACGAGGATTTGGCGGCCATAAGGGAAGCCGGCTTACTGATCAACATTCGTACCATCGGCTCGCCTGCCGGGGCCTGGATGATCGTGGATGGCAAACGGGTGCTCAACCTGTGCACCAACAATTACCTGGGCCTGGCGAACCACCCCAAGATGAAGGAGGCGGCCAAACGGGCCATCGATGAGTGGGGCGTTGGCCCGGCAGCGGTGCGCACCATCGCCGGCACCCTCTCGCTACATCTGGAGTTGGAGCGGCGCCTGGCAGCGTTTAAGGGTGTGGAAGATGCTCTTTTTGTCCAATCTGGCTTCTGTGCCAACCAGGCGGCCATACCTGCGCTCGTGGGCAAGGAGGACGTCATCTTTTCGGACCGGCTCAATCACGCTTCTATCATTGACGGCTGTCGCCTATCAGGGGCCAAGATCCTGATTTACGAGCACTGCAACCCCGATGACGCCGAGCGCGTCATCCGCGAGAATATCGGGCAATATCGCCGGGGCCTGCTGGTGACCGATGGGGTCTTTTCTATGGATGGGGATATTGCCCCCTTGGATAAGCTTTACGAGGTGGCCGAGAAATATGGCGTGCTCACCATGGTGGACGATGCCCATGGTGAGGGCGTATTGGGGCGCGGAGGACGGGGCATCGTGGATCACTTTGGGTTGCACGGCCGGCTGGATGTAGAGATGGGCACCCTCTCCAAGGCCTTTGGCGTGGTCGGAGGGTGCTTGGCGGGCAGAAAAAAGATCATTGATTACCTACGACAAAAGGCACGCCCGTTCCTCTTCTCTAGCGCCACGACCGCTGCCGACACGGCCGCCTGCTTGGCCGCGTTAGAGATCTTGGAGAGCTCCACGGAGTTGGTGGATCGGCTCTGGGAAAACACCCGCTACTTTAAGGGGGAGATGAGCCGCTTGGGATTTGATATCGGTCGCAGCGTGACGCCCATCACGCCGGTGATGTTGGGCGAGGCGCCCCTGGCGCAGCAGTTCTCTCGGCGTCTGTTTGAGGAGGGCGTCTTTGCCATGGCCATCGGCTTCCCCACGGTGCCTCGTGGGCAGGCGCGCATCCGGGTCATGATGTCTGCCTCGTTGAGCCGCGCGGATATTGATTTCGGCTTGGAAGCCTTTGCTAAAGTGGGCAAGGAGCTCGGCGTCATCTGACTCTCTGGATGGTCTGGATGGCCTGCTCCGCTTCGGCGACGGTCTTGAAACGCGGCAGGACCAACATCAGGCCATCTGGCCCCAGGGCGCGGGTGAGCTGCACGGCTTCGTCCACCGTATCGCAGGCGACATAAAGGCTAAAGCCGCGCTTGCGTATCTCGCGGAAAGCATCAAGCCAGAGCACCGGCGACCCGGCGCCCGGCTCGGGGTTCCACTGGATACCGTTCAGCTTGGGTAGCGTGCGCAGGAGATCCAAAAAGCGGAGCTGGCAAGTGCCGTCTAGATGGTAGAGCGAATAATCCATGTATTCGGTGACGCGCCGCAGGTCGGGCATGACGAAACGCTCGTACATAGCGGGTGAGAGCATCACGCCAAAGTCGCATTGGACGGCCTCAAACCGCCCCTCGGCCATCACCTGGAGCCAGGTGCAGGTGTCGCCATATCCGAGCCGGGTTACCTGGCGATAAAAGTGTTCATAGGCCTCTATGTAAATAGAGGTCAGGGCCTCGCTCCAGCGGCGCACGTGGTCCGGGCACTCTAGCAGGTCGTAGCAGAGCTGCCGAGGCGTGCGGAAGCCGGAGAGGGTGGTCAAGCCATCTAACATGATCGGCGGGTTCACAAAACCTCTATTTCCGACCACCTGAGCTACGCGTTCAATGCAGCGCTCCAGGGCTTGGGTCACCGGCCCTTGGGGATCAAAGCGAGGCAGAGGGCGATCCCACAGATCGGGGATGGGCTTGATCCACGCCGAATTGCTATGGAACTCGTAATCTCCGCCGGCCAGGACGGCCACCGTGACCAGGAGCGTCCCCCAGCGGATGATCGCGCCAGGCATGGCCTCAGCGAGGAAGATGGTGCCTCCGAGGAGGTTTTCTGCGCGCCAGGCGTGCCATTCGGGAGAGAGGTCGTTCTCCTTGCATTCCTCCTCCGGCCCCGTCCATGGTGGCGCGCGAAAATCGGGGTTGTCCGCGACCACATACAGGGCCGGACGTCCTAGGCTGGAGCCATGCCAGAATGCCCGCAGTCGCTCGCGAGCCTCTTGTTCGTCGCTCTTGAGTGAGAAGGCCATCTCCGAGATCTCCAAGTTATACTTAGTATACTAGGCGACGTTCGCCATGAGCTCTTTGCGCGTCTCTTCACTGACCTGGCGGTAATGCGAGAATTGCATGGTAAAGGTGCCACGCCCCTGGGTAACCGAGCGCAGGCTTGTGGCGTAGCCGAACATGCGCGCCAGGGGCGCCTGGGCGATGATAACCTGCATACCCGCTATGCGGGGTTCGATGCCGGTCACCATCGCTGCGCGCGCCGTCAGGTCACCGATGACCTCTCCAGTATACTCCTGAGGCGTGACGACTTCCACTTTCATGATCGGTTCCAGGATGATCGGATTGGCCCTGAGGACGCCGTTTCTTAGCGCGATCGCTCCCGCGGTCTGGAAGGCACGCTCCGAGGAATCCACTTCGTGATACTTGCCATCCACAAGCGTGACCTTAAGGTCCACCACGGGATGCTTGGCCAGGGGGCCTTCCTTCAGGGCTTCTCTGACCCCCTCCTCTACGGCGGGGATGTACTCCTTGGGGATCGCGCCGCCGGTGATCTTGTTCTCAAAGATAAAGCCGACGCCGGCCTCAAGGGGCTCTAGCTCCAGCACGACTACGGCGAACTGCCCATGGCCACCCGTCTGCTTGATCAGGCGACCCTCAACGCGCACGGGGCGAGTGATCGTCTCACAATAAGCTACCTTGGGCGCTCCGACGGAGACGTCCACCTTGAACTCACGGCGCAGCCGATCCACAAAGACGTCCAAGTGCAGCTCACCCATGCCGGCGATGGTCGTCTCCTGGGTACGCTCGTTCTGCCGCACGTGGAGGGTAGGATCTTCTTCGGAGAGGCGCTGTAAGGCTATGGCCAGCTTGTCTTGTTCCGCTCGGCTGCGAGGAGCGATGGACATCTCGATCACCGGTGTGGGGAAGGTAATTTCCTCCAGCACGACGGGACGGCGCTCATCGCACAGGGTTTGGCCCGTCTTGGCCGCCTTGAAGCCCAGCACGGCGCCGATGTCGCCGGCGCGTATCTCCTCAACTTCCTCGCGGTGATCGGCGTGCATGCGTACCAGGCGCCCGATGCGCTCGCTCTTGCGCTCGGAGGGGTTGTAGACCGTCATCCCGCGCCGAAGGACGCCGGAGTAGATGCGCAGGTAAGAGAGCTTGCCCACGTAGGGATCGTTATTGATCTTGAAGACAAGCGCCGCCAATGGCTCCGCATCGTCAGGGCAGCAGGCGATCTCGTGCTCATCCACCGGGTCGCGCCCGATCATGGGGGCCACGTCCAACGGCGAGGGCAGATAGGCTACGATGGCGTCCAGCAAAGGCTGGATGCCCAAGTTGCGTATGGCCGAGCCACATAACACAGGCACTGCTGCACCGCGGCAGGTGGCGCGGCGCAAGGCGCTCCGAATGACCTCCGGAGAGATCTCCTCGCCATCCAGATAGGCTAGGGCGAACTCGTCGTCTGCATCCGCGAGGGCCTCAAACAAGCGCTCACGGCGTTGCTCGGCCTCGGCGCGGAGGGCCGAGGGGATCTCGCCGACGATCGGCTCGGAGGCGCTATCGGCGGCGAAGGCGAGCGCACGCAGGGTGATCAAGTCCACAAGCCCGCTCAGCTCGGCCTCGCGGCCGATAGGCATCTGGAGGACCACGGGCAGAGCACCCAGACGAGTGCGGATCATGTCCACCGTGTTATCTAGGTCGGCGCCCAGGCGATCCATTTTGTTCACAAAGGCGATACGTGGCACACCGTAACGATCTGCCTGGTGCCAGACGGTCTCTGATTGTGGTTCCACTCCCGCCACGCCATCAAAGACCACTACGCCTCCGTCAAGCACGCGCAGGGCGCGTTGTACCTCGGCGGTGAAGTCAATATGCCCAGGGGTATCAATCAGGTTGATCTGGTGCCCGGCCCACTCACAGGTGATGGCCGCCGCTTGGATGGTGATGCCCCGCTCGCGCTCCTGAGGCATAAAATCCGTGACCGTGTTGCCCTCATCCACGTTCCCCAGGCGACGGATCTTGCCCGTGTGGAAGAGGATACGTTCGGTGGTCGTCGTCTTGCCCGCGTCAATGTGCGCGATGATGCCGATATTGCGCCGTTTTCTCAGTTGATCCAAACCATTCATGAGTTAGTTCTCCGTACCAGTTGAACAGGGATTAGCCTAACTCCACCTGGACTCGGCCGCCCGAAGGCGTTACCGGCCAGGCGAGAGGTAAAAGAAAGGGCGGCATCACTCGCCTGGTGCGCCCTTATACAGCCGGGGCGTACCACGATGTGCTCGCCCACACGTCAAGCCAGATTCTGGATTGATGCCGAGGGAGGTGCGCGATCGCCCTACCTAGCTATCATGGGCATCGGTGGATGGCTCAACACACAAAAACCTATTATGCCATAATTTAACAAGAATGCAAAAAAGGCGAACCAAGGCGGTTATCTTCTCCTGGACAAAGCTCCTGAACCCTGTAGGTCAATCTGTGAGCAAGCGCGTGTCGTGTTTCGTCAGCTAGGCAGAGGGTATCGCCCCCATGTGTGCCCCGCCGCGATAAAGCGAAGGATGTTCTCCTGATGTCTGGAGGTCAGCTCGGCGGCATAAGGGCCGGCAGTGGGGGCCAAGATCATTCCTCCCTCTACTGCCGCGTCGCGGATCTGCCGCCGGACAAGGGCCTCCATCTCGTCTGGCGTCAAGCGCTCGAAATCGTCGTATTGCACACTGCCCACCAGACAGACGCGGTCGCCGACGCGCGCCTTAGCCTCTGCCAGAGGACAATCGCCTATAGGCGGCTCTTCAACGGGGTGGATGCCATCGGCCCCGATCTCGGCGATCCGCTCCAGGATGGCCGAGATCCGCCCGTGGTGGTGGACGATCACCTTGCCACCGTAACGGTGGATCAGCTCGAACAGAGGGGCATCAAAGGGGGTGATCAAGGCATCAAAAGCCTGGGGCGAGCACATGGGCGGGGCGACGAACTCGGTGCCCACGGCGAAGAACACCGGACCGGCTCCCTTTTCCAGGGCCTTTTTCAGGAAGGTGTACTCGCGTTCAAACATCACTCGGGTGAAACGCACCAACGCCTCACGCTCCGTCAAAGTCCATAGGGCAAAGGTCTCCGGATGGACCAGTTCATAGGCCACCCCGATAGGGGTCTCCAGGTTGACCATCATCAATCCGGCATCGCCCAGGCGCTTCCCCGCCTCGTGGAAAGCGGCCAGGTCTGGTTCCACCGGCTCATAGGGGATAGCCAATATCTTTTCCAGGTCGGTGACGTCCTTGCAGAAATGTTCCACAGTGGAGCCGGCGGCGTTCTTGTTATCCTGCCAATGCCGGGAGGTCAGATCGCCCAAAGGGGTATGCAGCACGGTGCGTCGGATGGTATGGTCTGGGTGGGCCTCCACAGAGGTTTCCATCTGAGTGGCCGCCGAGTAAAAGGCGGGGGCGCGCAGATCGCGGCGATCCAGCCAATCTGTCTCGGCCCAGATGACGGGCATGACGCGCGCGTAAGAGGGCAGGTGATGCACATCCACATAAGCCCCGTAATACTCGCGTGGGTAGAGCATCCAAATGGGGACGCGATCGGGTTCGCGTAGATTGAGCGCCGCCCACAGGCGCTCGCGCGAGGTCATGGTCCGTTTGTGGGTGGTCTCTACCATGTAGGGTATCTCCTCTGAGGCTAAGGACTAACGATCTGCGGAAAGTACGGATCCATCCATTAGCGCACATCCCAGGCGAAAAGGTGGGCCTGAGGGCTACCCCAGGTAGCTTCAGGGATAAAGCGCACAGCCTGCGCTACGACTTCGGCCGGCAGGCGCACCAAGCGTTGGTAGTTGTTCTCCTGGCGGAGAAGGACGTGCCAGGTGCCGGATGCATCCAACACTTCCACTCGGAACGTACGGATTAGGGTGGCGGGCACTCCCTGCGGTTTCATGTACAAAGGGTAGTTACTGACCGCGTTATATCCCTGGCGGTTGAGGTCGCTATCAAACACCCAACGCAGCATGCGGATCGGCTGTGGCGTGGCGAAGGCGTATTGCACCCAGGCGCCCAGGGGACCCCTCCAGCCGTTATCCGCGCCGGCGATGGGCCGGTCCAGCCCATTGCGCAAGGGCTCGGGATCGCCCTCGGAGGCGGTCAACTGGGCTGCGCGACTGAGGGCCGGCACGGGACGCGCATGCCAGGGGAGATAGCAATCGTCGTCCATCAGGGTTTCTTGTAACTCGCTGAGGCGCTCGTGATACACCCCTCGGGGCGTGAGGTTGTGTCGCGTTGCAATGGCCGCCGCTGTACCCACCGCCTGGCCGCAAAGGGCACAAGTGGCCATCACCCGAGTGGCGCTGAGGGCGGCGTGGGTCGTGCTGATGTTGCGCCCGGCGCAAAAGAGGTTGGTGATGTTGCGAGAATAGAGCGAACGATAGGGGATGCCGAAGGGCGAGGGCGCCGGATGGAAGATGGTAGGAGGGCCGGGGTAGCGGAAGCCTGCCGGGTGGTGATCGTCCATGGTCCAGCCGCCATAGGCGACGACATCCTCAAAACGCCCCCCGGCGCGCACATCGTTTTGGGTGAGGATATGATCCCCCACATAACGGCGGCTTTCCCGCTTGCCGGGCAAAAAGCCCACCCATTCCAAAGCCCAATTCTCCGCGCCGTGGTCGCCGTGGTTTTTGATATGGTCCCAGACACCGAAGGCGATCTTTAGTAACTCGTCGCGGATCTCTTCGGTATCGTGGATGGCATCCTGCTCGCCGCCCAGCTCGATCCACCAAAAGTTGGCCTGGGGCAAGGGATGTTCGCGGTAGGGCAGATCATCCTCGCTGGGGAAATCATAGGCCCAAGCAGGGGGGATGAAAGTCTGGGGTGTGGGCATCTCCCTGGCCTGGATGAGGCAGCTCATGCCCATGGTTTTGCGGTCGGGCTGCTCCGGTTCAATGTCTTCGTTAAACTCGCTGGCCGCCTCGCGACCCATACGGAACTCGGCGCCGGAGAGAGGGGCCAGGATGCTATCGCCGGAGCAATCGGCAAAGAGCGCCGCCTCCACGGTGTGCCAGGTCTCGGTGGTGGTCTGCCAACCTTTGACGGCCGCGATGCGCGAGCCATCCATCACCAGGCTGTTGCAAGAGCAGTTGAGCAAAAGGAGGATGTTCGGCTCGTAACGCACTTTCTCGTATAGGATGCTATCCCAGATAGAGTAGTTAAAATAAGGGTTGCGGTAACAATTCTCCAGAGCGATCTCCTCCAGGATGCCGGTCTCACGGTTGTTCTCGCCATGGGCTCCGCAGATATGCATGCGGATTTCCGAGGAGGCGTTGCCTCCCAAGACGGGACGATCCTGCATCAGGGCCACCTTGGCCCCATGGCGCGCCGCTGCGATGGCGGCGCACATGCCGGCCAGCCCGCCCCCCACAACGCAAAAATCCACTTGATGGTGCTTCTGGCGCATCGTCGCTCCTTTTTTAGCTCTCAACATTCACATTGGGTTATGCACGAGGATAACATGATCCTCTAGAGAATGTAAAGCGGCCGCACGCCCGAGGAAGAAGCGCCCTGCAGTTGGCCAAACGGGGCTTTCGGAGATAAACTCGGTTCACTGTTGCCGGGGGAACGTAATATGCCTTACGTTGTGCTCTTGACTGCGCCTATAGGTGCCGGTAAGACGACGGCATGCGAGCGGTTCCTTGAGCGGGCTCGCGCGGGAGGACTTGATGCGGGGGGCATCTTGGCTCCTGCTCGGTACGGCCAAGGCGGTGAGAAAGTGGGCATAGATGCCGTTGATGTCCTGAGCGGAGAGCGACGAACCCTCGCGATGTTTGAGCCCGAGGTCGCGCTGAGGACGATAGGCCCTTACCGTTTTGATGCCGCTGTGATGGAATGGGCGCTGGACAGGGTCTCCTTGGCCCTGGCGACGCCTATAGATGTGGTGATCATCGATGAGATAGGGCCGCTGGAACTGATCCACGAGAGAGGGGTCGCTCCCGCTCTGGGACAACTGCCGCACGCCCAAGCCAAAGCCATCATCCTCGTGGTGCGCTCTGAGCTACTGGTTGCGCTGCGAGAACGGCTTGAGCTGCTCAGGCCCATTACGGTCACGTTGACCCTGGCCAACCGTGACCAGATTCCCTCACGCCTCTTTGAGAGGATCCGGAGACTCGTGGCCGAATACCGCGATGAGGGCATGCGGAAGGATGACCCTCGTGGCTAGGCCCTATCGTTTTATTTTTGCAGCCCCTCTATGATTCGCCCATATCTGGAGACCAGGTCCTGAGCTTGGGCCAGAGAAGACCCCTGAGCATGGATGTGAAAGACCGGTTCATCGGGATCGGGCAGGAGCAAGACCCACTCGTTTTCTCCCAGCTTGATCTTGAGCCCATCTATCTGTTCGCTTAGGCGTTCCCTGAACTGTTGGTTCAGCAGGCGCATCACGGTGCCCTTGTTCTCCCAAGGACAATCAACCTGCCCTTGAGCGACATAGAAGGGCGGCACAGAGGCCACGATCTGTGAGAGGCTGACCTGCTGTACGGCCAGGAACTCAAGCAGTTTGGCCACCGTCATCATGCCGTCAACGACCGGCTGAAATTCGGGCCAGATGAACGAGCCGTTACCATCCGCAGCGAGGATCACGTCGGGGCGGTTCGCTGCCTCCATCAGCGCCTGAGGGGTCATCTTGGTGCGCAGGATCTTGCCGCCGTATTGTTCGGCAATGATCTCCAGGACGTTCGGCGCCGAGACGGGGACGGCCACCGTGCCTCCCGGTTTGGCCTGGAGGGCCAAGATCGCCATGGCCGCGCAGAGCACGTTGCCGGGGATGATGTTGCCCTTGTCATCCACGACGAACACGCGTTCTCCGGCCACGTCAAGCCGCACTCCCAACGCTACTTGGAGCACCTCGCAGATCTTGGCCAGTTGTTGCAGGGATCTTTGCAACTCTCTTGGGGGGATGGACATCTTGCTCTCGTCTATCGCCGCATTGAGGGCCACCACCTGGCAATTGAGCTGGGTGAGGAGCGGGGACATAATGGCGGCCGAGGGCGCGTTAGCGTAATCTATAATGATATAAGGATTGGCTGCCTGAATGGCTCGGGTATCCAGGGCTTTGAGGAAAGGCTCGGAGTAGCGCTCGGCAACGTATGCGGCGTATTCAATCGTGCCGATCTCGTTCAGGTAGACGCGGCGAAAGTCCTCCCGGAAGAACACGCGCTCGATGTTGCGCTCCGCCTCTTTGCTCAAATCCTGGCCTTTCCCATCGTAGAATTTGATATCCACCACGCGGCTATCATATGGCGACAGGCGCACATGGATGCCACCAGCGGCCTCACTGATGCGGGTGATGTAGCGGGCTACCGGCAGAGGGACGGAACGCAGGTCCAAGACGTTTACCCCGGCCGAGGGCAAGCCTGAGATGATACCCCGTTTCAACATGCGAGGGCTGCGGTGGGGGTCCCGGTTGATGGTTACGCTGGATCCCTTGGGCAGGGTGGCGGCGAAGGCCGCGCCGAGCCGCGCAGCAAATTCGGGGGTTAGGTCCACGTTCACCAACCCTGTGACGCCATAACGGCCAAAGAGGACACGCCTCCCCTGAGCGCCCCAAATGATGCTTGTCTTGACGGTGGCGCCGGCTTCTACTTCTTTCTCCGGCCAGATCTTGACGCCCGGATGGATGACGGCTCCCTCACCGATGATAGAGGAATCCCCGATGACGCTGCCCTCAAAGACCACCACCTTGCGCTTCAAGCTGCACTGCTGGCCGACGATAGCCCCGCGCAGCTCCACGCCTTCGCCGATGTAACAGTTGCGCCAGACGATGCTGCGATCCAAGTGCGCGTGGTTGTCCACCACCGTGTAATCCTGGATCACCGTCGGGCCATGGATGATGACGCCGTCCTTGACCTTGACCTCGCGTCCCAGGAACACGGGGCCATAGAGCTGGGCATCGGGAGCAACCTCGACCCCTTCCTCACACCAGACCCCTCCGCCCAGGCGTTTGCCCAGCTCGGCGATTTGGACGCGTCCACTCAGGACGTCCTGAGTGGCGCGCATGTACTCGCTGAGGTTACCCACATCGCACCAATAGCCCTTAGCGATAAAACCGTACATGGGATCGCCCTTGTTCAGGAGAATGGGGAAGAGATCCTTACTGAAATCAAAGCTGATCCCCGGCTCGAAATAGTCCAGTACTTGGGGCTCAAGGACATAGATCCCCGTATTGACCGTATCCGAGATCACTTCGCCCCAGCTCGGCTTCTCCAGAAACTGCTGGACACGACCGTTCTCATCCACGATGACCACGCCATAC
>Ga0123519_10010838_pt1 | contig 13520 bp, 10 predicted proteins | sample YelNatPaOPRAMG02_FD_87396 | JGI IMG/M metagenome (GOLD analysis project Ga0123519, IMG submission 87396) | Hot spring microbial communities from Yellowstone National Park - Yellowstone National Park OP-RAMG-02 (version 2) | ecosystem: Environmental > Aquatic > Thermal springs > Hot (42-90C) ...
GAATCTCCGGGCCACTCTCATATTCCCAGTTCTGACAGGTCTCCGCCTCCAATCGCCACAAACTTGGCGCAGGCAAATCAGATGCTTGATTTGGATATAGCCACTGAACCGCCTCCCGGTCATCCTGATGAAGAGTCCGTCTTCGGGTCTCAGCAAGTCCTGTGCTCTCGCTCATTGTGGAAAGCCGAACCTGACTATGACCAAGTCCAAGAAGATGACCAAGCTCATGGGTAAGTATATTTCCCAGGTCCGCATCCGCATCAACAATAGTAATATCCCCAAAACTAAAATTCACCCCGTTCAAAAGAACATCTGCTTCTTGTATCTCGCCGGTTTCAGAATCATAGTCTAAAATAGTTAAAGCCACTATGTAAGACTCAAAAATCCAGTTGTTTCTGACCAGCTCTATGGAATTTTGCGCATCACCAATCCGCTCTGACCAATTATCTGTATGATTTATCACTCCTCCATAATTTATTTGGGCAGAGCTTCCATTAACATTGCTCCAGATGGAAATCGCCTGCTTCACCAGTGATAGATTCCAGCTCGGAAAAGAAAGGCTCTGGTCAAGATAAATTGAAACTGGCTTCATTGGATTTTCCGGACCGGGTTTGGTCCCGTTCTGGCTAGGACAATAAATCTCCGGCTTGGTTAAATCATCATTTCCGGGATGGCGAATAAAATAGTTAGAAAATAAAAATGCTAAGATAATTAAAACTATTTTCCCGCCCAGAAAATTCCGCATAGTTTTATTATAGCAAATACTCTTTTAGAGACAAAAATTTAACTAATTGAGAGAAAATCTGAAGCTGATAAAATAAAAACCAACAATGATTGAGAAGATAGAAAGAATTCTGGTGATTCAGCTTCGCCAGTTAGGGGATGTGTTAGTGACCACTCCTGCGCTTCGGGCAATTCGCAAAAAATTCCCCTCTGCTAAAATCGCCTTTTTAGTGGATAAAAAATTTGAGCCTTTGCTTCGCTATAATCCTCATCTGGATTTAATCATCAGCCGAGACCCAGAAGAAAAATTTGAGCCAGTGAAAACCATCCGGAGAGTCAGAAAATTCGCGCCAGATGTTCTGATTGATTATCTTGCCAATCCCAGAACCACTTTGATTAGTTTTCTCTCTGGTGCAAAAATTACCCTGGCCTCTGCTGAGAATAGAAGAGCAATCTTTTATAAGCTTAGGGTCCCTTCTAAAGGGAAGTATGTGCCAGAGCTAAAAATCTCTCTGCTTGAGCCCTTGGGGATTTCAGAGGGGGAGCTCGGGCTGGTCTTTAATTTTCCAGAATCCGCCAAAGAGAAAATTACTAAAATGCTCCAAGCGATGCGCATCTCTGGCAAATTTATGGTGGCGTTAGACCTTTTCCACAAAAGACCAGCTCGGCAATGGCCCGTAGAATTTTTTATAGAAATTGCGGACCGATTGGTGGAGTATTATCAGGCAGAAGTGGTCATTACCTGCCTTCCTGAAAATCGCTCTCGGGCGGAACAGGCGCTAAAATTGGCTCGGCAAAAGCATTATATTGCCTCGGAGCTGGATTTATTTGAACTATGCGCCTTGATTGGCAAGGCAAAACTTTTGCTGGGTGGGGATGCGGGTCCCAAACATATTGCGGTGAGTCAAGACACGCCCAGTTTCACCATTCTTGGACCCAGTGGCAGAGGCTGGACCCCTCCTTCAGAGTTTCATCAAACCGCTTTTCTTGACCTGGATTGTAGACCCTGTGGTTACTACCGATGCCCCAAACCTGACCATCCCTGTGAGCGCGGGCTTTCCCCAGAAATGGTTTGGGAAAAGCTCAAAATTTTTATTGAATCCAAAATTTTATAAAGCGAGAGGCACTTGGTTTTAAGCTCTTGGATTTTTAGCTGGGTCTTGAATCCGAGCTAATAAAATCGTAAGATAAAATTGATATGGAAGCGGAAAAGGTTGAGAAAAAAATTGACCGAGAAAAAGCAAAACAGCGCTCTTTATGGCTTTCTGCTCTCAAGTTATCCACTAAGGAGGAGAGGCTATTTGAATTAGAGGTTTTGCTTAAGGGGCTGGATAGATTTTTCAATTTAGAGAATCTTCCGCTTAATTCTGAAGAGAGCCCGATTCGGTTAAATTTTGTGGAGGAGTTAACTATTGCCGGGAACGGCTATGCCCGAATCACCGAATTAAGTCGGAGATTTTTAGAGGCAAGTGAGCGGAGCTTTTATCAATTTCGTTATTATGTGGAGACCGAGCTTTTAGGCGATTTGGCAAGAAGTCGGGTGATAGAGCAAAGCCTGGCTCAGAGAAATCCGGAAGAGAGTTTGATGCTTCTTTACAGCTATTTTTTGAGTCTAAAAAATCTCTGCCGGGAACTGGTCAAGACCAAAGAGGTGCGGTATCCACTTTTTTTTCATTTAGGCTGTCTGACCAGCCGAGCCATTGCCCAGAACCGGTTTTTTAATCCCACTCGGGAACTGGAATTTTTACCGGAGTATGACCGGGTAGCAAATCGGATTGTGAAGAATGCGGTTAGAGAGGTGAAGGATTCTGATTTGAAAAATATGATTTCGGTTTTGATACTTTCTTTTTATCGCCTGCTCCATTATTTGAGTTTTGTGGACGAGCAATCAGAAGATATAGAGAAATTAAAGCAGAGTTTGATTATTTTTGCGCTGATAAATTCTGAAGCTCGGCATTTAATCCGGTTTTTAGAGTTTGAACTAAAGCCCAAAGCCGAGAAGAAGAAAGACCCGTTAGCGGAGCGCTTCACTAATTTAGCAGATGGGTTAGGTTTTCAGTTGAGTATGGAACTCAGGAAAATCAACCATACCGAGCTGTTGAGTGTGGCTAAACAAACTGAGCTGGACCTGCTTCGGGCTTCAGTGGAAAACAGTAAAGGGGTATTAATCAATTTTTTGGAGCAAAGCATTGTTCAGATGGCTCAGGAATTAACTCCGGAGATAAAAGGCGAAGAGATTTTTCCCAATTTTATTTCCCGGAAACAAATTTCTTTAAAACTTCGGGAGGATTTAGCTATTTTCCGGGCTTTGATGGATAAATTTGAGGAGATTACCGAGACCAGCATTAGCGGAGCCTCTTTAAATAGTTATCTCTCTTACCTCAAGCTTCAGAAGTCGTATATTCAATATCTGGAGAGGTTCACTGCGCCCTTTATCCGCTATAGCGACCTGATTGAGTTCAGAAGATATTTCGGTAAAATCAAGGCGCTTTCGGTAGAGGATTTGCATCGGATGGATAAGTTAGAGGGCTTTAAGATGGAGTCCAAGTTTTTTAAAATTTTTTTAGAGACTACTTTGAGCCATATCAATCAAAGGGCAGATTTGAGAGATGAGCCAGGGATTGACGAGAAACAGATTCGGGAGAAGCTGAAAATTTTTGTCAATCGGGAGTTGGAAAGGATGAAGGGGGCAAAATGAGCTGGGATAAATTAAAGGAAGAATTAGAGCAAAGGAATCGGGTTTCATTATTAGCGGGTGGAGAGGAGAAGCAAAGAAAACAGCACGAGCAAGGCAAACTCACTGCTCGGGAAAGAATAGAGGCTCTTCTGGACTCAGATAGTTTTATTGAGCTTGATAGATTGGTGGTGCATCAATGCTCGGATTTGGGGATGGCGGAAAAGAAGATTCCAGGCGATGGTGTGATTGCGGGGGCGGGCAAAGTTCATAATCGCCAGGTATTTGTTTATAGTCAGGATTTTACAGTCTTTGGTGGGAGTTTATCCAATGCCCAGGCGAAAAAAATCTGCAAGGTGATGGATTTAGCAATCAAGACCGGGGCGCCGGTGATTGGTTTGAATGATTCTGGAGGGGCTCGGATTCAAGAGGGGGTGGCGAGTTTAGCTGGTTATGGAGATATTTTTTTGAGAAACACTTTAGCCAGCGGGGTGATTCCGCAGATTGCCTGCATTATGGGAGCTTGTGCGGGTGGTGCGGTCTATTCGCCGGGATTGATGGATTTTATCCTGATGGTTAAGCCCAGTTCTTATATGTTCATCACTGGACCCGAGGTGGTAAAAGAAGTGACTGGGGAAGAGATTGGGCATCGGGAATTAGGAGGAGCAGAGGTTCATTCTCAACTCAGCGGAATCTGCGACCTGAGTGCGGAAAATGACCGGGTAGCTTTGGAAAAAATTAGAAGGCTTTTGACCTATCTTCCGCAGAATAATCAGGAAGAGCCTCCGATGCTGGATAGTGGAGATTCACCAGATAGATATTTGCCTGAGCTATTAAAGATTCTGCCAACTGAGCCCAAGTCCGCTTATGATATAAAAGCACTGATAGAGCTGATATTTGACCGGGGAAGTTTCTTTGAGCTTAAGCCGGATTTTGCGCCGAATTTAGTGATTGGCTTTGCCCGGCTGGGGGGATATTGTGTAGGAGTAGTTGCCAATCAGCCATTATTTCAAGCCGGGGTGATAGATTCTCGCTCGGCAAGGAAAGGGGCAAGGTTTGTTCGCTTCTGCGATGCTTTTAACATTCCTTTGATTACCTTAGTGGATGTGCCGGGATTTATGCCCGGCTCCGAGGAGGAGGCAGAAGGGATTATTCATCACGGCGCCAAGCTGATTTTCGCTTATGCGGAAGCCACTGTGCCCAAGCTCACCTTAGTGGTGAGAAAGGCTTATGGTGGGGCTTATATTGTGATGAGTTCCAAGCATCTTCGGGGTGATTTAAATTTTGCTCTTCCCAGTGCAGAGATTGCGGTGATGGGACCAGAAGCGGCAGTAAATATCATTTTTAGAAAGGAGATTGATTCTGCGCAGGATAAAGAGAAGAGAAGACAGGAATTGATAGAGGAATATCGGAGGAAATTTGCCAGTCCTTATCAATCTGCGGAACTGGGATATATTGATGAGGTGATTCAGCCGGAGCTTGCGAGAATGAAGCTGTTTCAGGGCTTAGAGATGCTGTTAGAAAAAATTGACTCTAATCCCAGAAAAAAACATCCTAACCCGCCGTTGTGAGTTGAAGGATGATAAAGAATAAAAATAAAAGGACCATTGGTAATCAGAGGTATTAGTATGGATGGAAAAGAGCTACCGTTTTTACAGTCCCAGATTTTAGAATATCTATACCTCAAGATATATGAGAAAAAGGTGCCCAGTATTGAGGAATTGTCGGAATTAACTGGTTATCCCAAAGATAGTAAAATTCTATTAAATGCAATTGGTTTGCTGATTGAAAAAGGATTCATAGAAAGAAATGGCGATTTTAATTTTAAAGTTCCGAGGAGCAAAAAATCTTTTTTTGAAGATATAATACAAAGAATCAAGGGGCAAAAAATCAAATATAATGAAGAATTGATTGAACAAATTGATAAAAATATTTCTCATCAATTACCGCTTTTTTGGGAATACCGTTCTATAAGTGAATTAAACCGCTATGGCGTGGTTCATCACTGGTATGATTATCTTGAAGATTTTCCTTATATTCTCTTAGAAGAGAGTTTTAAAAAATATAGTTTAAAAAAAGGGGGGGTGGTTTTAGACCCATTTTGTGGAAGTGGGACTACTTTAGTTTCAAGCAATTTATTCCAATTAGATGCGATCGGCATAGACGCTAATCCTTTAATGTGTCTTGTTTCTGAAGTAAAGACCACCTGGGATATAGATATTAATAGGTTAAAAAATTTATATAAAAAAATAGTTAGGCAGTTCATTCAACTATTATCAGATATTGAAAATTATAATTTTAAGAACGATTTTTTAAAGAATATGCCCAAAAAGGAACTAAACCAATGGATGAATCCGAGGATGCAAAAGGAAGTAGCGTTAATGAAGGATTTAATAGATGAAATTGAGGATGAGAAAATAAAAAAATTATTTATGGTAATGTTGGGAAAATCAGCTTTTGATGCTTCTTATGTTGCCCTCTGCCCTGGGACGACATTTTACCCTCATAGACAAAAAGAGCCATTTTTTGATGTTTTTTGTAAAAAAATAATCCAGGTTTATAATGATTTGAAGCTGGTTCAAAAGTTTGATGCATATGGTAAAACTAAAGTATTTAACAAATCTGCGACAGAGACCAGTTCGTTTGTTGAAGCAGATTCTATTGATTTCATAATAACTTCTCCACCTTATCCGAATGACCTGGAATATACCAGACAGACTCGGCTGGAATTATATCTATTAGATTTTGTAAAAAATATGAATGAGGTTCAAAAATTGAAAAGGAGTATGATAAAGGGAAGCACTAAATTAATTTACAAGGAAGACGACTGGGGTAGATATGTAAAGAAATTTAAGACCGTTCAAGAAGTGTCAGAAAAAATAGAGAAGGCGTTATCAGATAAAAATTGGGGGTTTGATTATCCAAGAATGATAAGAGAATATTTTGGAGGGATGTATGTCTGTCTTCAAGAATTTTATAAGGTAATGAAAAAAGGAAGCTACAATTTGCAAGTTGTAGGAGACCAAACATATAAGAGCATAGTCATTCCGGTAGGAAAAGTTTTTGTTGAGATGGCTAAGGATATAGGCTATTCAGATGCACATATTGAGTTATTTAGGATCAGACGAAGCACAACTCATAATATACCATTACCTGAGGAAATTGTGGTCCTTAAGAAATAACCAAGAGGTGAAATTATGAAGGCTAAGCATAAAAAACATTATCCCGCAGAAATTTTTGGCTATCCGGTTGAGAATAAAACAAAGGAAGCAAAAGGAATCATAAGAAATCATCTATGCCCCTTTAGCAATATGGTTCGTTGTTCCAAGCAAAGTCGTTTATTGAAATATCCGATGGGAATTTGCTCGGTTTGGTGGCCGAACAATAGCCCGATAGCTATTTGCCCTAAAAGATTATTACAAGATAAAACCATTTTTATTAAGGTGGCAGATTATGTATTTGGAACTACGGATAATGTCTTGTTATTTTCCAAGGTAAAGCTGAAAAGGATAGGCAGTTTTGATTTTGTGCTGGTGAAACACAAGCCAATTAGTGATGAAATAGATGATTTTTGTGTTGTAGAATTTCAGACTGATTCCACAACCGGCACTGGAAAACTTGTAAAGGCAATGAAAGATTATATGAAGGAAAAAGATATAACAAAAAATTTTTATGCCTTTGGGATGAATACTTACAATACAATTAAATTATCATTTATCCAAATGCTGAATAAGGGGCAGGTTTTTGAGGTCTGGAACAAAAAGATCATCTGGGTGGTTCAAGAATATGTTTATAAAAATATGGTTAATAGATTTGGGCTTGAGGATATGAAACTTAAGAAAGATGATGCAAATTTATTCTTGATATATGATATTGACCAAAGCTCTAATCCGAATCAATACCAGCTTATAATTAAAGATATAAAATCTTCAACAATAGAGAATCTAATGAAGGCATTTCGCAGAGCAACTTTGCCTAAAATAGATGATTTTATAAAAATTTTGTATCAAAAGTTACGCTTAAAATTGGGAATAAGAATAACATAAAGGAAAGCAAATGGAATTTAGGGAAGTTCTTTTTGGCAGGAAGAGCATACGGGATTTTAAGCCAGACCCGGTGCCAAAGGAGCTGGTTGAGAGAATTATTGACGCAGGCATCTGGTCGCCTTCTAATTCCAATCGTCAGCCCTGGGAGTTGATTGTGGTTAGCGGGGATAAGCTCAAGGAGCTTAAGGAAAAGTTGAAGGAAGCGCTTAAAATTGGGAAAAGCTCCAGGCGGGAACTTAAGACCTGGGATGACGCTTATCCCAGGCCAAAGGAGGGTGAGAGAAGAAGCTCGGAATTGATGAAAGGGATGCTGGAGTTTGTGAAGAAGGCTGGGATTAAGCCCCAGGAGTTTATCAGGAGCAATTTTAGTTTTTTTGGTGCGCCAGTAGTGATTGTGGTGGTGATGGAGAAAGGATATGGAATCGGCTCCCTGGTGAGCATTGGCGCCTGTATAGAGAATATGCTTCTTCAAGCCTATGAGTTAGGCTTAGGGAGTTGCTGGATGATGATTCCTTTGGAATATGGAGATGTTTTCCGGGAATTGTTTGAGATTCCAGAGGATAAATATCTGGTCAGCACCATAGCGCTGGGTTATCCATCGGATTCAGCCATCAATGAATTCCGTAGCACTCGGGACCCAAAGGAAAAATTTATTAAATGGTATGGATAATAGGAGGTAGAAAAGTGGGAGAGAAGATGTTAGGAGTTACTTTATATGCGAAATGGGAGCCCAAACCCGGGTATAGAGCTCATCCCAAAGATATTGCTAAAAAGCAGACCTATCTTGGCAGTCAGGTCTGGAGGTATCCGGAGATAAAAATAGTTGAGCATCCGCTTCCAAAGTTAAAGCCGGATGAGGTGTTGATAGAAGTAAAGGCATGCGGAATTTGTGGCTCAGATGTCCATATGGCGCAGGCGGATGAGGAGGGATACATTTTTTATCCGGGATTGACTGGTTTTCCCTGCATTTTAGGACACGAGACCGCTGGGGTGGTGGTGGAGGCAGGCAAATCCGCGTTTGATAAGCTCAGCCTGAAGCCTTTTAAAGGTGGTGAGGCAGTTTGCACCGAAGAGATGGTCTGGTGTGGGGCTTGTAGACCCTGTGCGGATGGACAACCTAATCATTGCGAAAAGCTGGATGAGATAGGTTTCAATCGGAACGGTGCCTTCACTAAATATCTTGCGGTTCCGAGTCGCTTGGTTTGGAGCATAGAGGGTTTTAAGGAGAGGTATGAAGGTAAGGAGGTGTTTATTGCTGGAGCTTTAGTTGAGCCAGTGAGTGTTGCTTATAATGCGGTGATAGAACGGGGAGGGGGGATTAAGCCGGGGGATAATGTTGTGATATTAGGAGCGGGTCCGATAGGGGTGGCGAGTTGCGCGATATTAAAAAGAGCAGGCGCGGTTCGGGTGATTGTTTCAGAGCCAGAGCCAGCTCGGGCAAAGCTTGCTAAAGAGATGGGTGCGGATTATGTGGTGAACCCGAAGAAGGAGGATTTTGCAGACGCGGTCTTAGAATTGACCAAAGGAATGGGCGCTAGCTTGATTTTAGAAGCAACTGGTCTTCCGGAAATAGTCTGGCCCGGGGTAGAAAGAATAATTTGGGAGGGAAGGACTTTATTGACCACAGTGGTGATAGTAGCGAGAGCAGAAGCCAAGGTTCCTCTTACTGGAGAGGTTTATCAGGTTCGGAAGGCAAGGGTGGTTGGTGCCCAGGGTCATTCCGGGCACGGCACTTTTCCGCATGTTATAGAGTTGATAGCCAATGGTATGGAGGTAACCAAAATGGTCACCAAGCAGATAAATTTGAAGCAGGTGCCAGAGCATATAATTAAACTTCAGACTGATAGAGAGAATTGTAAGATAACCTGCGTGATGTAAAAGCAGAGAGAAGAATGTTTTTCCAATTCTGAAGAGGGATAAAGATGAAGAAGACAATGCTGGCTTGTGTATTTGAAGGAAAGGGAAGGTATACGCTCAAAAAGGTTCCGGTTCCGAGCATAGAAAAACCGGACCAGGTTTTGCTCAAGGTGCTTGCAGGAAGCATCTGTGGAACTGATATTCAGATCCTGAAAGTGCCCCCAGGTCATCCTGCTAATTCCGGGATTATTCTTTGCCATGAATATGTTGGGGAAGTAGTGGAGGTGGGAAATGAATGTAGCGGATTCAAACCCGGGGATTGGGTCGCGGTTGACCCGAATATCACCTGTGGTTGTTGTGGATATTGCCGGGCAGGGAAACATAATATGTGCGAGCATATGACCACATTGGGTATTTTTCTTAATGGCGGATTTGCAGAATATAATGTCGCGCCAAGCTCCCAGCTTTATAAATTCTCTAAGTCATTAAAGCCAGAGTTAGCGGTTTTTATAGAGCCTTTAAGTTGTGTGCTTAATGCCTTTGGCAAGGTGAGACCTAATCCGGGGGATAAGGTGTTGGTGCTGGGTGCAGGACCAATTGGGCAGTCCTTTATCTTGCTTTCTCGCCTGGCTGGAGCGGGAAAAATTTTTGTTTCAGAGCCAATGGCATTTAGGAGAATGCTTGCTAAAAAGAGTGGAGCGGATAGAGTGATTGACCCGAACAAAGAGGATTTAGAGCGAATGATTTTATCTGAGACTGGTGAGGGAGTGGATGTGGTCTATGAGGCGCAAGGAAGCCTTGCGGATATAGCAATAAAGCTAAGTGCCAGGGGTGGAAGGATTTTACTTTTTGGACAGAATCAGCAGGCAAAAGCCAGGATTAGGCAGAATGATATTACAAGGAGGGAGTTATCTATCTTTGGCTCTTACATCGCCTTACATACTTTTCCAGAGGCGATAAAGATATTAGAAAGCAAAAGGCTAAAGCTGGACCATCTTATTACCCATAGAATCAAGCTAAGGGAGCTAAATAAGGGTTTTTCTGAGATGAGGAGTGGAAAAGCAATTAAGGTGATAGTTTTTCCATAAAGCAATAATCGGTTCAATTAGCTAAAAAATTTAAAAAATTTTAAAAAAAAGCCGAAAATAAGAAAAAACTAAAAATAGCGATGGGGAATAACATTGTATCCCCATTTCTTTTTTTGTCCAGATTTTGGGTGAAGAGCTCATCTAAAAATGAGGAAATCATCCTGCCCCTTAAATTTTTCCACCTCATAAAACTCATCCTCAATCAGCAAGGGCTGGTCTCAATATCTGCCTGCCAGCGATGAGGAGATGAAGAAATAGCGTGATGCTCCAGTCCAATTGCGATGTCGCTCAACTGTTGGGTGAGGTTTTGCGAGCAAGGCTCCTTTCTGCATCATTTCTTTAACCTCTCTCAATCCTTTTTTCCCCATTATCTTGACCCTTACCAGGGGATACTATTTCTCTTCCCTTTTCCATTTTTCGCAAGGAAAGATAATTTCTTGACTTTGTCTAAAAAATGATTATAGTATTTTCTTTAAGAAAGGAGGTCTTGAAAAAAATGAAAAAGCTATTGATGGCAGTTTTGATTGGGAGCTTTGCTCTGGGTTTCTCCTGCAAGAAGAAGGAGGAAGCCCAACCGGTTGAGGAGCCAGCTCCGGTCACGATGCCAGAGCCTCAGCCTGCCCCGGTAGTTCCGACTACTGTTGAGCAGGGGGCTAGCGTTCAGCCTGGTGCGACGGTTCAGCCAGGTGGAACGGTTCAGCCTGGTGGAACAGTTCAGCACTAAAATCTGTTGAACGATTGGGCTTTTAGCCCAAAGCTTCTAAAAAGGGAACGCTGGATTGAATTAAGCGTGCTTGAAAAAGGCACGCTTGATTTACATCTGGCGAACAGAAATTCTTCCTATTCCTCACTTAAGGGTGAGGAGGGGAGAATTTTTGTTTTTATATAGATATAAAATTTGACAATCAATTGAAATAATTCCAAAAAAGTTAAACTTCCTCAGCCAGAGCAGAGATTTGGGCTTTGATTTCCTTGCCAGTGGTTTTATCTTTAGCGGAGACCGTGAGAATTCCTTCAGTATCCACTGAAAAGGTCACCTCTATTTTTACCTCACCTTTGGGTCTGGGCGGTAAGCCGGTAAAGGAGATTTTGCTTAATAATTCGTTTTCACTGGCTTGGGGGCTGTCTCCCTGCATAACCACGAGCCGGACCGAGGTTTGATTATCCTTATAAGTGGTGAAAATCTCGGTTTTCTTGACCGGCACTGTGGTATTTTTGGGAATAATCACCTTAAATCTATCATCGGATAAGGCAAGCCCAATAGAAAGCGGGACTACATCCAAGAGCAAAATCCCGGTCTCTCCTCTGGTGATGATGTCCGCCATTATTGCGGCGCCGACTGCCACCGCTTCATCTGGATGGACTCCTTTGGAGGGAGTTTTGCCAAAATAGGATTTAATCTTCTCCCAGACCAGAGGCATTCTGGTTTGACCTCCGACCAGAACAATATCATCCACCTGGTCGGGACTAAGCTCCGCCTCTTCTAAGGCAAGCTGGCAAATATCTATGGTTCTATCCACCAGTTTTTCAGTAAGTTTTTCCAGCTCCTCCCTTTTCAATTTATATTCCAGATTAAGCATCCCCTCTGGTCCCTGAGCAATGAACGGAAGCTTAATCTCTGCCTCTTTTCTCATACTTAATTCCTTTTTAGCCTCTTCTGAGGCGATTCTTAGGCGCTGGAGCGCGATTCGGTCTCCGGACAGGTCAATTTTGGTTTCTCGCTCAAATTTCTCTACCAGGTATTCCACGATTCGGTTGTCAAAATCTATTCCGCCTAAGAAGGTATCGCCGGCGGTGCTTAGCACCTGATAGACCTTCTCCTCCACATCCATCACCGTGACATCAAAAGTTCCTCCACCCAAATCATAAATCACTAACTTTCGCTCAATACCTTTTTTATATCCATAAGCCAAAGCCGCGGCAGTAGGCTCATTGATAATCCGCGCCACCTCCATCCCAGCCATTGTTCCAGCCTTCCGCACCGCGGCTCGCTGTCGGTCATTAAAATAAGCTGGGCAGGTGATGACCGCTTTAATCTCGTCATCCTTAAGATATTCCTCTGCCACTTTTCGGATATTGCGAAGAATCAAAGCAGAAATATCTGGCACGGTAAAAGGGATTTGATTGCCTAAAACCTCTACCTCTTGGTCTTTGCCTTCTACAATCTGATAATAAAAACTCTGCTTGACCTTCTGCACTATCCAGGAATTGTATTTCCTTCCTAAAAGCCGTTTGGAGCCCTGAATGGTGTTTTCTGGATTAGTTAAACTCTGCCGAACCGCATCATAACCAACTAATAGCTCATTTTCCGGGGTGAAGGCGACCACACTGGGAATGGTCAGATAGCCCTTGCTGGTGGGGATGACTTTGGGCTGTCCCTTTTCCACGATGGAGGCACAGCTATTGGTGGTGCCAAGGTCAATCCCGATTATCTTCATTCTTTAGTTGGGTCCACAGGATATTCTACAAAAACAAACCGCTCCAGCGCCTTTTGCTGTTCTTGGCTAACATTAACAAATTTGATACCCATTCCCGGCACTAACTTCTTCTCTTTATAAATCTGCACATCGGTCTCGCTCACCACCCGAACCACCTCTCCCTCCAATTCCACCTCCTCCTCGGTCTCTGGATGAATCAAGGTCAAATTTATCACTGTGCCTATGGGTTTGGGGTCATTAGTGGGAATGAAAATTCCTCCCTGACTGATATCCTTAGCGTAGTTCTCCAAAAGCGTGGTCAAATCCGGAAACCGGACCTTAATCCGAATAGAAGTTCTGGGATGCCTTCTTCGGTCTTTAATTATTTCTGGTTTTTTTTGAGCCTGCATGGCAATATATTTTATTAGCCGGTTTTGCATCGTCTCTTCAAAATCAACAAAATGCACACCCATTCCTGGTTCCCAGCCTCGCTCCTGTGCGGTCTCTGGGTCTATGATATGCACCACCTCTCCCACCGCATTGAGAGGCTCTTTTTCTCCGGGTAAAAATAATTTTACCTCAAGAACAGTTTGAGGCTTAAATGGCTCCTCGGTTTTGATAAAAATCCCGCCTTTGGAAATATCTTTAGAATACTCCTTAAAAAACTGGTCATAGTTCTTGAAATGAACTTCAACTTCTGCGCTAATTCTTAAGA
>Ga0123519_10010839_pt1 | contig 13519 bp, 11 predicted proteins | sample YelNatPaOPRAMG02_FD_87396 | JGI IMG/M metagenome (GOLD analysis project Ga0123519, IMG submission 87396) | Hot spring microbial communities from Yellowstone National Park - Yellowstone National Park OP-RAMG-02 (version 2) | ecosystem: Environmental > Aquatic > Thermal springs > Hot (42-90C) ...
CCTCCCTCGGCTGGCGTCCCCCTGGAATGCAGGAAAAGGTCGGCGCTTCGTGGAAAAAGCGACTCAGGGAGGAGGGCCAGGAATGGCTCAGTTGGGCGCTAGCGGCCCGTAGGGGGCGTTTTTTCCCCTCGGGGCGGCCGGATTCGAACCGGCGACCTCCTGCGCCCAAGGCAGGCGCGCTGCCAAGCTGCGCTACGCCCCGAAGCTGCACTTCACACCCCGCCCGTCCCTCGCGGAGTATACCGGAGCCCGGTCAAAGGCACAAGGCCGCGCCAGCGCGCCTCTCGGCCCCGGCTGCAGGGAGGCCGTCGCTGACCGAAGAAGACAGCCGCCACACCGCAAGGGGGCTCCGGCAGATCAGCCACGGGCCGCGCCCAACCCGGAGACGACAGGGGCGGGCGCAGCCTGAGCGCTTGGGCTGGCCCCTCGCGGAAGTCAGGGCATCTCTCCATGACACCAAAGGAGCGCGTGGCGGCCGCGTTCGCCGGCCTCGCCACGGACATCGTGCCGGTTCACCACATCGGCCTGTCCTCGGATGTGGCGTCGAAGCTGCTGGGCCGGGAGGCCTACGTCGGGGGCGGAATCCAGCAGTGGCGCGAGGCGCGTGCGCTGTGGCTGGGTCCGGACGCGCACGCGGAGTATCTCGAACGGTCCTTTCGGGACGCGATCGACGTCTCTGTGCTGCTGGGCAATGACATCATCCGGGCGAGCTATTGGCGCTTCCCGCGAAAGCCCACCCGTGAGATCGACGAGTACACCTACCTGTTCGAGGAGGGCCCCGAGGATCAGTGGCAGATACTTCGCTTTGACCCGCCCAGCGAGCAGTGCAACATCTTCCCCTACCACGAGAACGCACGGCCCACCTTCGATGACATTGAGGACTCTCTGCGTCGCCGGGAAGAGATGCTCGCGGCGTCTCGCCCGTCTCCGCCGGAGTTCGAGCTGAAGGCCCAGCACCTCTACGGGCACGAGTATGTGATCCGCTGTGGAGGGGCCGGGATCGCGGTCCCTCTGGAGCAGAGCTCCATCTGGTTCGAGGCGGTCGCGCTCAGGCCAGACCTCGTCGCGCGACATCTCGACCTTCAGGTCGAGGAGGCGCGGCGGACGGTCCCGGTGCTCGCCAGCCACGGGTTCAAGTACCTCTTTGGCGGGGGGGATTTCGCCTCAAACGAGGGGCCCATGTATTCCCCCCGGGTGTTCCGCGAGCTGATGCTGCCGCGGCTGAATGAGATCGCCAACATCTGCCACGAGCACGGATGTAAGCTCCTCTTCGCCAGCGACGGAAACCTATGGCCGGTCGCTGACGACCTGTTCGGCGCATCGGGTGTGGATGGCTACTATGAGATTGACAGGCGCGCTGGCATGGACCTGGCGAAGCTGCACGAACGGTTCCCGCGGCTCGTCACCATCGGTAACATCTCCTCCCACACCCTCCACCTGGGAACCAGGGATGACGTTGTCCGCGAGGTGACCGAGGCGATCAATGCCGCGAAGCGGTATGGCCGCACTATCGTCGGCGTCTCGAACTACCTGGTGCCAGGGACGCCCATCGAGAATGTAACCGCTATGCTCGAGACCATTCAGGCCCTGCGATGAGCGCCTTGCCACAGAGGGTTGGCGCGGCAGGAGATGATCGTTTCGCGCCAGCGGTCTGCCCCGGTCGGCGATCTGTTTCACGCCGAGCCGGCAGGATGGCCTGCCGCAGGGCGGAAGTGTGGCGCGCCGTCGCGAAGACCGCGGCGCGCCCGCTGCACCTGCGGGCGGTCAATGAATGTCAAGGGGACAGTTGCATGCCCGCGCCAAAGCAGCTTCCGATCCGGGGATACCTGATCCACATCACCCACTATGATCCGGTCTGGTACGCGAAGAAGGCGACGGAGAAGCCCTTCGACCTCGACGTGGGCCGCGAGATCGTCGACGCCCTCGCGGCCGAGGGCCTCAACATGCTCATCATCGACTGCTACGATGGAGTCAAGTATCGCTCACACCCCGAGCTGGCCAAGCACTACTCGGTGCCGATGAGCACCCTGAGGTCGCTGGTGGCCGCCGCCCGCAAGAACGGCCTCGAGGTGGTGCCAAAGCTCAATTTCTCCCGGAGCCGGCATGAGCATCACCACAACGACTGGATCCTGGGCCCCGGCGAGGGGCCGAATGATCACTTCGACGACGACTTCTACTGGAAGAAGGGGTTCGAGGTGATTGACGAGGTGATCGCCGCGGCCGAGCCGCCCCGCTTCTTCCACGTCGGCATGGACGAGGACACTGACCGATCATGCGCCCAGTACGTCGCGGCCATCAAGCGTCTCCGCTCCGGCCTCCGGAAGCGCAAGCTGCGGACCATCATCTGGAACGGAGGGCTGACCGACGCGCCCGCGTGGATGGTGATCGCGGAGAAGTCGCTGGTGGCCGAGAAGGCCATTCCCCGCGACATCGTACAGCTTCACTGGCGATATGACCGGTGCCCGACGAGCGACTTGCGTCGCATCGCCAAGGCGGGCTTCGAGCTGTGGGGCGCACCCGGAGGTACTCCCGAGCGCGCCAGAGCGTTTCGCGACGCGCTCCTGCGCCTGGGTGGCAAGGGCCTCGTGATGACCGCCTGGATCCCCTGCATCGAGGAGAATCGCAAGCGCCTCCTCGATCAGATCAGGGCGCTGGGCCCTGTGTACCGCGGAGAGGTCTGACCGGCCGGCGAGCCGCGCCAGCAGGCGGCTCAGATTTCGGCCATCAGGGCCTTCAGGTACGCGAGGTCCTCCCGCGCGTAGTGCTCCCGGTCTCCCTGGCGCGGCGCCTCGATGCAGATCGGACCCTCGTAGCCCAGCGCCTTGATCCGCCGGAGGTACTCCCGGTGGTTCGTGACCCCGTCGGCCAGCCCGCAGGGTATCGAGTTGTGGTACTTGGCGCCGGGCAAGATGAAGCAGTTCTTCAGGTGGAAGTAGTAGATCTTGCCCTCACATATGCGCATTGCGTCGGCCAGGCTGGGCCCTGATGGGTGCAGCAGGATGTTGCCGTAGTCGAAATTGATGCCGACGCTCGCGCGGTCGATGCGGTCCACCAGCTCCCGCGTCGGCTCCGGCAGGTCGTGCAGGTAGCAGTTGTGAGTCTCGAACGCGAAGACGAACCCCAGCTCGCCGGCGACATCCCCCAGCGCCTGGAACCCCTCGACGGCCCACTGCCACTGCTGCTGCGTCGCCGCGGCCGACCCGTTGCGGTCGTACTCGTGATACTGGGCACCCGGAGCCAGCAGCGACCCGGTCATCGTGTTGCAGACCGTCAGCCTGAAGCGCCGCGCAGCCGACCGGTAGAACGCCGCGCACTCCTCTATCTCGGCCGCCCTGACCGCCGCGTCCGCCGCCATGAGGTTGGGCCCCGGCCCGCCGAACAGAACGTGCTTCAGCCCGTTCGCCTCGATCCCCCGGGCGATCGCGTCGAGGTACTCGTCCACGCTCTCGGCCACCCCGGAGCGCTTCCGCCGGAACTCGATCCCGTCGTATCCCCAGGCCGCGGCCCGCTCACACATCTCCGCAATGCTCTGCCCCTGTTCCACGTAGTTCACATGCAGGATGATCGGGTTATCCACGCCTTGTCACCTCGCTGACCGAGTCTCCGACTCCCTCCCCTTCCCTCATATCGGCGTACCCCGAGCCGCGGTCGCCGGCCTGCGCGCCATCCCGGACCGGCCAGACCTCAGTCTCTTCAACCCGGACCACCGGCCTCCTGCTCGCCCGCCGTGAATGCTGGCCGGCCGACCGCAAGGAGTAAACGTCGCAAAGGAGAACCCGCAGGGAGCCGCCGTCCCAGGACGTGCGAGGCAGGCTCAACAGGAGGGAATGCGGCGTGAACGACTTCTCCCGGCTCGGGAGCCGTCGCTATGGAGTGAGGCGTTCGTGGCAGCAGTACCGCGAGGCCTGCGAGGTGCTTCCCTGGGGCACCGGCACCAACTCGAAGCGGCCCGCGGCGGAGCTGGCTCAGGACCAGCCAGCCCAGATCGAGCGCGCGCGAGGCAGCCGGGTCTGGGACCCCGACGGCAACGAGTACATAGACTTCCGGCTCGGCTGTGGCCCCATCACCCTGGGGTACGGCCACCCGCGGGTGGACGCGGCGGCGAGGGAGCAGATCGCACGGGGCGTGCTGACCTCCCTTCCCGTTGACCTCGAACGGCGGGTCGCGAAGCTGCTGGTCGAACTGGTGCCCTGCGCCGAAATGGTGCGTTTTTTCAAGGGCGGGGGCGAGGCCATGGCCGCAGCAGCCAGGGTGGCGCGCCGCTTCACCGGGCGCGATCGGGTGGTCACCTGCGGCTACCACGGCTGGCATCTGACGATGGATGACACACAGCCCGAGGCCCTGCGTGCGCTCCACGTGAGTCTGCCATATGGCAACACCGACGCCTTCGCCGAGTACCTCCGGGCCCACGGGAACGAGACGGCCTGCGTGTGCATCTCGGCCGATTACGCATCCGCGCGCCCAGGGGACCCATTCCTGGCGAACGTGCGGGAACTCACCCAGCGATGCGGGGCGCTTCTGGTAGTCGACGAGATCGTCACTGGCTTCCGGGTGCGCCGGGGAGGCATCCACGAGTATTACGGCGTCGCGCCCGACCTGGCCGCCTTCGCCAAGGGCATCGCCAACGGATACCCGCTCGCCGCGCTCGTGGGCCGGCGCGAGATCATGGAGCCATGGCCCGCCATCTCGCTCACCTACGCTGGCGAGGCGGTCTCCCTGGCCGCCGCCGAGGTCGTGCTCGAGATCTACCGCGATCAGGATGTGATCGGGCGTCTCTGGGAGCTGGGCGAGCGGCTGCAGTCGGGCGTCAACGAGGTCGCGGCCGGCCTGGGCGTCCCCTTTCGCCTGGAGGGCCTCCCCGTGTGCCCGATGATGAGAACCTCCGCGCAGCCCCCGGCCGGGGAGGATCAGAGCCGACCCGCCTCGACCAGAGGGACCCCGACGGACGTGCAGATGGAGCTCTTCCGCGGCCTTTTCCGTCGGGGCATCATCCCGTTCCCGGTTATGTACGAGTCGCTCGCCCACACCGAGGAGGAGATCGACTACGCGGTGGATGCCTTTGGCGAGGCGCTGCGCGACGCCTACAGAAGCTGAGTGCGACGCGCGCCGCGGACTCCTTTCCGGGCTACCCGAACAGCTCCGCCGGCCGCTGCCGCCAGACCTTCGCCACCGCGCGCGCAATGTCGTCGGCGTCCGCCTCGGTCAGCAGCGGCGAGATCGCTATCATGAGCATGGAGCCCACGATCGCGTCCGTATTCGGGCACAGCTCGGGGGAGTAGACGACGTGCTCGCCAGGACAGCCGGGCCCGAACGGGGGCAGTGCCGGGTGGGCCATGCGTCGCTCCTGCACCAGTGGATCATGCAGCAGGTTCCTGCACGCAGAGGCCGGGCCGATTCGAATCCCCTCGGCCGACACCGCCTGCCCCATCCACTTCGCCCGCGCGGGAGTTTCGAGGTCGAGCGCGAGCGCGATGCCCGCATCGCCATCCACGTCCCCGCTCTCGCGGAACCGAAGGTCCGGGCACGCGGCTGAGATCTGCTCCCGGATGCGCCGCCAGTGCCGCCGAGTGGCGTCCAGCACCACCGTGTCAAGTTTCCGCAGCTGGGCCAGCGCGACCGCCCCGGTGAACTCGTTCATCCGCCACTGCCCCCCGCAAAAGCTCGCCGCGCGTTCCGTCCCCCCCAACTGCCCGAGGAGCGCTGGCCTCAGAAACCCCAGGTCGTGGAAGCGGCCGGCCCGCTCAAAGGCGAGCGGGTCGTTAGTAACCAGGAACCCGCCATCCCCCGTGCTGATCACCTTGTTCTGCTGCAGGCTGAAGCAACCGATGTCGCCCAGCGACCCCACCGGACGCCCCTTGTACCGGGTCCCGCACGCCTGGGCGCAGTCCTCGACCACCTTCACGTTGTTGCGGCGCGCGATCTCCAGCACGCGGGCCACGTCGTTGGTGCCACCCTGAAAGTAGATATTGATCACCGCCTTGGTGCGCGGCGTGATCCGGCGGGCGAAGTCGTCCGGGTCGAGGTTGAGGCTGCGGTCGATGTCGACGAACACTGGCGTCGCGCCCAGCATCACCGGCGCCTCGAACGCGGTGTACCAGCCGAAGGCCGGGATGATCACTTCGTCTCCCGGCCCGATCCCAAGCCCTGCCATCGCGCAGTAGAAAGCGCCGCTCCCCGTCGCGGTGGCCAGCGCGTAGCGAGTGCCAAAGTAGGCGCTTGCCTCCCGCTCGAAATCGTCCACCATGTGTGGGTGGCCTTCGCCATACGACCGGAACGGGGCGCGCGCGTGCACCACTTCCGCGAGCAGCGCCAGCTCCTCCTCCCCCAGCACACTCGCCCCGTAGTACGGGGCCGGCCAGGGGCGCGTGCGCACCGGCGTTCCGCCGTTTATCGCCAGTCTGTCAGCCGAGCATCCCATTTCCTTCTCCATCGCTGGTATGTGAGAGCAGTTCGCGCGTCAGGGATGGAGCACCACCTTGATGGCCCCGGTCTCGGCGCGGCGCTCCGCCGCTTCGAACGCCTCGGCGGCCCGGTCCAGAGGGAAGTGGTGCGTGATGAGAGGCCCGCCCCGGACCGCGCCCGCAGCCATCAGACTCAGCGCCTGTCCGAACTCCGGGTAGGTGTTGTTCGCCGACACTGTCAGCACGCGCTCGCCGGCGAGCGTGCTCAGCGGCAGCGTTACTTCTCCGCTCTCCAGCGCAAGCAGAACCTGCCGTCCTCCCCGGCGCACCAGGCCCATCGCCTCAACGATGCTCTCTGGAGCGCCGACGGAGTTCAGCACGGCCGCGGCCCCAACTCCCCCGGTGGCGCGATCCACGGCCTCCCGGAGCGATTGGCCCTCCGCGCGCACCACCATCTCCGCACCCAGGTCTGCGGCAACGGCGAGCGCGGCCGCGGCCACCTCCGCAGCCACCACGTGTGCCCCCCGTGTCCGCGCGACCTGCAGCGCCAGAAGCCCAATCGGCCCGCACCCAAGCACCACCACCCAGTCGCCGGCGCCCACCTCCGCGCGCGTCACAGCGTGCACGGCAACCGCCGTCCCGTCGAGCAGGGACGCTTCGTCGAAAGAGATCTCCTCCGGCAAAGGGTAGGCCATCTCCGACCAGACCGGGCACAACTCAGCCATCCCGCCGGGGTTGTAAGAGGCGCCTCTCCATCCCGCTCCATGCCCGATGTGAGCGGTGTCGGCGCAAAGATTGGGCTGGCCGCGCCGGCAGAAGAGGCAGCGGCCACACCCGCGGTAGGCCAGCACGGCCACGCGTTCGCCCACGCGAGCCTCCAACTCGCTGCTGCCGGCGCCGACAACTTCGCCCGCGAACTCGTGCCCCAGCACCATATTCCGCGGGCTCGGCAGACGAACGCCGAGTGTGTGCTGCGACCATGGGTTCTCCCCGTGCAGATAGCGCAGATCGCTGCCGCAGATGCCGCAGGCCCGCACGCGCACCAGCACTTGGTCCCCTTCAGGCGCGGGCTCCGGTATCTCCGCCACCTCGAGACGACCCGGCTCCCGCAACACGACCGCACGCACGCCTTCCTCCGAACGCGCCCGCCGATCCTGGCGCACATCGCCTTCCAGGCGCGAGCGCCGCTACGGATTCGGGCCGGGCGCGCCCCCGTCCTGCCAGCCGGCCGGTCTTCGCTTCCTTCCGTCGCGACCGCAGTGCCGAGCGGGCGCGCCCGGGAGAGGACCTGATTCCCAGGAGAACGAAGTCGGGCCGCAGGCGTCGCACAGACGTGATCGCTGCGCACGGGAGGCATAGATGAGACTGCGAACCCTGCTGTTCCTGACAGTGCCGCTCGTCTCGTTGGCCATCGCAGCCGCCGTCGGCTACACACAGCTGGCCGCCGCGGCCGAGATGTCGCAGGGACCTGAGATCACCCTTCCGGCCCCCTCGCTCACCGGGGGCATGTCCCTGGAGGAAGCGCTGGCGAAGCGACGCTCGGTCCGCTCGTTCACCGAGGAGAAGCTGACCCTGGACCAGATCGGACAGCTCGCGTGGGCGGCCCAGGGCATCACTGACGAGCACGGCCACCGCACGGCTCCGTCGGCGATGGCCGTCTATCCGCTCACGGTCTACGCGGTGGTTGGCGAGGGGGCCTTCCGCTACGTGCCCCAGGGGCACAAGCTCGCCCGGATTTCCGAGCGGGACGTTCGCGCCCTGCTCAGCACCCAGGGGTCGGTGCGCACCGCGCCGCTCGACATCGTGATCGCGGCCGACTTCGCGCTGGCGCGCGCCAGGTTCGGCGAGCGCGCCGAGCGCTTCGTCTCCATCGAGGCCGGCCACATCGCCCAGAATGTGCTCCTGCAGGCGGTGGCCCTGGGCCTGGGCGCAGTGCCCGTCGGCGGATACCAGGAGGACGGGGTGAGGGAGGCGCTCGGCCTGCGCGCGGAGGAGACGCCGCTGTACGTCATTCCGGTGGGTCACCCGAAGCCGCGGTAGCGTGGGGTCGATTCGCCGCGCCGGCCACCGTAGTCGGTCGCCGGCGCGCGATGCTGAGGGCTTGCGAGTTGGCTCGGTGCTAGCTGCCGCACTGTCACGCCAGGCCGCTGCGAGGATACCTACGGACGGCCGCAGGAGCTCCTCGGGGATCACCCGGCGGAGCGTCCTGCTGGGCTTCGCCGTGGCCGGCCTGCTCTGCGCAGTCACCCCGTACAACGACTATGTGGTAGAGAACACGTTCATGGCCGGCAACCACTTCCCCGTGGGGGCGGTGGCCGCGCTGCTCCTGCTGTCGGCCCTGAACCTCCTGTTCCTGCGCATCCGCGGGCGCGCTTTCCTCAGCGCGGCCGAGCTGAGCGTGGTCTACATCATCGCCATGGTGACCTCGGGCATCCCCTCCTCCGGCCTGCTCCGATACCTCATCCCGACGCTCCCCACCCCCTACTACTTCGCCGGCCCCGGGAACCGGTGGCAGGAGCTGATCTGGGGCCAAATCCCGCCCTGGCTGGCCGTGAGCGGCGCCCCTGCGGACTGGTTCTTCGAGGGCCTGCCCGAGGGCGCCCGCGTGCCCTGGGCCGCCTGGTGGACCCCGCTTTCCCGCTGGCTCATTCTGGTGGGGGCGATGTGGCTCATGATGATCTGTCTGGCTGCGCTGGTGCGCAGGCAGTGGGCGGATCACGAGCGGCTCGCCTTCCCATTGGTCCAGTTCCCCATGGAGGTGCTGCGCGATAGCGGCGGCGGCCCCTCGGGCTGGTTCTTCGGGAATCGCTTCGTCTGGCTGGGAGCGGGCGCGGTGCTGCTCGTGCACGTCATCAACGGCCTCCACGCCTACTATCCCTCCGTGCCGGCAATCCCCACCTCCGGCAGCATGGACCAGGCTCTCACCGACCGGCCCTGGTCGGCCGCGGTCCCGGTGCGGTTCAACGTCTACTTCTCCGTCATCGGCTTCGGCTATCTGCTGACCTCGGAGGTCGCCGCCGGGTTCTGGTTCTCCTACTGGCTCATGAAGGCCCAGGCGATTCTCCTCAGCATCATCGGCTATGAGGGCACCAGCGCGTGGGGCGGGCCGATAACCGAGATCGGCGACTGGGAGCAGATGGGCGCCCTGCTCATGATCGCCGCGGTGCTCCTGTGGTCGCTGCGAAGCACTTTCGCCGCCGCCTTCCGCCGGATCGCCGCGCCGGCCGCAGACAGCGATGCCGCGGAGCCGCTCAGCTACCGCTTTGCGGCCCTCGGGCTCCTCGCCAGCCTTGCGATTGGCTTTGCCTGGCTCGTATCGGCCGGCATGTCGCCGTTCTACGCGCTCCTGTTCGTGGTGTTCTTTCCCCTCATCTGCCTGGTGCTGACCCGCATCATCGCCGAAGCCGGCCTTCTGATGGTCCAGTTCAACTCCAAGCCGGTCGACTACCTCATGCTCTTCGGCGGCACCTCGGCCCTCGGTCCCGCCAACCTGACCGTTCTCGCCTTCGTGGACACGGTCCTCACCTTCGACGTCCGCGAATCCCTGATGCCCTCAGTCCTCAACGGCTATCGCATGGCGGAGCAGTCCGGGATCTCGACGCGCAAGCTCTCGCGGCTGATCGGCGCGGCGCTCGTGTTCGCGCTCGCGCTCACCATCCCCATCTTCCTGCTGACGTTCAACCGCCTCGGCGCCCTCGTCGTGGACCGCAACAACACGCTGACTGGCCTGCCGCGGGAGTTCTTCACCGAGCTGGCCTCTCGCCTCGAGAGCCCGTCCGGGCCCTCCAAACAGGCCTACCTCTGGATGCTCGGCGGGGCCGGCGCCGTGGCCATCGCCTCCTGGCTTCGGCTCACCTTCGTCTGGTGGCCGATCCATCCCCTCGGCCTCACCATGGGCACCTCGTACGCGACGCGCTACCTGTGGTTCTCGCTCTTCCTCGGATGGGTGTGCCGGACCGTCACCACGCGGTACTCCGGGCTTCGGGGCTATGTCCGCCTCCGCCCCCTCTTCATGGGCATCATCATGGGCGACGTGTTGGGGGCCCTCCTGTGGGACATCGTGGGCTTCGTCACCAAGGTGGGCGTCATGGTGACCCTCGACTGAGGCGCTGTCGGCGCCGCCGGCAGCGCATGGTCGTCACGTCCGCTCGGCTCGCTTCCGCAGGTGTTCGCGGATGGCCCGCGAGAGCAGGCGAAACGCGCGGCCGCGATGGCTGATCGCGTTCTTCTGCCCGGGGGTGAGCTGCGCCATCGAGCAAGATCGCCCCCGCGGGATGAATATCGGGTCGTACCCGAAGCCGCCCGTCCCGGCCGGCTCCCGCGCGATGCGGCCGAGGCTGGCTCCTTCCGTCACCAGCACCTGCCCATCCGGCTCCGCATAGGCCGCCGCGCACACGAACCGGGCCTGGCGCTGGTCATCTGGCACATCTCGCATCTCCTCGAGCAGCTTCTGGCACCGCTCCTCGTCGCCGGCGTTGTCGCCAGCATACCGCGCCGAATAGATGCCCGGCCGGCCATCCAGCGCGTCGACCTCCAGCCCCGAGTCGTCCGCAATGGCCGGCAGCCCCGTGGCCGCGGCTGCATGGCGTGCCTTCGCCACCGCGTTCTCGGCGAACGTGCGCCCCGTCTCGGGCGGCAGCGACACATCGGGGAAGTCGGCCAGGCTCACAACCTCGCAGCCCAGGCCTTCGTCGGCGAGTATCTGCGCGATCTCGGCCGCCTTCGCCCGGTTCCGGCTGGCGACGACCACGCGGCAGCGATGGCTCACTGACCAACCTGTTGGAGCGCCTGCTGCTGAATGGCGAGCAAGCGCTTGATACCGGCGCCCGCCAGGTCCAGAAGCTCGTTCATGCGCTCCCGCGTGAACGGCATCCCCTCGGCGGTCCCCTGCACCTCGACGAACTTGCCGCCCCCCGTCATCACCACGTTCATGTCCACCGAGGCCACGCTGTCCTCCGCGTACGACAGGTCGAGGACGGCCTCCCCGGAGACGATCCCCACGCTGACCGCAGCCACCGAGTCGAACGTAGGGTTGGCGCGCAGCACGCCGTCCCGCCGCAGCCGGCCCACCGCCTCCATCAGCGCGACGTACGCGCCCGTCACGGCCGCCGCCCGCGTGCCGCCGTCGGCCTGGATCACATCGCAGTCGATCGTGATCGTTCGCTCGCCCAGCGCATCCAGGTCCACCACCGCGCGCAGCGACCGGCCGATCAGCCGCTGGATCTCCGCGGTCCGGCCGCTTGTCTGGATGCGCGTCCGCGGGGTGCGCTCGGAGGTGGCGCGAGGGAGCATCCCGTACTCCGCGGTAACCCATCCTCGCTGTCGGCCGAGCAAAAACCGCGGGACCTCGTTGAGCACGGAGGCCGTGCAGATGACGACCGTATCGCCCAGCTCTATCAGGCACGATCCCTCCGCGTACTTGCTGTACCCCGTCGACATCGTTGTGGGCCGCAGCTCGTCGTTTGCGCGACCGTCGGGCCTGGGCATATGGGCGCTCCGTCTCCCTGCCTTCTCGCCGCCTAGCCCGCGCGCGGCGGCACGCGGCAGAGCCTCAGGCGCGCGTACGGCGGCAGCGGCCCTCCGATCAGCGGCCGCGCATACTCGATGAACGCCGGCGTGACGTCGTTTCCCTCCTCGTTGATGAACTCGTCCGGCACCGGCCGCTCCGCGTTCGCCACCGCCTCCAGGGGCGCCAGGCCGGTCTCGCAGCGGTAGGGGTTGTTGCTCACGCGCTCCAGCGTCACCATCTGGTCGCTCACCCCCTCGCACGCGCAGCGCACCGCGGCGGCACCCACCATCTGCGCCTCGGCCACGTCGGTCTCGGACTGGGCTGCGCCGAACACGCGCTGGATCGTCCCCGCCTTGTCGAACCTCGCTTTGATGCCCAGCTTTTCCGCAATCAGGTTCACGAGGTAGTCGCCCACTCCCCCAAGCTGCTTGTGGCCGAACGAATCGGTGCCGACCGCGTGCCGGAACGCTACCAGGATGTTGCCCTGTGCATCCCGCAGGCCCTCGCACACCGCGACGACGCAGCCGCGCCCCTTCTCGACCTGACGCTTGATGTCGGCGAAGAAGCGCTCCGGGTCGAAGGGCCGCTCGGGGAGGTAGATCAGATGCGGCGGATCGCCCGGCTCCTCCCGGGCCAGCGCCGTCGCCGCCGTGATCCACCCCGCATTCCGCCCCATCGTCTCAATGATCTTCACCGTGTCCACCGTGTGCAGGGCGAGGGTATCGAGCCCCGCATCCCGGGCAGCCATCGCGTTGAACCGGGCGACGCTGCCGTAGCCCGGGCAGTGATCGGTGAACGCCAGGTCGTTGTCCACCGTCTTCGGCACGCCCACAACGCGCATCTCCCAACCCGACTCCGCCGCCAGTTGGCCGATCCGGTGGGAGGTGTCCGCAGAATCGTTGCCCCCGATGTAGCACAGGTACCGGATGTCGTGCGCGCGGAAGACCGCCAGCAAACGCTCGTAGTCTGCGTCGCTGAGCTTGCGCCGACACGACCCGAGCGCGGCCGACGGGGTCCGCGGCAGCAGCGCCACAACCTCCTCCGGCTCGGCTCTCAGGTCGACCATCCGCTCTTCCAGCAGCCCCTCCACGCCGTTCAGGGCGCCGTAGATCCCCTCGATCTCCGCATGCTTCTTCGCCTCCTGTATCACCCCGGCCAGGCTCGCATTGATCACGGCGGTGGGCCCGCCTGACTGACCGACCAGGAGGTTGCCTCTCAGCGCCATACCTCGCCTCCTCGCGTTCGTTCTGCTTTGGTGGCCGCTACCGCGCCAGCCACCGCGTGAGGGCATCGATATTCTGGCCCCGGCTGGCCATCAACCGATCCACCGCGCCGTCGACGCCCCTGCCCTCGCGCATCACCACGTTCACCCCGAGAGCGACCGCCAGGGGATCGTCGTCCCCCGGGAACAGCACGCTGCGACCCATCAGCGCCCCGCGGACGTTCTGTCGGGCCCGCACACCGTCAGAGAACTGCGTGAGCATCGGCGTGGGATCGCCGGGGGTGCCGCTGGCGACCACGACCAGCGGCAGGCTGGTGCTGCGCGCGATCCGGTCGAACCCCTCACAGTAGGGCACCTCCAGCCACAGCCCGCGCGACGAGTCGCCGA
>Ga0123519_10010842_pt1 | contig 13517 bp, 11 predicted proteins | sample YelNatPaOPRAMG02_FD_87396 | JGI IMG/M metagenome (GOLD analysis project Ga0123519, IMG submission 87396) | Hot spring microbial communities from Yellowstone National Park - Yellowstone National Park OP-RAMG-02 (version 2) | ecosystem: Environmental > Aquatic > Thermal springs > Hot (42-90C) ...
GGATAATAAGAAGTATAGTAATTAGCCGAAACATCAATAGCTAACTTTTCTCTCTGGACAAGCTGAGTGTTTAAAAAACTTTCTTCCCCCTGACCAAGATAAAAACAAAGCACATCTATTAGTGGTATATCCTCTCTATCGCTATACATACCAGGACCAGGATAACCAATAAGTAGTTGAGTATAATTTTGCCCCATCGTTAACTCTTCTTTCCAGCTTGTCTCCCCTAATTTAAAAGGACTAATATGGGGTAATTTAATTTCCTCGCCTTTAATCTGTCCAAAGCTTTCATTTATCTGTGTCTGTAAGTTTGTAATATTAATATCACCGACTATTACTAAATACATATTTGATGGTTGATAAAACTTTTGATGCCATTTTTTAAGTGATTTATAATTTAGTTTTTTTACTACTTCTACATTTCCAACTACAGGGTAACCATAAGGATTAGCACTAAAGATAAAATAATTAAAGTAATTCCATATATACTGTTGAGATGAAGAAAATACACCTACTATCTCTTCAATTACAACTCTTTTCTCTTCTTCTATATCTTGTTCATTTAAAGTGGGATAAAACACATTTTGAGACAGAAGTTTCAATGCTCTAGATAAATGTTTAGCAGGAATAGTAAAATAAAAATTTACATAATCCTTGGAGGTAATTGCATTTATCTCTCCTCCCATAGCTTCAACTAACTTTCCCAAAGCTTCTTTATTTTCTTTACCTCTTCTAAATACAATGTGCTCAAAAAAGTGGGCAATACCGTTGTTCCCTTTATTTTCATATCTACTCCCAGCGTTAACCCAGAGAGAAACAGTTACCAGTGGTAAACCATCTCGTTGTATAAACAAAACAGAAAGGCCATTATCTAACTTCCATTCCACTGGCTTTGAAAAAATATAAGTAATTGAAAGAAAAACTAATATTAATAAAAATCTACAATTTAATGACTTTACTAATTTATACATTTTTATTCCAGGCATAAAAACAGAGAAGAAAAGTTTTAGTGTAACTTATAGCTCCAGGTGCACTTTTAGCTACCCTCCTGAAAGCACTTCTTGCTAAAAAAGTGTTTCCTACAAGTAGCTAATGAGTAAAATACTTTCTAACAATTTTTCTCAAGCAATTAAAAAGCGAAATAAAAAATGGCCCCAAGGGAATTCGAATCCCTGTCACCGGCGTGAGAGGCCGGCGTCCTAGGCCACTAGACGATGGGGCCTTACAATGCTCCTGCCAGAGGAGGATTCGAACCTCCACTCGCAGATCCAGAGTCTGCTGTCCTGCCGTTAGACGATCTGGCAATTTTAACAAAAGAATTATACACAAATAACTTTCTTTTGTCAATACATAATACTGGTAAGGTAATGTAAAATACTTTAAAAGAAGATAGTTATTTTTTGTTTTTTAAAAGGGAATATAAATAATATATAGAAAACTTCAGTATTATTAGGAGGATTTGGAAAATGAATAATATTTATAAGTTTTTTTGTGTTTTAATTTTAGTATTTATCTTAGCTGTTAGCACAATAGAAGTTTCAAAATCAGCCGTAGAAGGGTCTTTGGGTGTAGTGGCTGGTATAAAAGGCAAGTTAACAGTTAAAAGAGCAGAAGAAGCAATGCGACAGGAAGCATTTTTGCGTATGCAACTTTATGAAGGAGATATTGTAGAAACTGCTAGAAATAGTAAAGGTTGTATTGTTTTTAAAGATGGGACACATATGAAATTAAATGAGTTAACCTCAGTTACTCTTGTAAAATCGCAAAAAACATCTAAGATGAGTGCTAAAAAGCTTCCATCACTTATTAAAGTGCTTGTAGGTGAAATATGGATGCAGATTAAAAAACAAAAGGGAAAGGCAGAAATTGAGACACCGGTAGCAGTGGCTGCAATTAGAGGGACTGAACTTGATGTAAAAGTAGAGGAGGCTGGCAGGACTATATTTACAGTGGTGGATGGGGAAGTGGAACTTAAAAATAATTATGGTATGGTTATTTTGAAAAATAGCGAGCAAAGTATAGTAGAGGCCGGTAAAGCTCCACTTCCACCTCAAAAGATAGAGGTAGAACAATTTATTCGCTGGATTAAAGATGTAAGGCTACATCTTACAGAGACAATTCCGCTTAGTTTTAAGAATTTACAAGAAAGAACCTCTGCTCTTGGCAAAGCAGAGGATATGATTAAAGCTGGTGAGAGCGTGGGGACTGCTAATCTTATATTAGGGAAAGTAGCTTTAGATAATGGGGATTTAGAAAAGGCAAAAGAGTATTTTAAACAGGCAGGTTTAAATGGAATTAAAAGCCCGGAGCTTTATTTAAGAATTGCTGACATAGATTTCCTTAATGAAGATTGGGATTCTGCTAGAACTAAATATACTGAGATTATTAATAAATTTCCAGAAGAATCTTACGGTTACAGCAGATTAGCTAAAGTGGAGATGGGAGAATTAAATCTTACAGATGCTAGTGATTTGTTTAATAAAGCTTTAAAACTACGCAAGGATAATGTGGAAGCTATAATTGGGCTAGGAATATGTAACTTTTTAGAGGGCAATTTTATTAAGGCTTTAAAACACTTTAAAAAGGCATTAAAAGCAGACCCGCTAAATAGTACTGCCTATCAGGATCTGGCTATGGTTTATAGTATTTTAGGAAGAGAGGAAGAGAGTTTGTCTGCATTAAACAAGGCAATAGAGTTAGACCCTTCTAACGTAGAATTAATAATAAATTTAGGAGCAGAGTATGGAAAACAAAAGAATTTTAATGAGGCAGAAAAGTTCTTAAAAACAGCTTTAGAGAAAGCCTCTAGCCCTATGCAAAGATTTGCTTGCTACAGTAATCTCGCAAATATCTACTTCCAGCAAAATAACTTTGAGGAGTGTTTCTCTACTGAGCTTAAAGCACTAGAATTAAATCCAGATTCCTCTATTGATAAAGAAAAATTAGCTACTATTACCCGCATTTATGTAAGTAGTTTGTTTAAAAATGGAGAAATAGATAAAGCACAGAAATGCTTAGAATTAGTTAGCCCATTTGTTGCGGAATTTGGAGATTATCACCTTCTTCAAGGCGAACTTTATTACATTAAGAAGGATTTTGAAAAAGCAAAAGAGGATTTAATAAAAGCTACGGAACTTTCGCCTGATGACCCTTTTGGATATTACTTTTTAGCTATGACTAACTGTAGCTTAAATTTTTTTGATGAAGCTAAAAAGCAGTTTGAAAAAGCACTGGAGTTATTTGAAAAACAAGGTAACGAGCAAGGTGCTAACTTAATCAAAGAAATTCTAAATAATTTTAAAAGTAACCAATAAAAAGTCCCTACTTTCTTTGTAAAGAAAGTAGGCAAAGAAACTTTTAAAAGCTGCCGCTCCATTAAACTTTTGTTAAACGGAGCGACAGCTTATAAAGTTTTAGGTGCTGTGCACCCACTTCGTGTCTTGCCTACTTCTTTTTCAAAAGAAGTAGGTGGTTACATTCTTTCCGGGCACTCTATACCCAGTAGAGAAAGCCCTCTTTTTATAACTGTAGCTACCAATTTTGATAACTGTAACCTTGCAAGCTTTAGTTTCTCATTCTCTGCCTTTAATACTGGAATTTTGTTATAGAATACTGCATAAGCTTGTGCTAGCTCAAATAGATAATTAGCAAGAATATGGGGAAAGTAGGTTTCAATACATTGTCTAATTACTTCTGGGAATTGAATTAAGAGTTTAATTATATTTTTTTCTTCTGGATTTATAAGTAGTGTGAAGTCCACTTGAGAAATTTCTATTGTAGAAGCCTTTCTAAATATACTTTGAATCCTTGCATAGGTATATTGTAAATAAGGAGCGCTATTTTCTTCCAGAGCAAAAAGTCTATCCCAGCTAAATACAATATCTTTAAGTCTATTTTGAGAAAGGTCTCCATATTTAATTGCTCCAATACCTACCTGAGTGGCTATTTGCTCCTTTTCTTCTTCAGTAAAAGGCCTTTCCTGCAGTATTTCTTTAGCTTTTTGAATTGCTTGATCTATTACTTCTTCTAATAACACAATCCTTCCAAGCCTTGTAGAGAGTTTACCTTCTGGGAGTGTAATTAAGCCAAAAGGTATGTGTACACACTTTACATCCTTATAGCCCATAAGCTCCAGCACTTTAAACCATTGCTGAAAATATAGTTTTTGTTCACTTCCCACTACATAAAGAATAAGGGCAGGGGAGAATTCTTTAATTCGATAAACAGCTGCTGCTATATCTCTACTGGCATAAACACTTGCTCCATCCTTTTTACGCAAAAGTAAAGGTGTGGTAATGCCATATTTATTTAAGTCTGCTACTACTGAGCCATCCTGATCTATAAAGGCAATACCTTTAGCTAATAGTTCATCTAATATTTGGGGAACCAGATCATTATAAAAACTTTCTCCCAGGACAAGTTCAAAATTTACTCCTAACTTTTTATAAACTTTATTAAAATCTTTTATGCTTAAATCTCTTATCCATTTCCATATAGCCCAGACCTGTGAGTCTTTTTCTTCTAGTTTTTTAAATAATTTTCTAGCTTCTTCTTCAAGAGAAGGCAATTCCTGTGCTTTTTGATGGAAAAGCACATATAATTTCAGGAGCTCTGGTATGGGGTTATTTTCTATTTTTTCTCTCTCACCCCACTGATAATAAGCGTAAAGAAGCTTACCAAATTGAGTTCCCCAATCTCCCAGATGATTATCTCCAATTACACGAAACCCTGTAAATTTAAATAGATTATAGAGAGCCTGACCTATAATTGTAGAGCGAAGATGCCCTATATTCATTGGCTTAGCAATATTGGGAGAAGAATAATCAATTACTACAGTTGCTCCTTTCCCTAAATCTATTGTTCCATAATTTTCTCCTTGTGCTAGCCAATCTCTGTAGAGAGATGTGCTAACTGTAGTAAAATTAAATAAAAAATTAATATACCCCTTTACTGGCACAACATCTAATAAGTAAGAAGCTGTTCCTCTTTTACTAATAGTATTTCTAAACTCACTGGATATTCTTTGTGTTAACTCTTCAAGAGTTATTTTTAAAGTTTTAGCTGGCGTAAAGAATGGAATAGCTAGGTCTCCTTTTATTTGAGGTGGGGGAAGCTTAAATTCTAATTCTTCCACATTAATTTCCGAAGCAATCTCACTTAAGGTAGTTATAATCTCTTGTTTAATTCTATAAAAAGTATAAAACATTTACCCACCTGCAAATTAAATTAATTTAATCAACAGATAAAAACACACTAAAGGTATAATCTCATTAACTTCTCCCTGATAATAATTAAATATAGCATCTTTTTTTGTCAATCCAGCTACAAGTATATCTTGTGGACCTTTAAAGAGGAAGTTTATCTGATAAATTTCCTGAGGACGAGAAAGATAAAGATATAATTTGCCTTCTTCTTTTACTTCTCTATCCTGTTTGCCCAGTATTATATCACCAGGATTTGCAACTGCCTCTAAAGAAAGTTCTTGAATCTGTAAGCCAAGTTCTATTTTATTTAATGAGGGAGAGTTAAGTTGCCAGTATTCTATAGGTGATTGTTCAAGCGGATTTTCTCCACCTTCTTTAAAGGGATAAATGGGAATCAATTTTTCTTTGCCAGTTGATGTGCTTTGGAGGAGTTTTTCTATATTAGTAAGTCTCATATCTATAGTTTCTAAGAATTTTTTTTCTTTATTTTCTTGAATAGGTAAAAAGAATTCAAGCGGCTTTCCAAGTGCTTGTGCTAATGTAATTAGAGTTTTTTCTTTAGGCAAGGTCTTTCCTTCTTCTATCTCTATAAGTACCTCCTCGGGATAACACATAGCCAGTGCCAGCTCTTTAACAGAGTATCCCTTATCTATGCGAGTTTGACGAATTTTAGCACCTAGGTCCTTAGCCTGGTCAGCGGTGAGAAAATTTTCTATCTGGTCTTTAAAATCATCAGGCAGTTTCCCTGCCATTGCTAACATCTCAAATTCGTTAACCCCTAATGCGCGAGCCAATTTCCTTAGGGTCTCTTCTGGAGGAATTTTTCTTTTGCCAGAAAGGATTTGGGAAAGATAAGAAGTTGAAATACCTGATACTCTTTCTATCTGAGTAAAACTTAGTTCTTTTTCTTTAATTAATCGTTTTAAGTATTTTAAAAAATTGTCTTCTTTTTTCATAGAAAAAATTTTCTGTAAAAATTTTTTTAATCCTCTTTACAATTGTAAAAGTTTTTGATATAATGTTGTTACAATTGTAAAAGGGGGAATAAAAATGACTACACAATTAGCTATAATTGATATTGATAACTTAGAAAAATCTATAAATACAAATCAAGGAGCTTTAGAAGAATTGATTAATTTACATAGTAAAAAAGTTTTTTTATTTTATCCTCCAAAACTTTATTTTGCTTTAGCTAATATTATTTATTCTTGTAAAAATAGAAAAGTGAAAGACTTGTTGCTTGGTTTTTTAGCTTCAAACTCACAACTAAGTTTAGGAGAATTTGTAGATTCCTGTAAAAGTAGTATTCAGGGGATAAAAGGGTTATTAAAAAGAGATGATATAGAAAAATACTTTATGAAGATTTTAGAAGAACTGGCAGATTTACACGAAGAATTCCGGCTTGAAGCTGAAGGATTAAAACCACCAGAACTTACAGAGAAATTATTGCAACTTATAGATACAGAAGGGCTTGATACCATTACAATGGCAGGTCAATTTAGAGAAATGGTAAAAATTTTATTTAATTCTTTGCGTAGAGCCCATGAGTATAAGCTAGACCTGGTTTTAATATAATAAAAATACGAAAATTCAATGTGCCCGGTGTAGTTGCGATTCGTTGGGAAAAAGTTTTACTTATTCTTATGGTAAGAAATGTAATATTAAACTTTTTATAAAACTTTTATCCAGGAAAATTTAAGTTTGTTTATTTATTTAAAAATCAATGCATTTAATCTCCACAAAAGTGTTTCTTTTATTATCATATTAGTTTTCTGAATTCTATTTGCCAGTTCTTTTACAAGTGCCAGTAAAAATTTAGCTGCCATATGAGGGTGTTGCTCTAGCATTTTCCTTAAAGCAGTATGAGTAATTACCAGAAAGCTACAATCAGTTAATGTTTTTACTGTAGCTGTGCGAGGGAAGTCCTCAAACATAGTTAACTCTCCAAAAAAATCAGCATAACCCAGATGAGTTATTACGGTTTCTGTCTCCTCCTTAACCTGTTTTATTATAGTTACTCTTCCTTTTTCTATTATAAATAGTTCTTCTCCTTTATCACCTTCTTTAAATACTATTTCCTTTGCTTTATAAGTTTTGTAAGTAAAATATTGTTTAAGAAGTTCCACCTCTTCTGGAGTAAACTCTTTAAACAAACTAACCTTTAAAAGAAGTTGTTCTATCTCTTCCATTTTAAGGCCTCCTTGTAAAGTGTATATAAGTTTTTATTCGTTAATTAAACTTAATATTCCTTTCTCTATTGTCAAACTTAAATAAAAGAATTATAATAAACTTTATATGGGTAAGATTAAAACTCCTTTACCAGTAAAGTTAATAATGGGAGTAATTACTTCGGATATGGCAATCTGGGATAATCTTAAAAGAATATTAAAAGAAAAATGGGGAGAAATAGATTTGGAGTCGCCGTGTTTTGCTTTTTCTTCTTTTACAGATTATTATGAACCTGAAATGGGAAAGGAATTATGGAGAAAATTTTATTCTTTTAATCATCTAATTTCGCCTTCTTCTCTGGTAGAAGTAAAACTTCTTACACAGGAATTAGAAGAACTATTTAAAGATAAATGTAATAATCGAAGAGTTAACCTCGATCCTGGTTACATAGAGGAAAGTAAGTTAGTACTGGCTACTACAAAAAATCATCAACATAGAATATATCTTGGACAAGGGATTTATGGAGAAGTTACTTTAAGATTTAAGAGAGGAAAGTTTTTACCCTGGGAATGGACTTATCCTGATTATCGCACAGAAGAATATATTAAGTTTTTTACTGAAGTAAGAGTAATTTATCGCAGACAACTAGGTAGAAGAAGGATATAATCTTTTTTTCCTCGATGAATATTCTTCCATAAACTTAAAGTGCAGTGGTCTTACTTGTAAATAAGTAGCTAAACTAACAAATAGGTATCCTCCTATATATAGCATTAAAAAAGGAAGAGCAGTAAACATCTTTTCCTGAATAAATATTATACTAGCAACAATATAATAAATGCCAAATAAAAGTTCTAAATAAAATATAGAAGGTATAGAAGAGTTATATTTTTTACCTTTCCAATCTCCTTTTTTACCTGTAATGTCGTATTTAGGAGTTCTTTGGAAACTAGAATTTTTTTTGTTTAAAGCTTCTATAATAGCTTTACTATTATGCAGAGAAAGCCCTATACCTAAAGCCATAATCAATGGGAGGTATTTTAAAGATTTTAATGCTTCCCCATAGAGTTCTTTTTGGGCTATTAAATAAAAGCATACTACAGAACAAGTTGCAGCAATAAATATAGGACCATCTATAGCTAATGTGCGCCAGGGATGTGCTAGATTTATCTCTTTTTCCCAAAGGATTGCAGGAAGAAGTAAAATAGAAAGCACTGTCATCATTAGATAAGATAAATTAGAAGTCAAGTGAAAGAAAGCCTCTATTTTTACTTTAAGTGGTAATTTAGCTTGAAAAACTCTGGGAAGAAGTTTTAGCATATTTTGTGTTGTTCCTTTTGTCCAGCGATATTGTTGTAATTTAAAACTTGCTACTTCTACTGGTAACTCAGCTGGCACTTCTATGTCTCTTAGATAAATAAACTTCCATCCTTTAATTTGTGCACGATAGCTTAAATCTAAGTCTTCTGTAAGGGTATCTCCTTGCCAACCGCCAGTATCTTCGATACATTTCTTGCGAAATATTCCTGCTGTTCCATTAAATGTTATAAATCTACCGCTACGACTACGAGCTGTCTGTTCCACTCCCAGGTGCCCATCTAATAGAATAGATTGTATTTTTGTAAATAGAGAATAGTCTTTGTTTAGATGTCCCCATCGTGCTTGCACCAGTCCCACCTTGGGGTCGGTAAAGTAGTGAATAGTATCTTCAAGCAATTTAGGGGGAGGAATAAAATCTGCATCCAGAATAAGGATAAATTCTCCCTGAGCTTTATTTAAGCCGTATTGTAAAGCACCTGCTTTAAAACCTTCACGAGAATTTCTATGATAATATTTTATATTAAATCCTTTCTGTTGATAAAAAGACACAAGCCTCTGAGCAACAATCTGCGTTTCATCTGTAGAATCATCTAAAACTTGAATTTCTAAAAGCTCTTGAGGATAAGAAAGGCGGGTTACGGTTTTAAGTAATCTTCTAACCACATATAATTCATTATACAGGGGAAGCTGAACAGTTACAGGAGGTAATTTAGAAAAACGGCTTTGGGGTAGCGGTGGTTTATTGCGAAAACAATAATAAAGATAAATAAGAAAAAACCTGTGTAATCCATAAACAGAAAGTATAACTAAAACAAATAAATACAAACCAACTATTATGCTTTTCATAAGTATAAGAACTTAAAAGAATTAAACTAATTTTACTTTAAAAATTTTTTTCTGTCAAGTTGTAAGGATAGAATTTATTGGCAAAAACTTAAAGCTGTTTTTAAAACCTTCTTAATATAGCCTTTATCCCTGCTATGACAAAAAATAAAAAGCTATATAGCCCAACAATCATTGGACCTAAAGGAAAATCCCAGATATAAGAAAGAAAAATCCCAATAATTACACATAATGCAGCAGTTAAGCAGGAAAGGAAAAAAATCATACCAGTCTGTTTAGCCAAAGTCAAACCAATCATTGCTGGAATAATAAGAGAAGCAAAGACAAAGACTATGCCGCAGATTTTCATAGAAAGGCTAATTGTAATTCCTATTGAAAGATAGAGTAAAAAATCTATAACATTTGCAGGGATTCCCATTGTGAAAGCAGTCTCTCTATCAAAGGAAACGAAAATAAACTCTTTTAAAAAAGTCAGGTGTAAAGCCAAAATGAAAAGGGAGGCAACTGCAAGAATTTTTATATCTAACCAACTTGTATAAAGCAGATTACCTGAAATGAGATTTAATCCTTGTGCTTCGGCAAGGGGGTTTTTGGCGATTAGAATAATAGCAGTAGCGGAGCAAAAGGCATAAGCAAATCCCAAAAGAGCTTCTCTGGAGATATTGCGCTCAGTAAAAGGAATCCAGAATAAGACTATACCAAGGATAGTCAACAAAAAGGCACTAAGTATGGGGTTTATTCCTATAAAAAGCCCTAACGCTACACCCAGTGCTGCTACTTGAGATAATGCTATTCCTAAAAATACAATCCTTTTTAATATAACGAATACTCCTAAGTAGGCACAAAGTAAGCTGGTTATAATGCCTCCCCAAAAAGCTGTTTGTATAAAAGGTTCTTTAAAAATTTCTAACATTGGATAGATTTCCTTTCTTATATAATTATTTTCTTGCCATCTATTTCTTTTATATTTATTTCTGTCTTAAAGATTTTGGATAAAGATTCGGCAGTTAATTCACTTTTTTCAAAGATTTTATAAGGTATTTCTTCATTTAAAAACATAAACTTCTGAGCATAGTTTATAACTTCATTCAATTCATGAGTAACTAAGGCTATTGTCAACTTTTGATTTATATGCAGAGATTTTATCAACTTCAGTATTTCTCTTTTTGCCTTTACATCCAGGTCTACAGTTGGTTCATCGAGAATTAAGAAATTAGGCTCCATCGCCAGAGCTCTGGCGATAATAGTGCGTTGTTTTTGGCCACCGGAAAGATTATAAAAGTGCTCCGAAGCTAGTTCCTTGATACCAGTGATTTCTATAGCCTCTAATACCTTTAGTTTATCTATTCTACCAGGCATTCTTAAACGCCCAATTACTTTAGTGCGTGCCATCATTACAATTTCAAAAACAGTAAATGGGAAAAGAGTGTCTATAAGCTGTCTCTGCATACAATAGCCAAAGCGTAAATTTTTATCTCTTATAATCTGGCCTGCCTGTGGTTTCAAAAGCCCCATTATACTGCGTAAAATTGTAGTCTTGCCAGAGCCATTTGGCCCAACAATGCCTAAAAAATCTCCTTCAAATATCTCAAAGTTCAAAGAATCAAATACTGCCAATTTGCCATAACCTAATTTAGCATTCCTAAATTCAACTATTTTCCTCATCTTCCTAAAGCCTCCGCAAGTTTATTTACAATTATATCTATGAGGCTAAAGTAGTCCTTTGCTTCTTTTGTGCCACCTACAGAATTTGGCACTATTACTACTTTAGCGCCAGTTTGTTCAGCTACAAAGTAAGCAGGCTTTTCATCATAGAAAACTTCCATAAGTATTATCTTTACATTTTCTCTCTTAATTATGTCAATAACTTCCTTTAAATGCCCGGGTGAAGGTGGAATGCCAGGCTTAGGCTCAAGCTCACAAGCTATAACCAGATTGAATCTATTAGCAAAGTAAGACCAGCTTCTGTGGTAAATAGCTATTTTTTCTCCTTTAAATGGGGCTAATTTCTTTTCCCACTCAGATAGCTTCTCATCTATTTTTCTATTAAATTTTAAAAGATTCTCTTTGAAATAGTCCGAGTTTTCTGGAGAAATCTTACTCAGACGATTAGCAATATTTGAAGCAATAATCTTAGCATTTAAAGGGTCAACCCAATAATGGGGATTACCCATAGGATGAATATCGCCCATTGAGCGATCTACCTTGGTGGTAGTAGGTACCTCTAATAGAGGGACACCTTCTGCAGCATCAAGGTGACCTAGCTGGCCAATTCTTATCTTGGGATTCCTTGAACCATCAATGATTAACTGTTCATAGCCAATTTCAAGCTCAAGACCTACACGAATGAAAAGATCAGCTTTTTTAGCCTTCATCATAAAAGAAGGCTTTGCCTCTACAAAGTGCGGATCCTGATACCCTTTGCAAATACTATCAACCTTAACTTTATCGCCTCCTATAAATTCAGCTATGGATTTTAAGTCTGTAGTTGTAGTTAAAACTTGTATTTTATCTTGCCTTGCATAGACTTTTGTTGTAAGAAAAAATCCTATAACAAAAGCCATAGACAATATAATCATCTTTCTCATTTTAAACCCCTCCTTATCTTTGAGAGTTACACTATTAATATTCATGAGCTCTGTGAGGTCCTAAGCCAAAATTACACTGTAACCACACCTCATTTGTATCCTTATCATAATTTCTGTTTGTATGTTTAAATTGTAATCTCCAGAAACAATATTCGCTTTGAGCAAAAGTTAATCCTAAAGATATAGCTTTATCGTGCCTACTGGAGTAGTCTGGAAATTCAGAGTAGTCGAATCTACCAAAAGCAGACCATCGCCTAGAAAACTTATATTCTAGCGATGAATATGCACCCCAGGAATCTATCCGCTGCCTACCATCGCTTTGGTTCTTATGGCTAACAAGCAATTCATTCTGGAAAGTTAAAGATTTATACAATCCCTCCCTAAGTGGCCTCCATTTGTAGGTAATATCTATTCCTACGAGATTAGTCCTGTTTTTGTTGTGGCCATCATCATTAAGTCCAGTTGCAAAGCTTCCACCAATTTCTAGAGTTGATTTTTCATTTAATTCAAAAAAATTCTTAAGATGTGCCAGATAGACTATATCTTTTTTATCGCTACTAGCAAAACTAGTAGAATTATTGTTATTGAATGCTTCAAATGTTAACTCTATATACTGATCCCAGGGGTTTGGAAGCAAGCCACTTATAGATACGCCAGGAGCACTCATTCCTTCTTCACCAAAATAGTTTGTCAGCATATTAGGATAATCAACCCAGGGTAAGGAATGAAGATGTTGTCTATTTATCTTTCCAAAGTTTGCCTTAACCTTTCCTATCTTAGCCTGTAAGTTATGGGGAAGCTCTAAAAGGGTTAGATAACCTTCGCATAGTCCAAGATGCCACTCGTTTTCGCCTGGCTCAACATGCATAAATAGGTCTGCTCTAGCATAAGGGTCGACATAACTTGAAAAAGCAAGCTCTGCCTGCCTTAGATTAAATCGATTATATTGTTCATCACCTTTTTGGTCTGTACTGAAAGTGGTAAAATCTCCAATTACACTTACATCTGGATTAAAGCTTTGGAAGTTTCTGGCTTGTTGTATACTTGCAACCTGTGTAGCCTTTGAAGCAGTTGTCTTTTCCTCCTCTTCCAGTTGCTCAAGCTTTGCCTCTAATTGTTCAATCTTTTTTTCATAACTTGTTTTTATCTCTTCAAATTGAGATTTTAATAACATTATTTCTTCCTGCAATTTATTAATATCATTTTCTTGAGCATATAAATAATGAGGAGAAAAGCTAAAAATAAGAATAATAAATATTAGAAATTTTCTCATCACTATTTACCTCCGCTATTAAAAGATTTGTTTTAAAAATGAGAGGTTAAATGAAAGAACTTATAGAAAATTAAGCTAATACTGGCGGAGAGCGGAGGTATTGAAGGGTTAGATAGATTGTGA
>Ga0123519_10010844_pt1 | contig 13516 bp, 10 predicted proteins | sample YelNatPaOPRAMG02_FD_87396 | JGI IMG/M metagenome (GOLD analysis project Ga0123519, IMG submission 87396) | Hot spring microbial communities from Yellowstone National Park - Yellowstone National Park OP-RAMG-02 (version 2) | ecosystem: Environmental > Aquatic > Thermal springs > Hot (42-90C) ...
GTGTTAAAGTGGTTAACTATAATACTAAATAGTCACATAGGCGCAAACGGGGCGGTAGATATAACAAAATGATGATAGATGATGTGTTGTGCCGGTTTTTCTCAAGTGTTTTCAAGAGAATTATAAAACTCTTTGCCGCATAAAACTGGCGCAACGCATTTATATTGTAAGGCGTTGATGCGGCCGCAATCTCTCAGTTTACAGAACTGAAACTGGCGGATGCAAGACTTATCCTTGATTCTGTCGCGGACGGCGTCTTTGCGGTAGACAGAAACTGGCGGATAATCTATTTCAATGCTGCCGCTGAAAGGATAACGGGCTTTTCGAAAGAAGAAGCGTTTGGTCAGCACTGTTACAATATCTTTCGTGCGTCCTGCTGTAAGGAGGGTTGTGTTCTGCGAAAAACTATTGAGGAGGAGAAAGAAATCTCCGGGCTACGAATAGATATTCTTGACCGTAACAACAGAGAGAAGCCTATAAGTGTTTCCACCGCGGTGTTGAGGAATAGTTCGGGTGAAGTAACAGGAGGGTGGAGATATTCCGAGATATGTCAGTGGTAGAAGACTTGCGTCAGGAGATTAGGAAAGCGTACAGTTTCAGGGATATGGTGAGCAAGAACCACAAGATACAGGAGATTTTTTCGCTCATTCCTGACATTGCGGCAAGCAAGTCGGCGGCGTTGATATGGGGACCTACAGGCTCTGGTAAGGAACTTCTTGCCAGGGCAATCCATGCGGAGAGTCCCCGCGCTGATAAGCCGTTTGTGAAGGTAAATTGCGGAGCACTGCCTGATACGCTTCTCGAAACTGAACTTTTTGGACATGTGGCGGGAGCATTTACTGATGCCAAGACTGCTCGTAAAGGGCGGTTCGAACTTGCTGATAAAGGCACAATTTTCCTTGATGAAGTTGGCGACCTTTCTCCTGCTATGCAGGTAAGACTATTGCGTGTTCTTCAAGAGGGGGCTTTTGAGCGAGTAGGCAGTTCTGAGGTAATTACAATTGATGTGCGTGTTATTTCAGCCACTAACCGTAACCTCAAGGAGATGGTCGCAAAGGGAATGTTCCGCCAAGACCTGCTGTACAGAATAAACACGATTGTACTTGAACTCCCGCCACTTGTAGAACGGCTTGAAGATTTACCTCTCCTTATAGAGACTTTCATCAGAAAGTTCAATAGTCTGATGGGGAAGACGGTAACGGGCGTTTCTCCTTCGGCAATGGAGTTGCTGATGAGACATAAGTGGCCCGGAAACATCCGCGAACTGGAACACGCCATAGAGCACGCTTTCGTGCTCGTTAAAGGAGATGTGATAAAACCTGAGCACTTACCAGTCGACATTCAGGAGATAAATACGGCAGAAAAACACGCAGGGAGAATAACCCCTATCGAGCAAAGTGAAAGGGACGCAATAATTAGAAGTCTTGAGGAGAATCGATTTAACCGCAGCAAGACTGCGCGCCATCTCGGCATCTCTCGCACTACGCTCTGGCGGAAGATGAAACGCTTCAACATTGAAGAGGAATAGCGTTTCACTTATGTAACACAGTGTTTTACTTCTGTTTCATCACTGAAACATTTTACAAAAATGTCCGTATGACACTGTATTTCTAACTTTCTGTAAGCCAAGAGATTGTCTCTTATGGTTTGAGTAATGGCATTCTAATTGCCTATATTTATACCTGTTGCGGAGGTTCGTAATGCTTGCTGCTATTCCGCTTTTCGGGATGAAGTCTCACCAAGGTTTGAATATGCGACCGAGGTGATGACAGCAGAGGTTAGTTCGGGGAATATCAGTTCGCTTCGCAGGCTGCCTGTTCCTGGGAAGGATGCAAACAAGGTTTATTCTTTTATTCTGTCTATTGCACCTGAGGCTGTGATATGTGGTGGAATTCATCCTTGTTGGCAGATAATGTTTGAGCGCGAAAGAATCGCCCTCATATGGGGAGTGATAGGACGCGCCGAGGATGCGCTCGAATTGTTCGCGGCAGGGAGACTGAATAGCAACCAGTTCGTATGCTCTGGGCGAAGAGTTGACGGAAAATGCAGGCGGTGTGGGAAAAGGATGAGAGGAAGGCGTTTTCATAAAGGAGGTGTGCGATGAAGATAGTGATAACTTCAGAGGGTGGAGAACTTTCGTCCGCTGTTGACCCGAGGTTCGGAAGGTGTCGGAAATTTGTATTTTACGACACTGATGCAAGGAAGGTCGTTGAAGTTGTGGAGAATCCAGCCGCACAAGCGGCGGGCGGCGCAGGCAACTCGGGCTGATGAACAAACGACAATTCAACCTTCGTCAAATACTGCGAACCGTAATTCTTTTGACCAACAGTTAAAGATACATCACTTACTTTCACCTCAGGATGTATGGAAACCTGGACTGATAATGTCGACTCGGAATGATGTAATATAGGTAGAAATTCTTGACCTGATGAAAAAGGAATTGAAGTTTCGCATAAAGATAATGAGAAAAATTTGTGGAAGTATTTAAGGAGTTGAAAAATAATTTGGTTTATATTAAAATGCAAATGGTTATTAGGAATGATTATGGGTTACATTGATAAAGATCTTATCAGTGGGGAACAAGTAGTTTACCGTACAAAGTTACATTGGGTAATCTTTTTAAGGCCTACAATTTGGGCTGTAATTTGTGCTGTAATCGCGTTTATGTTTTTCGCGTCTAAAAATTAAAGGAATGGACAAAATGATGACCGCCAAGCCGAACTCTGCGGTTGCTTCGCAACCTTGTCCTTTGGGTCATATAACAGCGGACATACGGCTACGCTTCGCTCGGAACTTCAAATACGCTCAGCCGTTATACGCAATGCCGTGTGTAGATGAAAATATAAAGAATTGTAAGGGAGGTAGTATCCATGCCTGAGCAAGAAATAATATGTCCATACTGCGGAAAGAAGATTGCTTTAACCGAAGCACTAATACATCCAATTGAAGAAAGACTTCGGATGAAATATGAAAAAGAAACCAAAAAGATGCAAAGGGCTCTTGAGCAAAGAGAAAATGAACTGGCAAAAGTCAGGAAAGATACTGAAAAGAGAATGAAGGAAGAATTTATAAAAGAAAGGCTTAAGATTGAAAAAGAGGCAAAAAAGAAAGCTGAGGAGGAAGTAAGTCTTAAATTAAGGGATTTAGAATGTCAACTTCAAGAAAAAAACAAGAAATTAGTTGAAGCAGAAAATAGGGAATTGGAACTGAGAAAACAACAACGAGAGTTGGAAGAGAGGAAGAGAACTTTTGAATTGGAGATGGCTCGAAAACTGGACGAGGAACGAAAGAAAATTGAAAACGAATTATCTAAAAAGATGAAGGAAGAATATCAATTAAAAGAAGCTGAACACGAGAAGGTAATTAGCGATCTGAAAAAGCAAATTGAAGAGTTAAAAAGAAAAGCCGAACAAACATCTGCGCAATTAACCGGAGAAGTATTGGAACTAAAACTTGAAGAGATTCTTAAAGAAAACTTCCCTTCCGATTCAATTGAACCTGTGCCAAAAGGAATCTCTGGCGCCGATATTTTACAGAAAGTGTATGACCTTTCTGGATGTTGTGGTACTATCGTTTGGGAATCCAAACGCACAAAAAATTGGAGAGATGACTGGATACAAAAACTGAAGAACGATCAAAGAGAAATCAAAGCAGATATAGGTGTGTTAGTTACAACCGCTTTGCCAAAGGAGGTATCTAATTTTGACTACATCGACGGAATAGTTGTTACAACCTACCCGTTAGTGGTTCCTATAGCCACTTTACTCAGGACTCAACTAATAGAAGTTAGAAGGATAAAACGATCGACCGTAGGCAGAGACGAAAAAATCGAAATCCTCTACAATTACCTGACAAGCCCAGAATTTAGACAGAAAGTAGAAACTATTGCTGAGGCATTTGTTAACATGAAAAAGGATTTAGACCAAGAAAAGCGAGCGATGGAAAGAATCTGGGCAAAGAGAGAAAAACAAATACTGCGCGCTGTTTATGGGGTTGCTGGGATGTATGGGGATATGCAAGGCATTCTTGGAGCATCCCTCCCAGAACTAAAAAGCCTTAACGCACTGGAACTCCCCTCAGGCACTGATACCAATGAAACAGATGAAAATACCGAGCAGAAGGGATGAAATTGCTAATAAAAATGATTGGAAAAAGGAGGCACGGCACAGCGTATAACAAAGCGTATCTGGCTACGGTGCTTCGCACCTTCGCCCAAATTCCTCGCCTGTTGGCTCGGAACTTCAGATATACGTCAGCCGTTATATGAAATTTCGAACCCTGCGTTCAGAAAAGTTTATCAATGTAGAAACATAACTTGATATAAGAAGGATTCATAAAGAAAAGATAATAAGAAATTTATAGATAAATTTGGTAGAAATTCTTGAGCTGATGAAAAAGGGATTCTTATTTCGCTTTTCGCTTTTCGCTTTTCGCCTTTATCAAGCAGAACGCGGCTTTTCGGTGTGTTACGGAACTTCCTGTCATAATGGAAAAAAAGATTGAAACACCGCCTTACGGCGAGGGGTTTAGTTTTGAGGAATAGGGTGAGGAAAATAAAGAAAGTAAAAGTTTTCAGTCTCCTCTAACTCGCAACTATTCCCTATAAATTATTTATTCCCTTTATGAAAAGAGATTGAAACTGTGTTTGGATTAGCAAATGAGTTATGAACGGACAAAAAAGAATTGGTTTAAGTTCTTTCATTTCTTGAAGTCTAATCTGCGTGCGATAGCCAGATATTGTTCTGCATTTTCATTGTCATCGATAAGGAGTTCTTCCAATTTGGTGTAAAAATCTTTCAAAAAGTTTTCGTTATTTCGTCCGATTGGTTCGAAGCCGTGAGTAAGGATACTCAGGTTGCGAAAATTGGCGTATTTTTTGCCCAAATTTAAGAGTCGCTGTCCCAAGGGGTCGGACATCTCTTTTAGCAGTTGGGCTACTAATTTGCGGCCGGCGGTCAAGTTGCCTTCTTTGTTTTTCCCGAAATTGGTCGTGTTTTTACCTTTTTGAAGTTTTTTTCTCAAAGATTGGACATATTTATTATTAGGAGGAAGGTTACTTGAATCGAGTTCTTTCTCGAAAAGTCGGAGTTGACCGACGAGTTCCAGCACGCGATAAGCGCGCAAGTATGCGTCTTCATACTGTCCATCGCGGATGCGGCGTTCGCCGTTAGCCAGCAGGTCTGCGGCGAGTAACCTCAAACGGTTGGCTTTGGCTGGATACTCTTCTGGAAACGGGCTTGCGAGTTCTCTTACCCACTCTTTCATCTTTTCTGTTGGAGCAAAGAGTTTGAATTCCGGCAGTGGACAAGACGGGATTTCGATTTTAGTTGCCTCTTTGTAATTCAGGCTGTCCCACGCCAAGTAAAAATCTGATAGTTTTCGTAGATAGGATGCCTTTTCCAAGACAGATTTCGTTTTGAGTACGGCGAAATGTCCCTCTGGTTTGGGCAGAATCTCGGAAGCTGCGGCGAAGTTGCCATTACGGAAAAAAAGACAGGCTCTTTCCAGAGTCTTTTCATTAATTATGGTTTCAATTGAAAACTCCGATACTTCTTCCGTGCCAGGGGTGACCATTCCTCTTGCGTCTCTTTCTTGGCTTGTGATATATCTTAGATTTGGGATATCGTGCCTTACTGCGGCAAGCACTAACGCAGCGCTCATCGCTTTCGTGCCACGCGTGAAATCTACGATAATGTCGGCTTCCTTTACTTTGCCATCGGAAAGCAATTCATTGACGACAGATTCAAAGTGCGCATAACAGGCATATACATTATCTTCTTGTCCTTTTTCCGGCAGAGGCTTAACGCTTATAAGCAGGTTTGGAAAACGGCTCAGCAGTTTTTCAGCACATTGTTTTGTATTCTGCGACGGCAATAGAATAACCTGCGCATATTCCCCCTTTTGGATTGATTTACTAAGCGGTTCGAAAAGAGTCTTTTCAACATTCTCTACATTTCCTGTTCCAACTGTAAGAAGCAGAACTCGCCGTTTTTCTTCGCTCATAACCATCTCATCCTCCCTTAATATGTCTCTGGTTGTCTGAGCCCCCTTATTATGTAGGCCACTCGAATGCAATCTCACGCTCGTTACAATATGCCACTATAAGACGGACTCTGTCTCCTGCCTTCTTGTCGGAAGGAACCTTGTCCGAATTCTGAATCGGACCTGACAGATTGGTTTCATTGTGCTTCGCTTTCCAGCGACCTTTTTTCGTCTTTTCTTCTAATAGTGTTGCTTCAACACTCTCGCCTGCGTTAGGCAGTTCTATCTGTTTAACTGGTGTCTTTACATTACTCATAGAATCTTTTTTCTGCCCCTTATGCTCGTTGTTTTCAGCGCGCTTTTTTAAATCCTCTTGTAGATGCTTAAGGAGTTCCTGCAAAAACTTGCGACTGGTCTCTATGTCGGGCAGACATTCAGCAGGAAAGGCGACTATGCGAATAGTCAAATTGCCGGTATTTCCTTTTGCCAGATGGTAATGTACAGGAGAGGCGTAACGAGCATTTTGTTCTTTTAGTATTTCTTTGCACCGTTCTGTCAAGTTGAAACTCCCTTCTGGCGATTTTATATTGCGGGGCAAGCCGAGAGCCTTCTTTTCTAACCTGTGCTTGTATCTTTGTGCAAATCTCTGGACAGAAAAGCCGAGTTGGTCAAGAGCGAACCAATAGTCTTTCCATTCTGTTTGAATTTCCACAGGACCGAGCATTTTACCCAAAGTAGGAGAGGCCGCATCGTTTTCTTGGTGTTCGGCGACGCCGCAAATCTCGCGAAATTCTCTTGCGTACTTCTTACACTCGTCGAGACCCATTTCGCCAATGTCTGCGAATGAGCCGAATCCCTTCCGCGCCTTAGAACCGACACCGCCGAAGTGGCAGAGAAGCCATAAGGCGGATTTTGCTTGATTGAGAATTGTGTCAGCGCTAATTTCCTTGCCTTGCTCTCGTTTTTCGAGGTTATTAGCGTCTTTCGAGTCAGCACAGTAGCGAGAGGCACGAGCGGTAAAGCGGACTTTCCACTTGGCGCCGGGTAAGATATAATATCGCTGTTTACGCCCTTGTTTGGATTCCTCGCCCATACCGTAAGAAAGATAAAAGAGTCCCTGCGTCGTTTTTTTATCTGGCGGTTTCTCCAACTGTTCTTTCATCAATTCGCGCTTGTCATATAGTTTTGACGAAATGTCTCCGTGACGCTCGACAGTGATTCTTACTGCACCGCCTGTATTGGTATCTCCCCAAACAGCGGCTTCCATTGCTCGTAATGTCTTCACTTCGACAAAGCCAGCGTGCATTGTACGCCACCACCAACGAAGAAGTCCGCGAAGCGTTGCAGGACGCAGGTCGCAGTCCTCTTTATTCTGACTTGCACCTGCGAGGAACGCAGGAGTGACGAGTTCAAGCGTAAATTCGGCTGTTTCTATTCTTTCAACTGGTTTGAATGCGCCGTATCCTGCGTTGGTTTTTGCGCCCGCACCCATATAGCAGAGCGCTCCAATGAGCCATTCTTTCGCGAGGTTTAGCAGTTCATCGTCAACATCAGGGCGACGCTTGGACAGAGCAAAAGAAAATGTCACGCCCGAAGGAACAGCAAGAAAATAAACGGGGACAGGGTTTTCCCAATCGCCGGGCGCATGCTTGTCGTCATCTGTCTCTGCGCCATAGTAAGCGCTATGGTGGCAATTCACGATGTCAACGATGAGTTTGGGCAATTCCTCAGGCCATGCGTCGTGGAAGATGATATTTCCAGCGTGTTGTCTTTCTTGGCTTTTCTCACCTGGTTCATTGCCGAAAACATTTGTAATTTTCTCGGTCTTGTTCGGATTCGCTGGCTTCCAGATTGTTTCTGCGTAAGCGCGCGCCATTCCCTTAAGCCCGCTTCCCGGAAGATAGACGAAGCCATAAAGCGGGTGGAGACAGATGCCCGCGTTTTCGAGTGCAGAGATGCGGGAAAGGTGAAGCGTAAGAGGACCTGCAGTCTTGCAACTCCACATACGCCGCATTTTAGTGGGCAAGTTTTCTATATACTTCTTGCGGTACTTTATCAAAGATTCAAACAGAGTTGAATCAATCCTCGCTTTGCAGACATCTTCAAGTGTTTTCTTCTGTGCTTGTTGGTCTCCTACTGTGCTGAACTTGTCCAACTGTAATCCGGGATGGCGTTCTTCTACGTTCACCTTGTCAAGAAGGTCTTTGGTGGACTTTGGAATACAAGGTCCCTGCACAGTTAACCCTCCTTGTCTACTTCGCCTGTCAGTCCTTCCGCCTCTGCGAAGCGGTTTAGCCAAACGAGGTATGCCAGCACTTCGTCGGTGGCGCGTCGGAGAAAATCAGGGTCTCCTTCAATTATGCTTTCTATAAGACTATTCTGCTTCTTTGCCGGAATTTGGCATTCATTGATGACCCATTCAGTCAAATGCTCAAGAAGTTTTTCGAAACTTCGCTTTTTGTTTTTTGCTTTTGCGAAGATGAAAGCGAGCGCTTGTCCCAGTCCTGCGGTCATAATCCTTATAGGCAGTTTTCGGGCTTCACGAGCATATTCTTGTTGTTCTTCCGGCTTCAGTGATTTAATGGCATTCCAGGCGTGTTTTGCTCGGCGCTGGTCAAGTGTAGGTTTCGAACCTAAATTTTGAGGCATTGTAAACCCTCCTTATTTGCTCGATTCGCTCAGAAGTTTGTCCACGAGCCGAACGGCGCAGAAACCTTTTCCAATCGTCTCCCCTGCGCCGATTTGTAGTGTAGCAGGCATATTCTTTTTGACATAGTCCAAGATATCCTTATTGCTCATTTTGTTGTTGTTCTTCTTGTGGCTCTCATCAGCGAACACGAGAGAATAGAAGATTGTTTCCGGCGGTAGGTATTCTTCGTAGAAGAGAGCCTTTTCTTTCACCGTCTTTGTTTCGTAGTCCAAGGCGATTCTTGCGACGACTTCGGTTGCGTAGCGGACGAAGTGCGTGAAATCGTTATCGGACAGTATAACGAAATTCGTTCTTAAGCGTTTTTTGGTCTCGGCATCTTCTACGGCATTTTCAAAAATCCATTCAGCAATGGAGGGAAAAGGAGCATTGCCGTGCCTTTTAAACTCAAATTCCTCCAAGACCAGTTTATCGTTATCGAAGAGAAGCGGGCTTTCCTGCGCGCATATGGCTTACCCTCCTTCTACTTCTTGGATGTTTTCAGTCGCCTTTTTCTCTTCCTCTGCCGAAACAAGGTCGCGGTTAAGTTCCCTTGCCAAAACAAGGTCGCGGTTAAGTCGGTCAAGCACGCTCTTACAAGACACCCATGCGAAGACGCCGCGTAATGAACGCACAGGGAAGGCGAGGATGCGAGCATCTGTCAAGCTCAACGCCCCTGCGTATGCATCGGCATCAGCAGTTTCTGGTCCGAAGACGGCAAGCCATTTTTCTTTTTCGTTTTTTTCTTTTCCGTTTTCTTCTTTTCCGTTTTTTTCTTCTTCGTTTTTTTCTTTCTCGTCTCCATTTTTGGGACGGCAGGCATCACGCAGAACCCCTTTTAGCGTTGAACTTTGAATCATAGGCCAGCCTGTATGCCGCTCACGCTGAACAGGCAAGTCAACCGTTCCCAGCGCAGTACCTGAACCAGGATGCAAACTCGTTAGCGCGTGAATGAACAGAATAGATGTTTTCCTACTACTCATCTTTCCATACTCCTTTCAGATATGAGCCCCAACCAACGATACGGTCTTCTTCGGAATCCGCAAGCGAGACAGGTAGGTCTTCAACTTCTTCATTCAAAAAATAAACACTTCCTGCCTTCGCTGCGAAGCGAGTCCTTTTCGGTCCTCGACGGGCAAGGTCCCAACCTGAGACCGCATCATAGCCCGAAACGGACGCAGAAACGAGTTTACCAGAAAGACATCTTGGTCTCCAGCCACATTCAAAAATGGCAGGTGTAGTAAGAACAAGGAGAGGTTTTTCGTTCGGCTTATATGGTGGTCTCTTCTCGCCCCAATCTACAATGCTTCCAACTTTTGAAATTTTTACTCGCTTGCCCTCACCGCCCAAGGAAACCTGTTCTATTCCTGTAAGCAAGTCATCCTCGCTGTCGGGTAAAATCATCTCGGCGTAGAAGCAGACCTTCTCGTTAAGCCGAATGAAACTCGCACCGTAAATCTGACCTTCAGCAGCAACAAGAGAGGCTGTATCTATACCTATTCCTGTGCGGTATTCGAACCCATACAAATCCTCAACCCTCACAATATGCTCCCGTTTGGGTTCTCCTCCTGACAGAAAAACCCTTAATCCTTCGAGCGTCAGATAGCCTTTGGCAGATTCAAAGCGGAATTTACTTTTAAGCCAGAGTGGTTTCATTCCGTCCTCTCGTGGTTTCCAACCAGGCAATCTCTCTTTTAACGGTTTGAGGCATAATAAGTCTTCTTCATTTTCTTTACTCTCCTGAATAACTGAAGGTATCGGAACGAGAGGTTCTATCTCTGTTTTTCCATCGGTTCGCGCAAGAAAAGGTCCAGAGAATCTTACATTCGCAATCCACTTTGGCGCCCCAGAACCAGACAACGCGTTTTCGAAATTTCCGCTCTCTTTTAACAAGGCGGCAAACTTATCGAAGTCACAGCCATATTTTTTCATAAAAGCGGTTCTCAACGCCCCCGCTAATGTCTGTGGCATAGGAAATCCACTATTCCCCCTAAGACCAACCCCAAACGGCTTACCATCTCGGAAGAAAAGAACATCAAGTGGCTCAATTTTAATTCCGATTTTCTTTTCAACTGTTTTCATTGTATATCTCTCCCCCGTGCAATGAATGAGGCAGATCGAACAAGCGTAATAAAATCTTTTAGACAAACCCCTTTTAGATTGTCGTTTTTCGTTCGTTTTTCCCTGTCTTTAAGATATTTACAAAAAGCTTCACTTATTATTTCGCCTGCTGATTTGGAGATTTTAACTGTCTCATCCACTCCTTCCACAAGAAGCTCTCGTGTAGTTTTTTCCGCCCGATTGACCTGTCGTTTGATTTCACTTTTTATAGCTTCGATGGGAATTTCATCTCCTGTAAGCGTCGGCAGTTCTCTATACAGATGATACACCCAACGGTCGGACGCTCCTTTGAGAAATGCTTGCACCCATTTCTTCACCGTATCGACCATCTCCCAATCGCAAAGAGTCGTGGAATGCACACCCGAACGGCGGCATACCGAAATGGCAATAGAATTCCGCCCGTTCCGCTTGGCTTGTCTTTCGGCTTTTCGCGCAGCGTCAAGCCCTTCCCGAAGGTCATCCTTATAGTGAACGATTGCAAGACCTGCAGAAATTCCTGCCTTCGGACCCATCATTAGAAGTTCATAGCCTTTGTCCGTTTTATAATAGCCTTCTTTTGCACCATTGTTCGCAGGTGGCTTCCCCTTAAAAGCGAGTTCTAATTCTCGAGCACAATCAAGCGCTGTTTGAAGAGGAAGGAGCGCAAGAACATCGTCCCCTCCTGAATAAATCAGAGTCCCTTTGTGTTTTTTTTCTACAACGAACGGAACAATATGTAGAGCAAAGTTCGAGAGCGCTTCGCTTATAGCCGAGTGAAGCGCAGGCGTAACAGGACATCTTGCTTCAAAAAAACTCTCTATTTTGCCCTTCTCATCAAGGCTTTCGTAGTACTTCTTAATATCTGGATGAAGCACCTCTCCAACCTTCGGAGACTTTCTACCTGAAAGCCATTTGCCCATTTCGTCGCCGTCCATCTGTAAAATGGCGTAATAAGCCGGAGGACCACTCTTCATCTTCTTCTTCGCTTTTTCTATTATTTCCCATACCTTGTCCGGACACGGGTCGTCTTCTTCAAAATCTTTTTTTGACCAATGAAGCCACTGACCACTCCATTTACCATATTGGCGGCGAATCTCATTGATGTCTATACCGGACGCCTCGAGCCATTTTCGGGCAGCCACCGTCGCCGTATCATCAAAATGAAGAGCGTCTAACTGGAGTTCCTTTTCAAGAAAGAAAGGTCCAAAGAACCGTTTGACCAATGCAACCGCTGAAAGCCTCTCTTTCTTGCGAATGTAACCGCCAAAATCTTTTGCGACTTTCTCCCAAAAACCATTTGAATCTTTAAGACCCGAAGGTCCCATCTGCTCGTATGAACCCAGAATGCTGCACTTCGGAGCAAACTCCTCATCTTTCGATTTCCCAAGCGTATGCGGAGGAATATGTCTTATCGCCCTCTCAGACTCCATTAGCCGCGCTGATAATTCCACATACATCTGCCATCTCCCAGCAGTATCCTGAGAGTACTTGGGTCTGTCTTTTTGAGGTATCAAATCTACCACTTTCCGAACTACATAAGCATCAGTGTAAGATTTCTGAAATTCCTCTCCCGTTAATAATCTCGAGACCGCATCGTCATCACCAATTGATGATAGAGGGAGAACCGTCGCATTGAAAGCGAAGAAACCGTCTATCTGCTCTTTCCAGTGCTTGTCCCACTCACTGTGGTGTTGTCTCAAATTCTTATCCAGTTCATCGTGAACCTTGCAGGCGATTTCATTCCACGCTTTTTTAGCGTCTTCAATACATTTATTGGCAAGCCCATCGGCGTCTTTTATGCCAACAAGCGCAAGAAAACGATTCGGAATGCAAGGAACTTCTTTCCCGTGCCTTTTAATATCTCCTTTTTTGAAGATTTCCTCCAACGCGGTATGTTTTTTTATAATCCAATGGTCAAGAAGCGGCAGCCCACGCATATATGGATATACGAAAGCGGTCGGACCATACTCCTCGATAACAGGAACCATAGCCCTGAAAGTAATGTATGACAGCAACATACTGCCCGACCATAAGTCCCTTACAGACCGCGCAGCCTCAATAAATGACTGAACAGGGCCAAGATTAAAGGATAACAAAGCGGCATTACCGTCAACACTTTCCGCCGCCGCAAAAGCAGCAACCAAATCGTTATGATTCCAAATCGTATGATTGGGTATGCGAGTATCAGCCGGAATGTTTGCCAAAAAACTCTTTTCTCTGGCAAGTAACTCCGGCAGACATCTCCAAACGGCAAAAAAACGCAAAAGGGGAGACTCAAGTTTGAACCATTCGTTTCTTCTGATAACAGATTCGACCACATCCTTATTGACATCTGAAACGCATATCTGCCCCTCTTGCCCGGATAAAGGCCCGGATAAAGGATGCACAACGGTCAGTTGGCTATCTTTTGGGCGAACTGCTCTCTCATAGTTCTCTCCTGCAGTCGGCAACGGCAAGCGTTCAATAGAGGCTGAAATCCTATCCGCATCTCTTATCATTTCATCGATTTTAATCTCTTTTACACTTGTCTCTAATATTAAACTCAGATAACTTTTTGCACGCTGATTATGATTCTTGATGTCCAACGCTTTGTCTGGAGGGTCGTGAAGAAAAGCCACCAACAACTTGTCCCAGTCCATCTATTTATTTCCTAATAGCAATTCTCAATAACTTATAACTTCTCGTTCTTCACTCTGTCAAGTCTAAAACCAACTTTTTTCAAGCACTCTCAAGAAAAACTTTCTCTGA
>Ga0123519_10010847_pt1 | contig 13514 bp, 14 predicted proteins | sample YelNatPaOPRAMG02_FD_87396 | JGI IMG/M metagenome (GOLD analysis project Ga0123519, IMG submission 87396) | Hot spring microbial communities from Yellowstone National Park - Yellowstone National Park OP-RAMG-02 (version 2) | ecosystem: Environmental > Aquatic > Thermal springs > Hot (42-90C) ...
AAAATTTTCACTCGTTGAATATAGGTAGATAGTATCCAATCCTTCAGGAAGTTTTTTAATTTCTTTCTCCATTACATTCTTTTTAAATCTTCTAACACTTATCTCATTCCTAAAATTCTCCTCCCCAAAAATCTCATTCATCAATAATCTCACATACATATTGCCGTTATAATCACATCTGACCAAAATGTTTCCTGTATCTTTTAATAAATCTCTTGCTAATTTTAATCTGTTTTCAAGTAATGTTATCCAAGTTGAATCTTTGTATTTAACATTGTAAAGATAATCAGCATCTTGTTCTTTGTTAAATGGCGGATCAATATAAATCGTCTGCACTTTTTCTTTGAATTTTGGTAGGATTATATTTAATGCTTGGTAGTTTTCTGATTTTATTAACCAGCCATCTAAAGATTGGTCTAAATCGTAAAATAAAGATAAAATTTCAAGTTCTAAATCTTTGAAATATTTTGTATCAATTGGTAAAAACTGATATTCTTTTTTAAGTTGTAATCCAGTTAAAGTTTTTTCTAATAAATTATCCGGTTCTTTTTCTAAAATCCCTAATTCTATCCATTCTTTAACCTGTTCTTGTAAGAATTCTTTAGCGTCTTTATTGATAAAATAATCTACTTCTGACTGGGATTCAAAAGTAGAAAATGCTTTTTCTAAAATTTCATCAGTAATTTTTATTCCTTTTTGTTTTAACTGCTTTTTTATTTCATCATAATTTGTTTGTCTTCTATTTTCAGAATAAAAAACATCAAAGAAAATAATGCCATCTTCAGAAATTTTCTTTAGTTCATAAACTAAACTTCTTTTTTCATTTGCTTTTCTATATTCTAATTTAGAAACATCAAAGAAAAATTGGTAAGGTTCGCCCTTATCTTCAATTTCAATTTTTAAGTTTTTAAAAATTCTGTCGGTTTTAACATAATAAAGCATTCTCGTTTTCCAGAATAAAATTACATCTTTGTCATCGGTATAAACTTTGGCATAAACATTTTGGAAAAAAGGAGTGTAGTTAAAATAAATAGAGCCGGATTTGGTAAAATACCGGCTAAAAAATGAATAAAGTTTATCAAATAATTCTTCTCTAAACTTTGGATATTTCTCTAAGGACTTGTTGATATCATCTTCTAATAGTTGACGGATTTTTGAGTAGTAAGAAGATTTTATCCGCATTAAATTAACAAATCCACCTTCACCTTCAATTTTAGCCCCGATAAACAAATCTTCTAGCGCTTTATAAAATTTTTCTTCTTTAGTCATATATTCTATTTTATCCCATTTCCTACTTTTTTCTTTGTAAAAATTACTTAAAGTGCCATGACTTTAAGATGTAGTTACATAACATTCCTACAATTTTCTCTTACTGCTATGATATTACTTTTTATATACAGTATTATCATTTCCATCCAACACCAGGGTACACATTTCCAACTTCCAATGGATACCACAGATTCCCTTTTCTCCTAACAACAAGGTTTACGATATCACCTTCTTTTAGATATCCGGCGATTTCTTTTGTAATATGGATTGGACCTATTTTTTCATCATCATAATTTAGGTAGAGATTATCTTCCTCAATTCCAATTATCTCTCCATAACCTTCCATGTAATCCTCGTATTTAAAGTTATCTAATGAAAATTTTCCTCTATTTTCAATACATAATTCATAAAGCAATGAAGCGGCTTTTTCAACCCTTGGCAGGTCCTTAGCGGCTTTTTTAGTGATTTTTATAACATCATCTATAATACCTTCGGCAAGAAGTCCATTTTTGTGGAGCCATTTGATGTATTTTTGTATAATTCCAGGTGCAGAGGTATTCATCCATACAGGGCCAATAACCTTTTTGATTAAGAACCATTCAAGAAAATCTGAGATATGTCCTTCATTCATTTCTTTAGTGTCAGCAGTTAAAATAATATTTCCTGCTTTATTCTCCTCGTAGGAGAGTTCACCGTAATTTTCAAGATAATTATAAAATAGATGTAAGACATATTCATACCTTTGAAATGTCTTAGCACTTAGATTGTTAGATAATTCCTTAAGAAACAATTTCATACTTTGCTCAATTTTCATAAATTTAAACCTCCTTCTTTATTTGCTTATGATGAATGCTGGAAGTTCGCTTTCAGCGGCTCGGTTAATCCTCACTTCCAAAAAGATTTCCAAGTAATCCACCAAGTCCAAATTTCTCTTCGCCTTTTCTTACCACTTTACCACCTATTTCTCTCCTCAATCTTGCAAGTGTCATACTTTGTAGAATTATTCTTCCAGGGCCTTTTAATGTAGCAAGAAAAATACCTTCTCCACCAAAAATTGCTGTTTTTATATCTTTAACAAACTCAACATCATAATCAACCGTCTCTTCAAAGCCAACAATGCATCCTGTATCTATCTGAATTTTTTCATTTTCTTTAAGTTCAACGCTATAAAAATCTCCACCGCCATGAATAAAAACAGTTCCTGGTCCTGTAAATTTTTCAAATATTAATCCTTCTCCTCCAAAAAATGCAACTCCTGCCTTTTTTGCGACACTTATAGAAAATTTAACATTTTTTTCAGAACATATAAAAGAATCTCTTTGGGTAATAAAAGAAACATTACTTTTTAGTTCAATTGCTTCAATCTTTCCAGGGAAATCTCCAGCAAATGCAACATATCCTTCTCCGGATGTTGATGTAAAGTAAGTCATAAAAATTGATTCTCCTGCAATAGTCCTTTTAAGGACATCTTTGAAAATATCTTTTGGGGTTTGCCCTTGTATTTTTGTTTCCATTAAGATATTATCACTTTTAAACAGCATTTTTCCTGCCTCCGCATAGATTTCTTCCCCAGGAGAAATATAAATTTTAACAAATTGAAGATTATTTCCTACAATTTCATATTTCATATTTTCCCCCTTGGTAAAATACTCACTTAACCGTTTGTATTTACAGTTTACAGTGAACAGCAAACTATTAACTATGTACTATGTACTAACCCCTATGTACTATCTTCCCATAACTGGCTTCACTGAGGGTTTACTAATTTTAGAACTATAAGAATAAAAGGTCAAATTTTTAAACTTTTAGAAATGAAGATTGATATAAGATAAAAGAAAGAAGAAAGGAGAACTATAGTTGCACCAGATGGAAGATTGAAAAAATATGAAAGAAAAAGCCCTGCTATCATAAAGAAAATACCAAGGACTACAGAAAAAAACATTATTTTCTTTAAACTGTAAAAAAATTGACTTATTATTGCAGATGGTATTGTCATAAGTGAGATTACCAGTATAATCCCAACGACTCTCAAAAGCAAAACAGTTGTGACAGCAACAAGAAATAAAAGAAAAAGGTAGAAGAAGTCAACATTCACTCCTCTTACTCTTGAAAATTCTTCATCAAAAGATATTGCAAGAAATTCTTTATAGAATAAAATAACAGAAATAAAAATGAAAAAATCAAGGGAAACCATAAGTTTAATATCTGTGTCTGTAATGGTAAGGATACTTCCGAATAGATAGGACAATAGGTCAGGTGCATATGTTTTTGAAAGTGAGATTAATATTATTCCAAGTGACATCCCGACTGCCCATAAAACCCCAATAATTGTATCTTCTTTTTCTTTTGCTTTTAAACTTGCCTTACCCATTAGAAATGAAGAAAATATACCAAATAAAAGTGCACCAATTAAAGGATTAAAACCAAAAAAGTAACCGATGCCAATCCCACCAAAACATGCATGTGATATTCCACCACTAATGAAAACAATTCTTTTAGAAACAACATAACTACCAATAATTCCACATGCAATACTTGCAAGAACTCCTCCAATTAAACCATTTCTAAAAAATTCAAATTTCAAAGCTTCAATCATGTTTTTTTAAAACCCTGTGTGGAATTCCATGTGCAATCATATCAACAGGACATCCATATACAGCCATTAACTCATCTATTCTTATTTCTCTTGAATCATGAAAGTAGAGTTTTCTATTAACACAGGCAACTTTATCAATATACGCAGAGATTATCCCTATATCATGTGAAACAAGAATTATTGTTAGTTTTTCTTTCAGTTTTTTCAATAGTTCATAAAATTCTTTTTCCCTGGGACTATCAACATTTGCCATTGGTTCATCAAGAAGTAAAATTTGTGGTTGGCTTACAAGTGCTCTTGCAACAAAAACCCTCTGCCTTTCACCACCAGAGAGTTCACCAATCTTTTTGTTTTTATATTGCTCCATTTCAACCTGTTTCAGTGCCATCTCAGAAATATCTCTATCTTCCTTTGAATAGTTTTTAAAATACTTTGTTCTGTTCAACCTTCCTGTAAGTACAACTTCCCAGACCGTTATAGGGAATTTCATATCAAAGAAAACATACTGCGGAACATAACCGATATATTCTCTTCCTTTTTCAGGGCTTTCTCCCATTACTTTAATATCACCCTTATATGGTTTAATAATACCAAGGATTGTTTTTAAAAGGGTTGTTTTTCCACCTCCATTTGGCCCGATTATTCCAAGAAAATCATTCTTCCTTACATTCAAATTTATATCTTCCAGAACAACCATCTCCCCGAATTTTACATAGAGATTTTTTATTTCAATAACATTTTCATTCAATCAGTGCCTCCTTTAATTTTTTTGCTGTTTCAATTACATCTTTTGAAAGTGGGTCAATAGAAATAACTTTCCCATTTATTTCCTTTGCAATAATTTCTGCTGTTTTAGGACTGAATTCTGGTTCTGTAATTACAATTTTTATCTTCTTTTCTTTCGCAATTTTTATTAAGTTTGTTATGTCTTTTGGACCTGGCTCACTTTCTCCAAGCTGAATTGGTATTTGAATAAGTCCGTAGTCACGTGCAAAATAACCAAAGGCAGGATGAAAAACAATAAATTGCTTTCCTGCTTTATATTTTAGTTCCTGTAAGATTTCGTTATGAACCTCTTCTATTTTTTTAATATACATTTCATAATTTTCTTGATAGGATTTGGCATTTTTCTTATCAACTTCACATAGACCATTTAGTATATTCAGAGAGATAATTTTTATATTTTTCAAGGAGTTCCAGATATGCGGGTCATTTTCTATTAAGTCAATTCCTTTTGAAGTATCATAAATTTTCATATTTCTATTTAACTTTGCTATCTTTTCTAAATAAAGATTTTCAAACTCTATTTTTGTCCCAACCTTAAAATAGGCAATGGACTTACTTATTTCTTTTATCTGGGATGGTTTTGGTTCGTATGTATGTGGTTCAGCCCCTGGTGGAACTAAGACAGTCACATTTACTTTATCTTTTCCAATGTTTTCAATAATTCCTGCATAAGGTAAGATGGTAGTTGAAACATTAATTTTTTCTTTTGTATTTAAAGGATATGTAGAAAAAGAATATCCAGACACAAAAACTAAAATTAAACCTATCAAACTTTCCAATCTTTTAATCATTTTACGCCTCCTCTACATTTTTTGCATATTCCACTTAAAAAAAACTCATGAGATTTAATATCAAAACCTGTTTTTTCTTCAATATCTTTCTTAATATTTTCAAAATCACATATATAAAATTCAGAAATTTTATTGCAATAAATGCATCTAATATGGTGGTGATGTTTTTTTTCTCCTTTACATATTCCATAATAAGTCATATCCTTCCCTTTAAATTTTGTAAGAATTCCTATATTGCTTAAATACTCAAGGTTTCTATATATAGTTGGGAAACCAATTTTTTTAAAATTGTCTTTTAAATAATTTAATACATCATAAGCAGAAGAATATTTCTCATTTTTAACAAAGTATCTTATTATTGCAACCCTCTTTGGAGTAATTTTTAATTTGTTTTCTTTAAGTATTTTCCTGTATCTTTTCATTATTTTGTAAATCCTCAGTGAAGCCAGTTATGTTAAGACAGTACATAGGGATTAGTACATAGTTGGTAGTACATAGGGGTTAGTACATAGTACATAGTTAATAGCAGAACGTTAAATCAAAATTCTAAATCCGAAATACGAAGCACAAAACAAAATGCAAAAATCAAAATGCAAAAATCCGAAATCCGAAACAAATTAATAATCAGAGAAGCTGGGCAGTATAGTTGTGTAATGTTAAATGTTTGATGTTAAATGTTTTAAAACATTACACATGAAACATTACACAGAATACGAACGAAGTTTAGTAAGTATTTACATTATTTTGTATCTTCTAAATAGAAATCATTTTCATTTATATTATACTAAAATTTGGTACCTCTGTCAATGGTCCGCTCTTCCTGGTTAACGAAAAGAAGGTGTGTGTTAGTGACAAAGGGAAAAGGTAAAGGGCAAAAGGGCAAATCGTATGATAGATGATTTTGCGATAAGCAATTAGCAAATTTGACTTTTTACAGATAATTTGTTAAAATGCTTAATATAATAAACAAAAAACGTAAATCATCAGGGAAGAGGGGTATGGAAGTTGTTTAATGTTAAATGTTTTATGTTTTTTTAACATGACACATAAAACATTACACATTAGATATGATGGCAGTTGAAAGGGTATCAGATATGAAAAAAAAGATTTTATATTCAATTTTATTAATTAGTATTTTTATAAATTGTAGATTGAATGGTGAAGATTATTTTTTTAAAAAAGGGAAAGGTGAAAGTAATTATTGGATAAAGACAATTGGAGCAGAAAAAAGTTTTAGTTATGCTCCCTCTGTAATAGTTACTAATGATGGATTTATAGAAATTGGTTATTCTTCTATTGATAATGAAAGTTTTGATTTTTGTTTTGATTTTTGTATAGTGAAATTGGATAAAAATTGTAATCTTGTATATAGTCAATTGATAGGAACAAAAGATTCAGATAAAGCATATACAATAAATAAAACAACAGATGGAGGTTATTTTATTGTAGGGTTTGTTGAAAGTCCTGAAGATGAATCTTTACAGAAAAAGAGAAAACCTATTGGGCAATCAGGTGAAAAACCGCAGATTCTTAATCCTGAAGAGATGCCTAAAAGTGGAGATATACTTGTAATTAAACTTAAAAAAGATATGAGTATTGAATGGGGCAAACTTATAGATACTGGGACAAGAGATGTATCAAACTCAGGAAGACAGACAAAAGATGGTGGGTATGTTATATCCGGCTCTACAGAAATAAATGGAACAAGAGATGCAATTTTAATTAAACTAAATAAAAATGGAGTTCTTGAATGGGCAAAAACAATTGGAGGGAAAAACAGAGAAGGTTCTTCTGCTATTGAAATCACTCCTGATAATGGTTTTGTGATTGCTGGAATTACATTTGAAGCAGGTTCTGTAGATACACTTATTGCTAAATTAAATGAAAATGGCGAGTTAAAATGGGCAAAAGCAGTTGGGGGAGGTAGAGTAGATTCAGATAATTGGGATGGAGTGAGAATAACAAAGGATGGTGGATATATTCTTGGTGGAGAATCAGATTCATTTGGTAGAGGAAAAGAGTTATCTATTGTAAAACTTAATAAAGATGGGATAGTTGAATGGAGTAAGGTTATAGGTGGTGACGGTGATGATGCTTGCTGGACTGTAACACCTACAAGTGACGGAGGATATATTGCAGGAGGTAGATATCAGGTTGAAGGAGATTTCCAGAAAGGAAATATGGATATCCCTGTTATTAAACTTGATAGAGATGGAAATTTAATATGGGCAACAATTATTGGAGACCCTTCATTTCAGGAGATTGAAGAAATCAAAGAAGTAGAAGATGGTTATGTTCTTGCAGGAGTAACTTCCGGGAAATTTTTTATTGCAAAATTGAATAAGAATGGGCTCATTCCTGGTTCAAAATTTACTCGTATGTTAACACCAAAAATTTCTTCTTCACAAGTAAAAACTACATCACTTAATTTTATTACAACAGATATAACTTCTAAATTAAAAATTACTTCTCCTACTCTTCACATTAAAAACCCTTATTTTAAAATTGAAGAATTCGGTTTTGATAGACCTTTCATTAAAAAGAGAAAACCTGGTCTTGATTAAAATATTGTTTATTTATCTCACCAAGGATGATTATTTATTCCTCTGATTATTAAAGATTGGCTTTAATGAAAATATATGATAATATTTAGTAAGTTGTCAGGGATGCAGGGAATGTTAAGACAGTACATAGGGGTTAGTACATAGTATAAATCAAAAATCAAATATCAAAAATCAAAATTCAAAATGACAATGCAAAATCCAAAATGGAAAATACGAAATACGAAGCACGAAATTCGAAATCCGAAACAAATTAATAATCAGGGAAGCTGGGTATAGTAAGACAGTACATAGGGGTTAGTACATAGTACATAGTTAATAGCAGAGTGTTAAATCAAAATTCTAAATACGAGGCACGAAACAAATTCAATCAGAGAAGCTGGGTATGACAGTTGTTTAATGTTAAATGTTTTATGTTTTTTTAACATGACACATAAAACATAACACATTACACATTACACATTGGATACATAGGATAAATGAAAGATAAAATAATAAAAATTGCACCTTCTATTCTTTCAGCAGATTTCAGTTGTTTAGGCGAAGAAATAAAAAAGGTGACTGAAGCAGGAGGAGATTTTATCCATTTTGATGTTATGGATGGGCATTTTGTCCCTAATATTACTGTAGGATACATAGTTTTGAAAACAATTAGGAAATGTAGCCATTTACCTTTTGAAGCACATCTTATGATAACTAATCCACAAAACTACTGGAAGAATTTTGCAGATTCAGGAGCAGATATAATAGGTATCCATATTGAATGTGAAATTGAACATTTACAATTGATAAAAGAAATAAGAAAATATGGAAGAAAAGTGTGTCTTGTTATTAATCCACCAACCCCTATAGAAAAAATATATCCTTATCTGGAAGAAATAGACCAAATACTTGTTATGACAGTAAATCCAGGTTTTGGTGGTCAGAAATTCATTCCAGACCAAGTAAAAAAAATTGAAATTCTTTCAAATTTAAAGGAAAAGAATAATTTAAAATTCCTTATAGAAGTTGATGGCGGTATAAATTTAGAAACAGCAAAACTTGTTAAAGAAGCAGGTGCAGATATTCTTGTAGCAGGTAATTTTATATTTACAAGTAAAAATTACAAAAAGGTAATAGACCAACTAAAATGGAATTGATAAATTTTAAAGAATTAAAAGAAATTTTACAAAAAAAGAAAGATATAGAAGAAAAAATAGAAAAAAAGGTCTTTGGAATAATTGAAAAGGTAAAAAAAGAAGGAGATAAATCCATTATTTATTTTACTAAAAAGTTTGATGGAATAAAATTGGAAAGCATAAAAGTAAAAAAGGAAGAATTTGAAAAAGCAAAAGAAATTTTAACTAATGAAGAAAAAATTTTAATTAATGAAACAATAAAAAGAATAAAAAAATACCATGAAAAACAGATGCCAAAAAGTTTTGTTCTGATAGAAAAAGGATGTAAAATCCAGTTTAAGTTTTCACCAATTGAAAAAATAGGGATTTATATTCCTTCTGGTCAATATCCTTTAATTTCTACAATTCTTATGAGTGTAATTCCTGCAAAAGTTGCAGGAGTAAAAGAAATTTTTATTGCAACTGCTCCTTCTAAAAATAGTGTTAACCCTTATATTTTAGCAATATCTTCTCTTCTTGGAATAAAAGATGTTTTTTCTGTAGGAGGAGCACAAGCAATTGCTGGATTTGCTTATGGAACAGAAACAATCCCAAAAGTTGATAAAATTGTTGGTCCAGGGAATAAGTATGTCAATATCGCTAAAAAATTATTATATGGGAAAATTGGGATTGATTTATTGGCAGGTCCAAGTGAAGTTGTTATTTTCTCTGATGAAACAGGAAAAGAAAAATTTATTACAGTAGACCTTTTAGCACAGATGGAACATACAGATGGTTTTGGGTTTTTAATAACAACTTCAAAAAAATTAGGCGAGAAAGTTTCTTCACAGGTTAAAACTGGATATTGGATGTATGTAAAAGATATAAATTCTGCAGTTGAAATTATAAATTATATTGCTCCAGAACATTTACAGATAATATGTAAGAACCCTTATGATATTGCAAAACAGGTTATTGCAGGTGCAGTTTTTATAAATAATTATTCACCTGTTGCAGCAGGGGATTACTTTATAGGTCCAAGCCATATTCTTCCAACAGGTACTTCAGCAAAATTTTCTTCAGGTCTTTCTGTTTATAGTTTTTTAAGAAGTTATGCAATTATTGAAACAAATAAAAGTTTTCTTGAAAAATATGGGAAATATATTATAGCACTTGCAGATATTGAAGGACTTAAATTCCATTCTCAATCAATTAAAATAAGGAAAGCCGTTTAGAAACATGTGCATTTTATGTAATGACAAATGATGAATGGTGAAGGGTAAAAGGCAAACTAATAATAATTTAATTAAATCTGAAGGAAGTGAGGAGCAGGTTCAACAGATAAATTTTTCTAAAATAAAACAAAAAGGTAAAATAAAAATATGAAAAGAAAAGCAGAAATTATAAGAAAGACAAAAGAGACAGAAATAAAAATTAAACTTATTATTGATGGTAAAGGAGAATCCAGGATAGATACTGGAATAGGATTTTTAGACCACATGCTTGAACTATTTTCAAAATTTTCTAAAATTGACCTTTTTGTAAAAGGGAAGGGTGATTTAAAAGTTGATGAACATCATCTTATTGAAGATACAGGAATATGTTTAGGGCAAGCGATAAAAAAAGCATTAGGAGAAAAAAGAGGTATTTATAGGTTTGGTTTTGCTTCTTTGCCTATGGATGAAGTGCTTGTTCAAGTAAGTATGGATATTTCAGGCAGACCATATCTTTTTTTCAATGTCCCTTCTTTAAAAGGGAAAGAAGGAAGTTTTGACACAGAAAATGTAAAAGAATTTTTGAAAGGTTTTGTAAATCACACTGGAATAACTCTTCATATAAACTTAATTTATGGTGAAAACTTACACCATGTAAATGAAGCAATTTTTAAAGGGGTTGCAATTGCTTTAAAAAGTGCAATAAAAATAGAAGATAGGTCTTTCCCTTCAACAAAAGGAATAATAGATTAAGTAAATTGTGAAGACAAACCCAGAATTTTTAACTTTAAATAAATTACGGGAATTACTGGAAAAAGAAAATATTGATATTAAAAAATATTTGGGCCAGAATTTTCTTATTGATAGAAATGCAAGAGATAAAATTGTTTCTTTACTGAACTTAAAAAATAAAGATATTGTTGTTGAAATTGGGCCTGGTCTTGGAGAATTAACTGAATTGCTTGTAGAAAAAGCAAGGAAAGTATATGTATTTGAAATAGATAAAAAATTTTGTTCAATTTTATCAAAAAGGTTTATGGGTTTTAAAAATTTACATATTCTTGAAAATGATTTTCTAAAAAGTGATGAAAATTTCTGGAATTCTCTTTCAGAAGTAAAAGTAATAGGAAACACACCATATTATATAAGTTCTCCAATTGTGCTCCATCTTTTAAAATTTTATCATAAAATAAAACTTGCTCTTTTAACTGTTCAAAAAGAAGTAGGAGAGAGATTTGTTGGTAAATGTGGAAGTAAAAATTATGGAATAATTTCAGTTCTCCTTTCAATTTATAGTGATACAAAAATATGTTATTCCTTAAAAAAAAATTTATTCTATCCTATGCCAAAAGTAGATTCTGTTGTTATTAAAATGATTCCTTATTCAAAACCTAAAATTGAGATAAAAAATGAAAAAAAATTCTGGGATTTCCTACCGTTGATTTTCAGTTATAGGAGGAAAAAAATTTCTAATGTTGTAAACAAATTATTTCATTTGAATAAACTTGGATTTGAAAAGATGTTAAGAGAAAAAGGGATACCTGAAAATATAAGAGTGGAACAATTGCCACCTGATAAAATTTATCAAGTTTTTGAAATAATTAACTCTTCAAGATAAAAACAGGAGGTGAAATGGAAAATTTAATTAAGTTTATAAGGGAAATACCAAATTTCCCTAAAAAAGGGATTCTTTTTAAAGACATAACTCCTTTATTAGAAAATGGGAATGCCTTTTCTGATGTTATATCTATTTTTGTAAAAGAGTGTCCACCTGATGTAGATAAAATTGCTGCAATTGAATCAAGAGGATTTATTTTTGGTTCTGCTTTAGCATATCATCTTAAAAAAGGTTTTGTGCCTATTAGAAAATCAGGTAAACTTCCATGGGAGAAAGTAAAAGTTGAATATGACCTTGAATATGGAACAGATATAGTTGAAATGCATAAAGATGGAATAAAAAAAGGAGAAAAAGTTGTTCTTGTAGATGACCTTTTAGCAACAGGAGGAACTGCACTTGCATCCTGTCATTTAATAGAAAAATGTGAAGGTATAGTAGAAAAAGTCCTATTTTTAATTGAACTAAAAGAACTAAATGGCAGAGAAAAAATAAAAGATTATAACATTTTTTCTATTTTAAAAATGTAATGCTAAATATTTAACAATTAGAAACTTATCTTCCTTTGTTAAATCCAGCGGTTTACAGAAGTTGGTTTAAATTACCAGAGTGTTCTATCAAGAGGTTCTATTACCCTATGTGGAATACCTTTTCTTGGTTGAGCCATAAACTCTTCAACTGTTTCTTTCCATTTTAGATAATGCTGTGTCTTTTTATGTTCTTTTGCTGCTTCTTCACTTTCGTATGCTTCATATAAGGTAAAACGGCAAGGGTCTTCAATGGACTGTAATACATCAAATCTCAAATTTCCTTCCTCTTTGATGGAATTTTTATGATTTTCAATAGTCGCCTTTATGAAATCGTCTATCCTTTCTTTTTTTACATAAATCTCCACAAGAGTTACTATCATATTCACCTCCATTTTTACTTGGGGATAAATTCCACCTCAATCTCTGTGTAATGTTTTATGTGTCATGTTTAACATTACACAACTTTAGTAAATACTCACTAAACACTGTTCGTATTCAAGTAGTCAGTAGCCAGTATATAGGGAATAGGTAAAAATAATTACTCCCTGCTTCCTGACTGCTGACCCCTGAGCCCTTAAGTAGTCAGTGTACAGTTTACAGCACACTATGTACTATGTACTAACCCCTATGTACTATCTCCCCATACCCAGCTTCCCTGAGAACCTACGAATTGTTTCGTGCTTCGTATTTCGGATTTTCCATTTTTGATATTTGCATTTTGATTTTTGATTTACTCCCGGGCTTCTCTCGTGATTTACACAATAAATACTTATTTTCTAAAAAGAAAAACAAGAGTAATTACAAATTTTTTCTTTCTATTTTTACAAACGAAAAAGTTTAATGCATAATCAGAATAAAAATTTTTTATTTTAAAAAATGGGTTTTGACCTTGCCATATAACCTCAATATCTTTAAAAAATACTTTTTTCTGGATTTTGGTAGGTAATGCTTTCCATATAGATTCTTTAAAAGAAAAACCTAATGCATAATATAGAAATTTATTTTTAGATGGTATTTTTTCTATTTCTTTATCTGTAAAAATTTTTCCAAGAAAA
>Ga0123519_10010848_pt1 | contig 13514 bp, 8 predicted proteins | sample YelNatPaOPRAMG02_FD_87396 | JGI IMG/M metagenome (GOLD analysis project Ga0123519, IMG submission 87396) | Hot spring microbial communities from Yellowstone National Park - Yellowstone National Park OP-RAMG-02 (version 2) | ecosystem: Environmental > Aquatic > Thermal springs > Hot (42-90C) ...
AATGTTTACATTCGAAAATACTCGCTCGTACATAGAGCCATCCTATGATTTGATGATAGTTGTGAAGAAAAAGGATTGGGGAGAGGGTCTTGGTGCATCTCTTGATTACAGTTCATTCGGCCTTATATCTGGCATTAGTTATTCGGATAGTTCCTTCATTGCTACAGATGACAGGTTCAAGGTATCTATAAATGGGGGATTGAACATCAGGAGCAACTTAGACGATGGCAAAAATAGTGTTGTCCTCACTCTTGCCTCTCTGGATATGCTGTATATTCCATCGATTCTAAGATTCAGGTATTTCAAACCTGATATAGAGATGACCATCTCGGATACGAGTTATATGAGGGCAGATATACCGCTGAATGAATATCGCATATTCTCTGTTGACTCATCTCTTTTGGCTGGGTTTGAACTTCTCAAAGGTATGACCTTTTCGTATGGACTTGGAACAGAGTTTCTCTATACCCACGACTTCGATTATGTCCTTGGAAAAGATGTGAAGCTCGAGAGAGTAAGACTCTTGAGAAACTACCTCCATTCAAGATTGAATTATTTGATAAAGGAGATTATGTTTAGGAGTGATTTGAGGGAGAATCTCAGACTCAAGCTGCGATACTATATTCCATCGGAGATGGAATCACACTGGCTCATTTCGGCTGATTATCAAAAAGTCTATATGTTTGCTTTTGATTATCTAAAGGTCTGTGGGGGCGGGAAGGTTCTCACGGGAGGAATCCCCTTCTTCGACGAATTTTCAATTGCATACTCCTCTTTCAAGTCCTCTTTCTCCGATAGATATTATGCAAGGGACGCAATCTACCTGTCACTCGAATACAATCTATCTCTCTACAGGGATATCCTTCACGCGGCGATATTTACAGACTTTACTCTCTTCTACTACAAGGATTATTCTTCTGATGCAATGTACTGGCTTGGAGCTATAGATGGCGGGGTAGGCATTAAGGTCCTAATACTCGACACTTTTCTGTCAAGGATAGACTATGTGGAGGCGTTTGCCTTCAACGGGTCAAGAAGCAACCAGATACTCTTTTCTATAAGCAAGGTCTTTTAGGTGTCAGGTACAAATAGGCTATAATTAAGGTATAAGACATCGGCTAACCTATTGATATTGTTGGATATTTTTCACAATACACCATCCATGGTGTCAGGTACAATTTACCCTCCAATTTGTCCCGATTTTCTTGTAGAAAAGGCGAGGTATGTGATTTTGACTTTTGCCTGTTGACATAATTGAAACCAGCGCCTAATATTTACATCTATATTATGTAATACTTTTTTGGAAGGAGTCATTACATATGGAGAGAAAGATATATTTCGATAACAACGCTACCACACCAGTGAGGAGAGAGGCATTCGAGAAGATGATACCCTTCTTGACCGAACACTTTGGCAATCCGAGTTCTGTACATTGGGCGGGCAGGAAGGTTCATCAGGCAATAGAGGAGGCAAGGAACAATGTGGCAAGGCTTCTTAATTGCACAGACAGAGAGGTCGTATTTACTGCAGGCGGCTCAGAGTCAGACAATCAAGCCATAAAGGGCACCTTCTTTGCCAACAAGAGCAAGGGTAAACACATCATCACTACTAAGGTAGAACACCCGGCAGTACTTGAGACAGTAAAGGATCTGAAGAAGTTTGGTGCTGAGGTAACATTTTTGGGCGTAGATGAGTTTGGAGAACTCGACTTAAACGAGCTCGAAAGATCCATAAGACCTGATACGATTCTTGTAAGTATAATGTATGCAAATAATGAAACCGGTGTTGTCTTCCCGATAAAGGAGATTACAAAGATTGTAAAGAGGAAGAATCCGGAAACGATCGTTCATACAGATGCCGTTCAGGTCGCTGGTAAGGAAAGGATAGATGTAATAGATCTTGGAGTAGATCTGTTATCGATATCGGGCCACAAGTTGTATGCCCCAAAGGGGGTGGGTGCACTCTATATCAAAAAGGGTCTCCGTATAGATAGACTTATATCCGGTGGGCATCAGGAGAGAAACAGGCGCGCTGGTACTGAGAATGTCGCCTCTATCGTCGCCCTTGGTGAGGCGTCGAGGCTCGCAATCGGAGAGATAGAGGAAGAGAAGAAGCGATTGAGTCATCTACGAGACAGGCTCGAGAATGGTATTCTCGAAAAGATACCATATGTCAAACTCAACGGGCACAAAACACACCGCCTGTGCAATACAACAAATCTGTCTTTCAAATATGTAGAGGGAGAAGGTATACTTTTATCTCTCGATATGGTTGGTATTGCCGCCTCGTCCGGCTCTGCCTGCACGAGTGGCTCATTGGATCCATCACATGTACTGCTGGCAATGGGACTCGACCACGAAACTGCGCACGGTTCTGTAAGGATCTCTCTTGGGAGATTCAATTCAGAAGAGGAGATCGACTATATGATTCAGGAACTGCCACCAATCATCGAGAGATTGAGAAGTATGTCTCCACTCTATAATAGAAGGCCTGACGAACCAGAGCCGTTCAGGGTAGAGGCGTGCGAAGACCATAACCACGGGGAGGAATAATGCCAAATCAGAAATGTACAAGAAGCCCTCAACGAAAGGTGAAATGTGTAAAATGCCTATCTCTCGTTAGTGAACTCCTCAAGCAACCTGATCTTGCCGAAGACGAAATTCTGAAGCTCAATAGAATTATGAAGTCTCTGGAAAAGGGTTCCATTATTTCAGAATCACAGGTAGAATACATATACGACCTTTGGGAGAGATACGGCAACCAGGAGTAATTCTCCAATTCCATTGACTGATATGGAATAATTCTTGATCGTTTCTTGTTTAATAATAAGGTATGAGTAAGAAGAGAGAAAAAATCAAAGAAGAATTCATAAGGCATTTGAGAGATGTATATAATCTATGCCTCTATCTAACCAGAAATGGTCAGGAGGCAGAGGACCTTACACAGGACACATTTTTGAGGGCACTCGAATATATCGACTCATATACCCCGAATACCAACGCAAAGGCATTCCTTTTCAAGATCGCAACGAGCATATTCTATAATAAGATAAGCCGCATCAACTCGGAGCATAATATCGAATACAGGAGCTTCTCTGAGGATGATGGCTCTGAGGTGGTAGGTAGAGACCTGACGCTGGTGGAGGACGAAGAGGACAGATTCATAAAGGAATACACATCAGCGGAGATCAGGAGATTACTCTTGAATCTCTCCTTTGAGCACAGAACTATTCTCATTCTGGCTGATATGGAAGAATTTTCTTACGAAGAGATATCAAAGATACTGAATATCCCTATAGGTACTGTAATGAGTAGACTCAACAGGGCGAGGAGTGCACTCAAGAAAGAGATATTCAGGATGAACGAAACCATAGAGAAGGAATCGAATGGGCTCAATGCCCACAAATCGAGAAACAATGTGGAGTATCTCAAACACTGATGGATTGTAAAGAAGTAAAAAATCTAATCACGCTTTATGTAGACGGTGAACTCGACCCCGTCGACAACAGGGAGATGGTAGAGCACATATCGAGGTGTGAAGCCTGTTATCTGGAGACAAAGAGAGAGAGATTTGTAAAGAGGCTACTAAAGGACAATAGAGCATCTCAGGAACCCCCATTGAGGCTGATAGCCAATATAAACGATCTATACAGAGAGAAGAGAGAGTGGCTCCCTATCGCTTTGAAGTTTGTGCCCGCCTTCATCTTCTTGTTCTTCCTCTCATTTATGCTCGTTTACAAGATTCAGCAGGAGAGACTGGACAATAAGATATTCAGAAATATATCTAATCCCCCATTGAGTGCGTCTGTAAGCGACATCAACAAGTTTTTCTCCATCTTCAAGCCCTCAGCCAACAGGCTCATCCTCAATAATAAGCCAGCATCCAATATCAAATTCGTCGGTCTGAGATACAACAGGTTGGATGACAAAGAGGCCGCGCATATATATTATAGCCACAAAGGAAAGAATATCTCTGTATTTGCAATAAGTGGCACAATCATAGACAGGGCACATTTTACCCCATTTACGCCATTCAGGGACAACTCATATATAGTAAAACGCGATGGAAAGAATCTCCTATTATCCACAGACAGAGATATCACCTATGCAGTGGCTGGTGATGCGGACGAGGACGAGTTATACGAGATACTCTCGAGCCTTAGATGAGTAGAATAGCCCTTATTACCGATTTTGGAGATTCACACTATGCAGGCATACTCAAGGGTGTAATCAGTTCAATAGACCCGTCAATCCCAACCATAGACATCACACACCACATAAGCCCTCAAAATATAATAGAGGCAGCCTTTATACTCAAAGAGGCATACCCATTCTTTGGCACGAATACGGTATTCCTTACAATAGTAGACCCCGGTGTAGGTTCTGATAGAAGGGGAATTCTCATCAAAAAAGGGGGAAACTATTTCATCGGTCCCGACAACGGTGTCTTCGAATTTGTAATAAGAGATGGAGATTACGAGGCCTATGAGATCATAAAAAAGGATTTCTTCACCAGTAAGATATCCAATACTTTTCACGGAAGGGATATATTTGCACCGCTGGCAGCATTTGTGGCATCAGGAAAGGAATATAGAGAAGTTCTCAGCCCAATTGAGGACCCAACGAGGCTCGAGATACCTCAACCAGAGATTACCGACAGAACCATTACAGGAGAGATTGTCTATATAGACAGTTTTGGTAATCTTATTACCAACATACCCAGAACACTCGTCGAAGGATATAATTGCTCTATAAAAATCAAGAACAGAAGACTTGGAAGGATCAGAAAGACCTATTCGGAAGTAAAAGGAGGCCTGCCATCTGCCCTTATAGGTTCGTCGGATATGTTAGAGATTATGGTCTCTTGTGGCTCTGCCGAAAAGTGGTTTAACATCAAGCGAGACAGACTGAAAAATTACAAGATCATTATTAATCGCCACCCACCGAAAAACTCATCTCCAAAATAAGCATCTCAACAAGCTAAGAGGCATCTGACAACTTTCAATTCACGCTTCTATTCTCCCTCTTCGAGGGAATATCAATCCTCTCTACCTGTACATATTCCTGACTCTTTCTGTTGAGAGAAGAGATATTGGATATTGCCGTCTTGATTATACGATTTATATCTCCCTCACCTTCATAGAAGAGATTCAATATACAGATGTTATACTCCTTCTGGAACCTCTCGAAGACACCGCTCGATATGGTGCCCGGCATACAGTTGAATGGGGAGACATTTATAATCAGGGATACACCACTCTTGATGAACTCCAGTGCCCTCCCTATTGTGATTATGGTCTCTCCCTCAAATAGCCTGTTCACAAACTTCGAGCCCAAATCTATTGTATCTTTTACATCGGGTTCTGCTCTATCGGAAAGGATTGGTGAGGCGATGTCATAAAGCTCCTTCTCCGTCATCCTGAAAAACTGCTTGAACAATAGTGCCTTTGTAGCATTTACCGGATTAGCCTCTCTTAAACCCTCGTTGATGAAATAGATCCTCATCTCAGAGACATAGTGGAACCACTCGGCAAGCGGTGTCAACCACGCCTCTGCGCCGGCATCCTCTATGAATCTTATGAGATTTTGGTTGGAGAAAGGCTCTGCCCTTACATATATCTCTCCCATAACTCCCACAAGCGGGATCTTCCTATTCTTGTCGACTCTCACTCTCCCGAAATCCTCCACTGCGCTCTTCAGTATATCGGCAATATCGAGTTCCCGTTCGATACCCTTTTCAAACGCCCTGATATATCTATTCAACAACCTGTCGGTCTCTCCCTTTCGTAATTCATAGGGTCTTATCCGCATTGCCATTTTATAAAGGATGTCCCCTATTACAACTGAATACCAGAGTTTCATCCTCAGGCTCACAGATAGTCCCTTGTATGTATTATAGGCGGCCGGAGAAATTATCTTTACATCTCCATACCCCGCCCTCGATAGGGCTATCTCAGAAAGAAGAGAATACTGACCAAACCTACAGGGACCCGTAGCAGTAGGCATAAAATAGGCTATCTCATTAGGGCTATACTTCCCCTTCTTTAAATAACTCAATAACGACCCGAGGGTGACTATCATAGGGAGACACTCCGAACCACGAGTATACATCTTACCAAGGTTGAAGGCATCGTAGTCTGTCTGGGGCAGTGCCTCGGACCTGTAGCCCTCGCTTATGAAAGACGAGGCAAATAGTCTGCTCGTTATCTCGTGCATAGGAGGAATTAGAACTACCCGATTCGTAAGAGGATCTGTTGCAGATTTCTTTGCTTTGAATTTCGTAATATTCTTTTTTTCGGATCTGAGAACCTCCGCAAATGCCTCTATTCTGGTCTGATATCCGGCGTCGGCACCGTGCTCATCCATTTCGAGAATGAGCATAGGCTTTCTACCCATAATATCCTCTGCAAAAGACAGGAGAAACGAATCAGGTCCGCACTTGAAGTTGGATATATATACAGTATTCAATCGTCTATTCTCGGCAACAGTATACAGTGCGGATATTATACGCCCACCATACTCCCAGTATATATTCTCGAATCTGCCCCTCAAATGCTCTACATCATAAGGCATCATATCGATTGGTATAACCTTGAAGCCAAGTGCCGCAATCTTATTCGCTATCGAGAGATTCACATCCGGGTCAATACTATTATAGGGCCTGCCGATCATTACAATCGCCCGCTCATCCTCTTTGAGTGAATCGATTATCTCTTTGCCATTATATACAAGCGACCTCTCTACTCCCCTCTGAATCTCCATCGCCTTATTAAAGGCGTCTATTACCTCCTCATATTCTACATCCATTTTGTCCTTCAGGTTATCGTAGATAATACTGGCAATTCTATCAGCCGGCATCCTCAAATCCAGCGGGAATGTAATGAGTCTCTTCTCATCATCTCTTCGCATCTTCATAATGCTTCTCACCATAGAACCAAACGAGGAGAGATATGGACAGAAGAGGTCGTTTGTTGTAACGCCACTCTTCTCTTCGGATATCATATCAGGTGCAAATACAAAATCCGTCTTTACCGTGTTCAATAGATACCTTATATGTCCGTGGGCAATCTTGATTGGATAACAGAAGTCAGAGGTGAGTACCATAGACCCAAGATGGGCGATATCCGAATCGGTTCGTCGGGAGAGTACCGGTTTCATTCCGAGCAGGACAAAGAGATTATAGAACAACGGGAAGTACGAATAAGTCGACAGTGCCCTTGGAATCCCGATCGTGTGTTTGTATTTTATATTCAACGGAAGAAGGGATTCCCTTATAATACTCTCTCTGAGCTCGAAAGGCTCATAGTTTGGAGAGTGTCTCATACCCTTTTCATCCTCTTCCCTACCACACATATAGCCCCACGAGGATATCCTTTTTTTACTCTCATCCTCTACAGAGAATATCTGACAGTGATTCGAACAGAGCTTGCATTCGGACTTTGTTATGTGTACAGGCCTGTCAACAATCTCGAAGCCCTTGAACCTGCTAACTGTTTGCTTCTCACGCATTCTATCGATTAGAATGCCCGCGGCACCAAATGCACCATTGATGTGGCAGTATGGACTCACATCTACCTTCACATTCAGCAAATTCTCGATGGCTGCTACAAGTCCTTTGTTTCTCGCGGTTGCGCCCATAAATACCACTCTTGCTCTATCTACAGGACGATTTCCAACGACCTTTGTCAGGTAATTCTGAATAATCGAGTAATGAATAGCGGCAAGCACCTCCTTTTTGGAATACCCGCTCCGCAACAACCTATTCATATCCTGTTCCATAAATACAGTACACCTGTCGGATGTAAATGGTGGAGATAGCCCTAAGACTGTATCTCCCACCTCAGATATTCTATATCCGAGTTTCTTTGCCTGTTCTTCTACAAATGAACCAGTTCCTGCAGCACATACATAATTCATATTGGAATCCGCTACCCTGCCATCTTCTATGCGGATGTATTTCGAATCCTGCCCGCCAATCTCGAATATCGTCTTTACATCCTCGAACAGAGTTAATGCCCCACTAGCGTATGCTGTAATTTCATTGATGATCAGGTCTGCTCCAAAAACTTCCCCTACAAGTTTCCTTCCACTGCCTGTAGTTGCAAGTCCTACTACCTCAAACGATGTATTATACCTGCTCTCGATTTCCTTCAATGCCTTAAATATATTTCTGGTAGCCATTATCGGCTCTCCAGAGGTCTTCCTGTAAATATCTGATAGAATTCTCTTCCTTTTATCTACCAGAGCACACTTCGTGCTTGTAGAACCTATATCCAATCCAATATATATCTTGAGTCTCTTACCCGAAATGTCTTCGTAGATATTTATCTCATTATCAAGCCCATCGACATAAGAATCACGAATCGTGCTCTCTGGATAATTGCTCAGTTTCAGACTGAGCATTGGTCTCTTCCTCTCTTCACTCCTCTGGGATGTGCCTTTGTTCAAAAGCGCATTCTTCAAGACCTCAATACCAAAACCCCTCTCGAGCCTTGATATGATCGCTGCGCCCGCGGCACCCGCCACCTCCGAATTTTCCAAAACAATTACCTCGTTTCCAAAGAGTTCAGAGAGCCAGAAGATGACCTCCCGGTTCAGTGTCAAGCCTCCCAAGACAACAATCTTCCCCTCTATTGACTTCCCTCTGATAAGTGTCTGGTAGATGGTAGTTGCAAGTCCCTTGCAGAGCCCCGAATAACTCTCCTCCTTGGTGTAGCCCTCTTGCTGTCTATGTGTAATATCCGATTTTGCAAATACGGCACACCTTGTAGCAATAGACGGAGGTGAGATTACCCTCTTGAAGTTCTTCACTGTATCATAATCGAGAGCCAATCTCGAAAGCTGTTCATCTATGAAAGACCCAGTACCAGCAGCGCATAGAGAATTTGCAGTCAATCCCGCGACCTCTCCCCGCTCATTTAGGGTTACATATGTAAGAGAACCTGCACCTACATCTATTATATGCCTTGCATCTGACTTAAATCTCTTTACAAACGCGATATTACATCTCACCACATCAAGCGGTTGAACCTCTGAGAAGATATCTCTTATGACATCAGCCATAGTGCCGGTTATGTGAAATACCTCCGGTCTCTCATCAAGAAATTCATCAAGATGTTTTGCCATCAAGGCTATTGGATCAGAATGGTGACGCAGATACCATTTTTTTATTATATCTCCCCCCTCATCGATTACACAGACCTTCAAAAAAGAGGTCCCTATATCTATTCCAAGATATCTCATAAACCCAGTCCTCCCACAGATAGTAAAGTTTTTCTACCACATAAAATTTATGAGTCAAGACATATTCTTAAAAGGCCCCAAGCAATCACAGCCCGATTTTGCAACACCAAGCTTAGAAATGGGTAAGTGGGAAGTGGGTAAATAAGAAGTGAGAAATGGGTAAATGAGAAATGGGTAAGTGGGAAGTAAGAAGTGGGAAGTGGGAGATGGATAATTAAAATTCCCCTTCGATAGAGAATTGATCCGAGGACCGACACGGTTCACCGACACCGATCACGAATAAAAGTGAATAAGTGGGAAGTGGGAACACTAATAAATGAGTAAATGGGGAAATGGGAAATGGGTAAGTGAAGATTCTCCTCTAATAAAGGGATGCTCCGAAGACCGACACGGTTCACCGACACCGATCACGAATAAAAGTGAAGATTCCCCTCTGGTAGATGGATGGCTGTTGAAGGGAGACGGGGTGTTTTCTCTCTCAGAGAGAGGTATCTACGGAAACCATATGGAGTGTTTTTCACAGAGGTTCAATTTGCTGGATAATTCCATCATTTTCCATAACAAACAGCCAATACCCCCTACATTTTCACCAACAATTCAGAAAGTGCCAGCTACTTTTAGGGTTCTCAATATAAAAAAAGCGGCAGAATTTACTGCCGCTCTAATTCGATTATATAAAGACAATATCAGATTAGTAGCACTGAGCCTCGTACTTAACAACAATGGTTGCACCCTTAGGCGGAACTGCATTTGCACCAAAGTAGATGGAGTTGTGGTCCGGGTCATACTGATAGCCGTTGACTGGGTCCTTATTAACAGGATTCCCATTAACCGTAACCTGAATTGTGTTGGGATCTGCTGGTCGGGATAGATAGTACTCTACCTGAGCCGTCCACACATCAATGCCGAGTTCATTGAGTCTGTCTCCCCATGTCGTATCACATATTGAATATGCCCTTCCATTCCCTACCTTCTTCCAGAAGTCCAGATATCTCTGGGCTGCATATGCGCCGTTTCCGTTAGCGGTATCTCCACAATCCGCTGCCTTTGGTGGATTCTGGATTGTTCCGTGTCTATCGAGGCCACAAATAATATTTGCCGATAATAGATCCGTATTTCTTACACCCTTTATCTGTTTGAAGAAGTCAACATAGTAATCGACAGAGGCAGGTGACTGGTCCTCCTCATCCGACATCATAATCAATGCGAGTTTGGAGAATTTGGTATTGCTGTTTCTCAAGAACCCTTTATTGCCCTGTGGGTCGTTTATAATCGGGTCTGAGAGTGCCATTTTTGCAGCCTCCAGACATGCCTCCTGTTCGTCAGAACAACAGGTGCCAACTGTAGCATTCGCTGCAAATGCCTTATTGAAGTCTGTGGTTACCGGGTCAAATGTTGGGTCCCTCGGTGCAGCCGGTGGATAGTTGGCTATGATCTTTGGATATCCGCTCTTTGCATAAAGCACACCGGGATAATTCATCACCCCATTTATCTTTTCGGGGTCATTTATCTCTGATGTAATCACACCAATATTAAAGTCGATCTTGTATTCTCCTGTCACAGGATCTTTTACTGTAGCATAACTCGAGAACTTGGAGAAATTACCAGCGAGCATCGATTGCTCATCTCCCATAGAACCAGAGTTGTCTACGCACCACAAGACATCCACAATCGGTTTGTCTGACTGTTTGAATGTATCGGTCACATATTTATCGGGTGTGGCTTCGCCCTTCAGAGGCACCTCTACATAACCGTTGTTTGCATTAGGTGCGTCTGTCTGAATTCTGAGTTTGCCCGTCTCTACACCCTGCTGAATGGATGGCCTGTACTTGAGTTTTATGACTATAGAAGTATTGGGTTGAATGGTGGTCTGACTTGCAGGCTTGGAGGTAATGATAAAGGGTGGAGATGGTGTGGCGGAGATATCAGGACCAACTGTAAGTTGTGCAGTTCCGTTGTTATATAGTTTTACCACTATCTCCTGGGAGTTACATCCATATGTTACTATTCCAAAGTCGATTGGATTTGGAAGCACATCGAGTCTCGAATTGACACCGGTGCACTGTAGTTTTATACACCAGCCGGCTCCTTCCATCTGACAGGATGTAGGCTGATTTGCCGCATCTGTATTTATATAGAGATAATTATAAGTACCAAACATATCTGGAACACCCATAGAATTGGGCGCAGAACCAGTTCCTGTTGGGCAGCACTTACTCTCGATCTTTGTAAAATTACCTATATCCACTTTGGTACCGTTATAATTCTTAACAAGTGAGAACCACGGGCCTGTCATACTCCCCTTCTTTACGGTATTGATAGTACAGACATCTGCACCCTTATTCTCCATCAAGATACTCTTGGTACTGCAGGCACCCTTTGCAACATTCCCAAAGTTGAGAGAAGAGGACGGGGTTACGGTGAACTGACAGACACCCTTTTGAATTACAGTTGCCTTCATATTTATCTTGGCATTCCCGCTGCCATAATTGACTGTGGCTGTATCGGTGTATGTACCGAGATTGTTATCGGCTGTAAACTTGATAGTCACAATCCCCTTCTCACCGGGCGGTATCTTGAAGGCATAGGGGGAGCTTATGTTAGTCTGCTGTCCCGTCTTGTTCTCTTCCACTACTTTGGTAATGGCAAACTTGGCATTGGATAATCCTCCTATGCTTACTATATCACACTCGGCATTTCCGATATTCAACACACTGAAACTCGACTCCTTTGTCGCATTCTGCAACACATTGCCAAAATCGAGGAAGTTTGGATCCAGTTGAATCTTGCATTCGGGTGCAGTCTGACAATCTCCATTCAGGGTAACATAGCCAACTCCTCCGGATAATGATGGGTCGTTCGAGGTAATCTTCAGACGCGCCACATCGGCTGAATCAGATTCTGCACAACTCTTGGGTTGATAGGAGACATTTGCATTTACGAACTGTCCCGGGGCGAGTGTAAGAGGTAGATTCTGTCCTACCCCATCATAGCCGAAATCTCCCTCTGCATTATTCATTAGATCAATACCGCTGAGAACGAGGTCCTTGGTTCCACAGGATGTAATCTTAATCTGCCCTGTGGCTTTCTGTCCTACAGTTGTGGTGGGGAAGGCATAACTTGTTGGCTCTACGCATATCTTTGGTGCTATTCCCTTGGCGGTCAGCTTTGCATATACCTTGGGCATAACCTGATCTGCGCTCTCCACCTTGAGGGCACCATTCGTAACTCCTCCTGACAGTGCCTTGTACCTTACAGTAACAATTACTGTAGAACCTGTCTTTGGATACTCAGAAAGAGTACCGCTGTAATTCCCGGAGGATGGGTCGGTCATATAGAATTCATTTGCACTCGTGGAGGCGACCATACTGTCGAAACTTGAACAATTTGGGGTATTCTTTGTACACTGAACTACCCGTGAGTCCAGAACATCCACAGAGAATCCACCCAAATTCTTGATTGCAAACTTCGCAAATGCCTCTTTGTTCATATCGAGTTCGCCAAAGTCCTTCTCTACGCAGAATGTGTTGGTTGGACAACTCGACTGACACTTTACCTCCTTATTGCTCTCATCCAAAAGACATAAATCCAGCTGAGTCTTTGCACCCTCTCCCTTTAGGTTGATTACCGTCTCTACCTTTTCCTGAGTTGCTACATTCTTATACCAATTGATATGCAACTCTGCAGTATCTGCTCCGACAACGGTCGGTGCATATATGAGTGTCATTTTCTTGCCTGTGTTGGTGGCAATCTTGACATCGCTAATACTATCCAATCCTTTCTTGTCTATGGAGCCGCTGAATGGTTTTGGGGATTTATGAGATTTGAGCACTATCTCGGCACTCTCGAATGTGAGCTCTGCATCTCCTTTGTTGGATATGCTGATCTCTCTCTGAGTACTACTCCCAATCAGAACCTTTCCAAAGTCGATATCAGTAACATCCACATTCAATTCTGGAGTTACTTTCGTAATTCCTCCTGAATTATCATCACACTGACACCCAATAATGGTTAAAGACAGAATTACAAAAATCAGGGAGAAGATATTTCTCATCGCTGACCTCCTTTACAAATTCCCATTATAGCAAAAATGGAAATGTAATGTCAAACGAATATGTTATGGATAAACTATATTCAAAACCTGCTTATAATAAAGATCCCCAGATCCTCATCCATCTGCCAAATTATCTCGTAATAACAACAAGTTAGATGTTCAAACGGACAGAATCACCTCTTTGACAAATTTGTCATAATAGTCATTATCACTCCCAT
>Ga0123519_10010852_pt1 | contig 13510 bp, 17 predicted proteins | sample YelNatPaOPRAMG02_FD_87396 | JGI IMG/M metagenome (GOLD analysis project Ga0123519, IMG submission 87396) | Hot spring microbial communities from Yellowstone National Park - Yellowstone National Park OP-RAMG-02 (version 2) | ecosystem: Environmental > Aquatic > Thermal springs > Hot (42-90C) ...
CTTCCGAGGTGCCTTGTGGAGGCGCTGTCGGTGCGGCTGCGGACGCCGCGTGAAGGCACGACGACTTGGACATAGACTTATGGGAGTCGGTGCAAGCAACGAGCGCTGTGAAGTATGGTCGCTCGCTCGAACCAGAGGACCTTCTGATCGATCTAGTGTGAGACGTTCCCCGTCCAGTCAGGGGACCTCCTCAAGCTCCGCGTTCAGTCTCAATGGTATCGCTGGGACACGCCATGGAGAGCTGCGATTCAGTCTTTTATCGCGCAGTGCACATTCATCGCTGACAATTGTGGTCTGAGGCTCTTTCGAGAAGAATCAGGACTCCATCCCAGGTCTTCATGGTCGGTCACCCATTTAGGGGTCGACTTGTTGCTCCGACGCACAAATCCGTAGCAAATCGAGAATCAACGGATCGTGAAGGTTTTCTCGAGTTGCAACGTGCCCTGGAAAATCTCATGCAACAGCTGCGAAAATCTTAATATAAAATTGCCCCAAGCAGCGACTTTGCGTGAACACAGACGCAGCTCATCCACCTGCGAGTTTCAGGGAAAACTCGCAATATGAGGCTACCGTCGCACCGAGCAGGTAACGAGCGCGGGCGCAAACGTACCTCGCTCGTCAGCTAGTTTCAGGGACGGGACCGCCCCAGCCGCCTCGGCTGCAGCGAAGTGCGACGAGAAGAGTCCCGCTTCCATTCTTTCAAAATCATGGTGCACCTCGGAGGGCTCCTGTTCGACCATTGTCCATCGTTCGCGTACAGCACCTGCTCGGGAGCAGCAACCACGTCCGATTGCACGTGTGCGACGAAGTCTTCAATCACCTCGTACTTTTGCATCGCATAAGAATCCCCCGCGTTCCGTACGTACTCGGATGCACCGTATTTTGCAGCAGAGCACGCTGAAGCCAGAGGGCAAGCGCCCTGCCACGCCTGTAGGAAATCCTTCCGTCGAGGTTGCTGCGCACGCATAAAAGTCCACGATCATTTGAGTTTATTTGCCAATACTATACAACTCATACTCCCGTGCATCATACATCGACTGATGGATACGAGAGCTTTCCAGAATGCAACTTTCCATGAATAAGCGACACACGCGCTGTACTGCCAAATACTTGAACAACATGTCTCAGCTTCCGTATTGACTGGGATCCACCTCGCCGTGCTTCAGAGCAGCGTAGGGCGCCGGGTCCCCGCGATGCGCTTTAATGAGGTTAGCGCGCAAGTGATTCACATCCCGGTGGTGCGCCTCATCTGCGCGCGTCGCCAGGACGACGTCCCGTAAACGCGCATTCGGGTCCAGCTGCCAATAGTCAATCGCAATGGGTGGCGCGGGAATATTCGGGATGCGGCCGTCGTCGATGTCCTTCAAATATTCCGTGTAGGATACAATCGCCTCCTCTTCGAGGTAACCAACCAATCGATGTGCGGTCTTTGGTGATATTGTGTACAGCAATGTATAGAAACTGAAAAAGCCAGCCTGGGCGAGGATCACGAGCGCGCGCTCCAGCGCCCTTGGTTGTGCAATCGACATGTAAACCATGAGGTGCATACGCTCGTTTTCGGCCTCCTCGAGCAAGACTCGAATCCAGCCGCCAGACTGACGGAAACGACGCAGGCACTGCAGATGGAGCATCATGCCACCTACCATACCAGGAACGGCTGCAACGGTCTCGAGCACAACTGCACGGTGGCCATAACGTCTTTGGAAGAAGGCATCGGCAAAAAAGCGCAGAAACTTCACCGTATAGTATGCAAAGCGGTCACTAAATCCTGTTGGTTGCACGTGTCGCTTCAGATCGACGTTCAAGTTTGGTTTATAGGTGTGCTCGGGCAGGAAGCTGTGCCACTTCCACGGGTAGTTCGGGTCGCTCTTGGGCGGTGCGTCTCTAACTGGCTGGTATGGTGTCTCGTCCGGCCTTCCAGTCGCGTCGGTTATTGTTGTTGTTGAAGACGTATCTGGCTGTGGCTGTGTACTAAGCGCCCGCGCACCCGTGCGCCAAAGAGGGGCGGCGGCAAGCCCAACTGGTGGCAAACGAGGTTCCGACTCCCGCACACCTCTCGCGGTATAGGTTGCGCTCCAGGTAGTTAAAGACTTGGAACTCAGGCAACCAGCTAGTGACCAGTCCCGACAAGGCAAGTGCGGAGCATTTCCCGGAACGTTGCGCCACAGCCCCTGCTGACGCGCTAGCAAGTCGCCCACTCCGGTGGCGCGCACAGCCCGTCCAACTACTCTACAGTAATTACTCGTGACTTTCGGCACAATCCCTGCACAGACCATACACTCAAGGTTGCAAGCACGAAAAGCTGGGGAAGTACTTTTTCGAAAACCGATCGCTTGACACCTGCGTTTGTGATCCGAGACTCAGCGGATAGTTGGTAATCCAGAATGAGGAACGTTTGCGCCACGCGTGAAGTGGCGCTCGCGCGCATCATGGCAGCCGGTGCGCCCGCTTCTAGAGCTGCACTACGCCCGCAACGCTGCGCACGGAATGAGCGTCGTCGCAGCTTGCGGTAGCGCTCAGCGGGATGCGTTTGCAGGCGCGCGCTGGCGCTCGTTGCGATCTGTGCACCGAGATGCCTCGCCCAGCGCCAAGCCGCTCAGAACAGGAAAGAGAGCAGGCAATCCATCGATGAAGGGGTACCTACCCGTTGTGTCCAGTGTTCGGGTACGGATCGGTGTCGACAGTTGCGGCTCGCGCGAGAATATAGAGCGGGCGAGGTGGATGCATTGCACCTGTTTGCTGCGGATGCGCGAATATTATCAGTCCGTATGGACTTGGCCGCCGCTAGACTCCAGACGCTTCCACGCTCCAGGAAGACGAGAACAGTTTTTCCGTGCGGAAACGAACTTTGATCAGTCGAGGAACCCTGCGGGTGCCGAGGCTTTGGTGGGCGCTTCCTTCGGCACCGAATGCTCCTTCGTGGATATCTCGCGGAGACGAAGCGGCTTCTCGCCCGTAAGCAGCACGCTGCAGCGAGCGGCCTCGGCCATGCGCGAGTTGATAGCGTCGCGCAAATTCCGGTGACTGTTTTGATCATAATTTACAAGAAACCTCCCATAGCGTCGATCTCCAGCACGTTACCGCGGTGGAATCTGGCAGCTCCGAGGGACGCGCCTCGGATAGCTGAGGGGCTAATGCGCTTCCGTCGGCGGTTGACGCAGCTCCAGCTCAACCTCTGTACCGTTCTCGCTGCCGGATGCGAAGAGAACTCCTGGAGGCCACCGCTGGTCAGCCACTAGTTTCTAAAGACTCATCAAATCGAGCCTCATGTTCGTACCCGTGGTTTTTGAGAAAAAGAAAAGTAGGATTCATGCCGGCCGCGTTCATCGTAGGCAACTGCTCACGAACCTGGCACTCGGTGCTCGCTGCGCGACGCACCTCTACGATGAACTCTTTTCTAGGTAAAAGCAGGCCAGTGCTGCGACGCAGCATGCGCTTCAGGCTGGCCCTTGGGGCAGGCGGCGGTCGGAGCCTGTGCGTGAGGTCAAACTGCGAGGGACGAGCTCGACCCGGCGAACCCGAGCCGCCAGACTTCGGCAAACAGTCCAAGGGGCCTGGTGGAAGCAATATCCCAGGAAGCGGCAGACCTGAGGAGCTCCCCGAAGAGGATCGGCCGCCGAGCTTTGAAGAGCAGTCTCCATATGAGTTGACTCTGTCGCAGCAGCTGCTTCTTCAGCAATACATCGCGGAAATTGAGCAAACTAGCGCAGAGACCTGCCGTGAAATGTGCGCGGCCATCATGTCGCAGATGATGATGAAAGAGAATTTGATTAAGGAGCTCTTGGGGCGTGACGACATCCAGTTTCCGCCGATGCCCCAAATTCCGGGCTCTGATGATCCACCGCTCGATAGCGGGCCGAGGCGGTAACATCTATACTTGGAACTGTCGTTCGCGTTATTCGGGCCTTAATCCAGCATGCGCAAGGATAGCATCACCAGGGAACCGGGGTTTGCTACCTCGTCAGTACCTGCTCGAACCGAAACGCTTCGTCGTATGTGTAGAAGTGGCATGGATTTTTCGTGCATACGGCTCGACCGCTGTAGATGCGATCCTATTCCTGGTGCCCGCAGTTTCGCACAGGTCTACGAGACGGAAAGCACCATAAAACATTTCGAGTTTTGAGGTGTCACCGCACGCAGCGATCACGCACCGGGCACGCGGTATTTTGGAAAGCACAACAACGCTGCGCGTTGTTGGTTTCACTGGAAAACTTGAACTGCACGAGGGTGCACATGAACGGTCAAGTAGCGTGGCATGGATGCAGGCGCTAGCAGGCCATTCCGCCTTGAGAAAGGTATGCGGGAGGAATCATTGCATAGGTTCGAGCTCATTGCAAGCTTCACGTGAAGCGCACATTCCAGCAGTTTTGCGCTGAATCACGCCAGTATCGCACGATATCCCAGCCGCTGCTTCGTACCGCACACAGGCCTCTGTGATGAAGCGTTGCAACTTTTTGATGAAAAAGCGATTCTGTCTCTGGGGTAGGTTTTGTCGGAATATATACAGGCGTCCACCGCGTGGGAACTGCAGATTTTTGCGCTGCGATGGCCCCGGGTGCGCGTGCATCTGAGAATTCCTGCGGAAACATTGCGGGACACTGCAAAGCTCCGCTGCAGAAAGCTCCACGCTTTTCGTTTCTTGCAACTCGTCCAGAAAAGGGATGCCGCTGAGCACGCAGCCAAGCTGGACGACAATACATGGATATACTGCAGAAGGTTTCCGTGCTCTCCACCGCGTCCTGAAAGATGCTTCAGAGCCGGGCGCATACGGAAACGTGTGCTCATTCTTTACCAGTAGAAGAGCAGAATCGATTAGGTTTCTGTGAATTACCAGGAATGGACATCCCCTGGTGGAAAGACTTTATTGCAACGCCCGCAATGAGTAGCAAAGACATTGGTTTTCGAAATCGTATCAACCCTGCCGTGCTGTTCCATACCAGGTCATAGAGAACGCTGCAACGCAAATCGAACATCTCATTCGCGACCTGAATCGTAGCCAAGCGGAAACCGCAACACCCGTCGATATTGATTGAAAAAAGGTGGGGCCGCGCATTTCAGGGAGAGAACCTCGGGGGCCGCTTCAAGCATTCACTCGCGCTAAACCCAATGTATGCTCTCAGCTGGTGCCCTGGTTCGACCATCTTGAAGGCCAGCGAACGCAAGCATACTTTGCCTCGTGATTGCCCGATGACAAGGCATCTCTGACGGCCTAAAAAAGGCAGTACGGCAGTGGCAGTTTCAGATGTAGACCGCCGATTTCTTCCAGAGTCAGCTCCAGGCTGAGCTCGTCTTTCACCGGTGCCCAGATGCACCAGAAATACGTGTCAGCTCCGTTATGTGCATTGCCACGAGTAGTTATCAGTTTATTGGTAAACTCGCGCTCAGGAAGGCACGCTCCGAATACGACACAAATGAATAACGTGCCTGCTCGTACGGGGCTCTGTACCCGTTTCAGATTAACCTGGAACACTGAAGTGCTCGCGCGTGCTCAGTCTTGCGATATTCTCCGTCTTTTTTTTCATATGTACACCCTCGACATTCGCATTCCAGAAATAAACGATTATGATTCGTAAATAGTTTCGGGGTTGTCCGTCGGTGTTTCGGAGTCGCCCCTTCCACTCGCTCTAAAGCTAGAATTCAATGACATTGCAGGAATCAAGATGATTCGAAACGCTGGCAAACGAGGCTTTGTGAGCTAACGCGAAACACCCTCAAATTCATAACCATATGCATGCACGCTTCTCTTTTCCCCTCGGGTTGCATGCTGAAATCAGGCATTCTTCACGTTTTCGATCTCCCTGGTTCAAGGCAACTCGAGGTGCAGCAATTTGCACCAATGGATTGACGACGATCAAAACTCGACCTCGCTGCTCGACAACTTGTTCATGTGCGCATGCGGAAAGTGCGCTGAAGTTGTCACTTCAAATAATCGATTCCGTTCGAAGGAGAGATGCTCACCCCTTCGTAGCCATCGACGAAGCGGCATTCGAATGCAGCATAATACCTCTGATAGGATACGCTTCTAGAGGCTTCCGTCTCTTCTGTTTGGATACAGGGCTCTTGGACTCGAACCTGAGTCACTGCAGTGATCGCTTACAGTGGAGACTGCGTCACCGCCGTGCACGGACACAGCGTAGACGATACAAAGTTTCTCGACTTGTCCTCCAGCTTGGATTCTCCTGTCGGGGCTCGCTTCATCATGGGCGAGGTTACGAGGCACAAATCTCCTACTGAATGCGACCGTGTGCGAATGCGCGCGCTGTGGATAAAGTACTTGCAGAGGGTATCGTCGCAAAGAAGCCCAGGATATTCGCGCACGGAACAGGACATAGACAGGGAGGGAGGCACTGAGGTTCGCCTTCTCTATATGTGAAGGGCATGTAGCGAGCGATGAAGCAAGTCTTCTGACGCCTCAAGGCGGTGCTTGGAGGAGGCGCTGTCGTGGACGTACGGTAATACCCGAACACAGCCAAGTGTTACCGCTGCGAACGGTGCACCGCGGCTGTTTACACAGAAGATTTAAATGGAAAGAGAAGCGTCCACCCCAGCAACTGTTTGTGCACGAACTGCATTGCCAGCAGCCAAACTCAGTGATACCTGGACAAGAACAACGTCATCAACATCCTGCGACGGCTTACAGCAGAGCTGGAGAGCATGCAGATGCCGGCGTTCGTACAGTCAGAGATTCCGAGTTCAAAGGAAAGCGATCACAGAAACAAGAACACGTGGCTGGTGCTGATGTCAGTAGAGAGTGACCCAAGCCTTCGATGGTCCACCCAAGGCATCCATTTTTTCCGTGTCGCTGTATTCCAGTCTAGGCATAGGCCAGTTGCGCGTACTCTTGTTGCTGAACCATACACGTACATCGTTGTCTGCTACGCAGACAGCGCGTGCGTGCGTGCGTGCGTGCGTGCGTGCGTGCCTTGCCGTCCGCGATGCGGAGGCGCATCGCAGCGTGAACTGCTGGACGCGTGCGGCGATCGGAGGCGCTTCCGCCTTCCGCATCCGCACCACTCGCTGCGCCAGTGCTCTGCGAAGAAGGTTCGTGTTCACCGGCTCACAGCGTGAACGCGTGATCATCGTTTCCAGTCATCATACGTGCAAAGCGTTCGTTCCAGAAAGCTTTAGAAAACGTCGAAAGCAACAGTAAACCAGACGCACAGTAATTGGGTGCGAAAACGTATGCCCTACTTCGGAAAGCGGTTTCAAAAGAGTTACGTGCACGGAGGCACCGTTGTTTGAGCACTTGTTCTAGAGAGAGCGGTTGCACAATTTTTGCAGCCAGTTATCTAGTTAGAACGTAGGCTATTGCGAAAAAGATGCGGCGGGCGAACTCTTGTTCAGTTCTGACAGAGAAAGACGAACCGAGCCACTGGAAAGCGCCGGCTCTGTCCCCGCTTCAGCATATCCCCCTGGAGTGGCGTTCTGCGAGCGCCAGACGGGCGTTCTTCGGAGTCAGGATAGTGCAACGGTTCGGGCGTTGTTGGCCGACACTGTCCTTGGAACAAAGGTGACGAGCCAGCCAAAGTTTATGATGCCTGGCATGGCATCGGCGGATCCCAGCGCTGGGTCCAAAAAGCTCGCGCAGCTGGGTGATGAGGGCTTTGCGCGCTCCAGGAGCGCTTCGAGTGAGGAGCTTTCAAGAAGTGATAGCGGCGAGGAGAATGAGTTGGCGGTTCCAAACATGGATGATCACTGTTCCACCAGTGCCGTGGTACGGCGCGCTCGCGAGTTCGCACAGAAAAAGCATCTGACACTCGATGAAATCTACCGTATCATCGAGCTGTTGTTCCGACACGCAGGTCTCGGCGATTCGAGTTCACCGGATGAGGTCGTGGAAGCACTCGGAGAGGATGGTCTCGAGCTTTTGCTTCGCTTTTATACCAGTGCGACGGAATACTACCTTAAGCAGCGTATTGAATCGGGACTGGGACGCTCGGAGCGCCTGAAAAGGGCGATGAGAGAATGGGAGGTTCATCTGCATGAAGAGGACAGCACAGAGAACGTTTCTGATAAGGAAATCGGGCAGACAGTAGGGAAACATGGAATCGATATCCCCCAGGAAAGAGCCTTTACCGAGCAGTCAGAAAAGATTCCCTCTCTGGAAGGGCTTCATCAGGAAGTCACAGAGCCGCATGCAAAACGACAGCGCACTGAGTCTGAAGACATGTCGGCGTGCAGCTCGGGAGAGTCCTCCGAGGAACTTGATCCTCCAATGACCCTGAAGTACAAAGCCGACACCGAGATCGCCGTCTCGCGCATTTTCGCCTTGGGTTCGGTGGTGCCACCTCGAAATCCGCTCATCAAGCCAGACGATCCGTATGATGGACCTCCTGTGGTGACCATGACTGGATTCGGAGAACTTGGTCGCTGGGGAAACCAAATTCTGCAGTATGCCTTCCTGCGCATTTACGCGAGCAAATGCAACGCGGGTATTCAAGTCCCGGACTGGGTGGGTAAGGCCATTTTCGGTCTCAAGGATCAACCAGTCGAGCGTGCCTTTCCCGCTGTGGTTGAACATGCTGAAGCAAAGGCCAACTCTACCTTTACCTCGCAATTTCTGGACTACATTCGAGCATCGAACGCCGGCGCACCAGTCCCCGAGGTGAAAGAGTCAGACCTGGCGCCCAGCGCGGAGCCGCGTTTCGTGAATCGCGACTTTTGGGGCTGGTTCCAGTGGCACACGAGTGTCTATCGTCCGTACCGTGAGCTGCTTCGCCAGACTTTCACAGTGGTTCCGGAACTTGCCGCACATCTAGACAATGTGATTGTACGCACGTTACGTAAGACTGGCAGACGCGGCCCTGTGACGCTTGTAGGCCTACATCTTCGCCTCGGAGACTACAAGAACATTGCCGCTTCATCCTTCGGATACTGCGCCCCGACCGCGTGGTACCTCGAGTGGCTTGAGCAAATATGGCCGACGCTCTCAAATCCGGTGCTTTTCGTAGCCTCCGACGATATCGATGCAGTGCTTCGGGATTTCCGCGAGTTCAACCCGGTCACCTGCGATATGCTCGGTATCGAAATGCCACCCGCCTGGCAGGGTCTAGGTGCTGGTTTTTTCCCCGACTGGTATGTTTTGACCCAGTGCGACGTGTTGGCGATCAGCAACTCCACCTTCAGCTTCACTGCTTGTATGTTCAACCAACGAGACGGAAGCGCAGTCGGCGGGAGGCCTCGCTTCTATCGCGCGCACTACAGCCAGCGCATGATCCCCTTCGACCCGTGGGACGCTGAACCCATCCTCCATCGCCCGGGCGGGACCTGGGACACCTTACAGCTTCTGTACCAGACACAAGGAACACGAGGGCTAGTTCGCAACGTCCTCTACGAACTACCGTACTACCGGCTGCGGGACGTGATCATAAGGACAGTACTGCGAGCGCGAGCTCTCCGGAAGCGAGTGACGGCAAGTGCCTGAACGGCGACACGTGCAGCGAAACATGAGTATCGTGCTGGCGTTGTGCTGGCGCAATTGGAACGCAAGAATCGACGATTTGAAAGCCGGTATGTGTACTTAAACGTTATTGTGCATTATGTTTCCTAGTTCGAACCAGACGCGTCTCATGAGTATCAGGCGCTTTTTCATAAACTGGGTCCCGCTGCGCGGTTTTCTTATCACCTGAAGCTCAGCGGAATTCTGCATAGCATCAGTCTCGCTTGCCGCAGCAGCAGGCTATGCTCTACTCGCCGCACCTGTGCTTCGTTGCGCATCCCCGGTGACCATGTTCCCCGAAACAGCACCCAAAGTAGTATCGGGTGGCGAAAGCCACCGGAGTACCGAGAAGTCGATCGACGGAGCTGCGGGCATTTGTACAGCAGCGATCAACGATCACTTGCACATGTCTTACAGAATGAGATCATGGAATGTGAAGCGGCCCTTTCGCGTCAACGCTTTTCATCTGCATTCAGACCAACGACAAACAAAAATAGGACGATTCCGGTTAGCGTACTCGGGCATAGACTCTAAAATTGGGTCGCTTCCACGGTCATCAACACCAGCCTCTGCGAGCTTTTTCTAAGACGACACCGTATGCCCCTCCCTGATCTCTGTCTTTACGAAAGCTAGTTTCTCCCGTCGCTCCAGCTTCGTTGTCCGCAGTCGAAGGATGTTCATCACAACGTTAAAGCCCCGATCTCGTCGCCTCCGGTTGTTATCGACGCATTTTGACCCGTAGGGAAAAGTTGCGAGCCACCTTCGGCTTGCCGTTCTCCTTTTCTTCGCATACAGCATGGGAGCGCCATTCGTATCGTTGACACCTGGTTATGTTCAGGTATTCCCATATTAAAGTCCACCAAAACGCCTCCTAGGAGCGCCGCTCTGTGACAAGTGAAAGCTCGCTTCGTCGCTCGGTACATGCTCTTCATGGGTACAGAAGGCTGGCCTCGATGCGCGCCTCGGTAACCGCGCCTGATGCCGTTCCTTGCGATCACATACTTCTTCAAGCCGATGCATTCGGCGACTGCTCTCTTCGCCGGGTGCGCATGTTCCCGTTATTGCAGGTGCTAAAGCATGTGTGGATCGCGATGTTGTTCATGATGAAACAAATGCTGGAATGAAAATCCAGTCTGGAGAGCACGTCGAGAAATCGCAATTCGCCAAGGCTCCGTTCACGCAAACCGGTAACGCAGGCTCCGTTGGAAGCGATCGCTGCGATCGCTCAAGCCCGAGTCGAAGACCCTTTCCACTCGTACAGAACAGAAGAGAGTGGAGCCTTTGGGAACCAATCGTCTGAAAGGTACCCTGTTGCTTTAGAATACAGTTCCGTCGATGGCCACAAATAGAAAATCTTTTGTCCTTCGAACGGACCTGATTATTTTTATTAGACAATTGCGGTGAAATTTTGGCATGCACATAGGTAAAAGTCATCGAGGGATAGAGTCGAATGATCTATTTCGCCGTCACTCCAGGAGCGCGAACTGATCCACCCACAAGTTGTCGTCAAACTGAAAGATCGAAGACTTGAAGCATTCGTCATTTGAGCACGATACAAGTCAGCGAAGGGGAATAGCGGAGGATCGTACATTTGAACTGGATAATGATATCGGTTATTTTACCAAACCTTTTTCGGGGATGTCGCAAGTCATCTTGATTCCGATCTCGCATAAGATTCGCAGCGACTTAGAGTCGCAGGAGCCACTCCGAAAAGACGACCGAGAATCCTAAGCGAATGTACAGACCCGTTAGCCCTTATTGCTGCACTTGGAATGTCGAAGCTGTCCATGCGAAAAATGCTCGGAAAAATCTCAAGACAGGAACCGAGCAAGCAATTCGGTGTTCAATTTTTATCTGACACTGTAGTTGAGCAGCAACCGCCAGTCTGCACCGGGCATTATTTCATTCTGCGCTGCTTGCCAGAACACTGAAAACCTGTTCGGCGCGTGTGTACCAAACGCAACACACATTCCACTGGGCAGCAGTTGGCGGGTTATCGACGCCCTTGCTTGTGAGGCACTGGACGCCTCGAGCGCCAACACCAGAACTGGACGCGGGCGTTGCACTTGTAAGTACCTGTACGCAGGTGCTTTCTTCGAGCTGGGCTCGAGCGCTGCGCACGCCTTCGTAACGTGCACTGAGACCGAACACGAGGAAAATGGCTGCGACATTCGGTACAGGAACACCATTTGGATCGGGATCGTCTACGGCTTTCGGAAACAGCAGCAACTTCGGAACTGCTGCCTCTGGGGGCGCTCTGAACACCGCGACACTCAACCCGAACAACGACTTTATGGTAAGTGATCCGCCAAATGATACCATTTCATCGGTGCACTTTTCACCGGCAGCGCTACTGCCCCGTAACTTTATCATCGCAACAACCTGGGACAATGAGGTACGCCTCTGGGAAGTTCATTCCAATGGCAGTACCCAAGGTCTGGGTATGATACGCCACGAGGCTCCGGTGTTGGCGTCCGCCTGGAAGAGTGACGGCACCAGAATCTTCTCAGCCGGTTGTGATCGCATATGCAAGATGTGGGACCCAGCTACTAATGCAGTCGACACTGTCGCCTACCATGACGGACCTATCCGTCACTGTGCGTTCGTCGGCGAGACCAGCGGCGTTGCCGGCTCTCCGTTTCTGATGACAGCGGGCTGGGATCGAACCCTCAAGTACTGGGATGTGCGCGCTCCGCCCAATCCGGCACAAGGTGGTGGCGGTGCCATGGGAACCGTGTCGCTCCCGGAGCGCTGCTACGCAATGGATGTGAATGGGTCGCTCGTCGTGGTCGGAACTGCGGATCGTGAGGTGCTCTGGTTCGATCTCCGACAGCCGCTGCAGCCGGCAGGTCGAAAGACATCGCCACTGCGTTACCAGACGCGTTGCATCTCGATCTTTGCGGATCGTACTTGCTACGCGATCTCGTCCGTAGAAGGGCGGTGCGGAATCGAGTACCTGCAGGATACTTCGAAATCCTTCGCCTTCAAGTGCCATCGCATTGATCAGGGTGCAGGCGGTCAGGAGCGGATCACTCCAGTCAACTGTGTGACGACGTACCCGTCGACCGCACCAGAGCTGGTGGACGTGCTTGCAACCGCCGGCGGCGACGGTCGGGTGAATATCTGGAATAAAGCCGCGAAAGTGAAGACCAAGGGCCTCAAAGAGGTTCCTTTGCCGATCGTTGCCCTTGAGTTTAATGCGAATGGTGCTATCTTGGCCTACGCTATGGGCTATGACTGGAGTCAGGGAGCCAGCGGATACGCACGATTTCAGTCGGTGCCTCCCGAGCAGCGCAACCTTATTTTTCTGCACGCCGTTCAGGACGACGAGATTCGTAGCAAGAGCGCTGGGGCTCGACCGCCGGTTCGCAAGGGCCTCTTCTAAGGATCGCACAGGCCAACCGCTATCCTAGGATCGCTTTCGTCGAGGTGCACAGCATCGCGGATCATTCGAGTGACTGCAGCGTCGTTCGTGGAGCGGCAGCAGGCGGCGCATGCGCGCAGCGAGGCGTTCCACTCACAAAGTGGTGCGTTCTGGAATACCTATACCAGCATGAACGTTATGATTTTGTTTTGGTTTTCTCGTAGGTATTCAGAAATAGGAATGGAGCGCGTGGCTTCGAGAAAGATCGCGGTAAAGCTTCATGCTGTGACTGCTAGCTTGCGAATAACGGCATGAATTCTGCAAGTTCGTCATTCTTTAGTCAGTGGATGGATGCGCCCTCGCTTCACTAGTCCGTATTTCGAACATTGTGCACCAAAAGCAGAAGTTCTCAAAGCATACTTACACGACTACCTCCTCGCGAATCCATTCGACTCTGTCCGTCTTATCCGGAATACTACAAATGAAGTCGTAGGATTTGAAGTTTTCGTATCGTTCAGACAAACGGTGATGACGAGATGCAGATGGACAATGTGAAAGACGCCATCACCAAGATTGAAGCACCCAGAATTGGATGCCATGAACAGCAGCCGAACGCTACGCTCTGCAGCGTACTCAATGACCGCTTTTGCGTGATGAAAAGCGACGTTGTCTAAAGGCCGGAAAAGAGATTTTGGGAAGCAGCAGCC